>Ga0181357_1000077_pt1 | contig 29677 bp, 57 predicted proteins | sample Fa13VDMM110DN_FD_130094 | JGI IMG/M metagenome (GOLD analysis project Ga0181357, IMG submission 130094) | Freshwater viral communities from Lake Michigan, USA - Fa13.VD.MM110.D.N | ecosystem: Environmental > Aquatic > Freshwater > Lake | place: USA: Michigan | collected 2013-09-24 | reverse complement strand
CTCAAAGGCTAAAAATATACACCGATGCGGCTTATACTTTGCCAGTCGATTTAACGGGTTGTGTTATTTCTTGTCGCTTAAGACAAACCGAAAAAAGTTCGCCAAAAGAAATTTGGACAACCGAAAACGGCACAATTACGATAACAGGAGCGGATGACAATTTTGTCAATTTGCTTGGCAGAAATATTAATGCAGATGCAGGACAGTATTATATGGATTTAGATATTTTATTTCCTTCGGGAATAAATCGTACTTGGTTAAGAATTATGTGGAAAATTGTAGCCCCTTATTAATATGGCAGATGATATTTATGTTGTTGTAGAAGATGCCAGCGAGGATGTATTTATACAGATTGTCGAGGTTGGCGAAAAGGGAGATCCTGGAATACAAGGTGAGGCTGGAAACATTGCAGAAATAACGGTTTCAGAAAATATACTAGCATTTGAACCCATAAACTCAGACGGCACAAAAGCAAATAGTGCAACAGTTGGAAAGCGTGGACAATTGATAGGATTAGCATTGGCAAATATAAACAATGGATTTTCTGGCGATGCTGTTTTATTTGGTGAAATAACAAACCCGTCATGGTTGTTTGTTGCTGGTAATATTGTATATTTGAACGGTAGCACAGTAAGCACAACACCTCCAAACACTGGATTTATTCAGAAAATAGGAACAATGAAAAGCAATACAACTTTAGAAATAAATATAGGACCAACAATATTAATTTAAAAAACTATGGCAGTAAAAAAACCGCTCGTACTTACAAACGGGCAAATCGAACAACTACAATCTACTGACTCGTTAGCTTCAGTTGATTTGTTGCAAATGATAAACGGCAACGCTGGTACAATAGTTATCGGGACGGCTGTTTACACATCTGCAAATGGAACAGTAGACAAAGCACGTGGCAATGCGGTAGGAACGGTTAACGTTATCGGCTTAGTTGGTGATACTTCTATTCTTGCGGCTGGGTCAGGTGGCATTCAAATGGATGGCATACTTACAGCAACAATAGGACAATGGGATGCAGTGGCAGGAACGACAGGCGGATTAACAAGAGACGTAATTTATTACCTTTCAAGCGCAACGGCTGGATTGTTAACATCAACAGCACCGACAACGGTGAGTGAATTTGTTGTACCGGTTGGTATTGCAATTTCAACAACTGAATTGAAAATAGAAATTGGGCAAAGAATTAAATTATAAAATTATGATTTTAAAGTGCATTAAGTCTTTCACGACAAATAGTGGAGTTTGTTTTGTAGAAAATGAAATTTATCTTTTTTCTATAATAAGAGGTTTGATTGTGTTTTATAAGAACGATGAACATTTTCAAATTAACGAAAAGGATATTATTGATAATTTTAAATATGCATTTTAATGGCTACTAAAAAGGCATTAGTTTTAAATACTAACGGACAAATTGAACAGCTCCAAGCAGGTGACACGCTTGCTGGGGCTGGCTCTCCTTCTGTTATTACGGCAACAGACACTTTTGATTTCGGTCAAGAAGATAATTCTGTAATTAAAACAATTGCAAACGCAAGTTTAACAATTGCTAATTTTAATTCATTTTCTTTTGTTGCTCAAGAAAGCTCAGCAACAACATTAGACGAGTTTAATATAAATGGCGTTCATTTTACAATAGAAAACATTGTAGACTCAACAAGCTTTGATATCAGAGCCACGGCGGTTAATAACGCTAGTGGAATTTACACAATAAAATACTTTATAACGTACCAATAATATGTCAACACCAATAAAATCAGGGGCTGGATCAGATTTACTAACGGTAAACACAGATAAGCAAGCATTAGTGAAATTAGCGAATCCACTAGAAACAGATGGCACAGAACAACCTAATATGGTTGGTTCGGTTCGTATGGTTAGCGCCGTGGATGATGGCGTATTATCTGGAACAGCGGACTTAAAAAGTCCTGAAACAGACGACGACTATCGCTTAAGAATAGCACACGATACATTGTTAGACAATGATGAATTTGATTACGCTGCGCAAAATACAGGTAAGCACACATTCACATTTACAACGCTTGCAGCTACTATGACAGCAGCGGGTATCACTACAAACAGTTCACAGGTCAATACTACCAATATTGGTTTGACATTTGGCACGCATGCATTCTTTCCATATTTCGGAACCAATACTTTGGTTTGTGAAACATCGATAGGTTTTACCAACCAGCCAGCGGCTAATATTGTTTTTGATTTTGGATTATTCCTTCGTGGGTCAACTCCATTGTTTGCTCCCTCAGATGGTGCATACTTTAGACTTACAGCCGCTGGCTTATTTGGCGTATGTAACCTTAACGGCGTTGAAAATGTAACGTCTGTATTTCCTTTAGGGGATGGCGCAGGCACTTGGGTATACGCAAACAATGCGGTTAATAGATACCTAATTCAAGTAACGAATCATAGAGTTACGTTCTGGGTTAATAATGAAAAACTAGGAGAACTTGCAACTCCAGCAGGCCAAAACGGACCGTTTCAAGCCGCTGCCTTGCCTTGGTCATTTAGGCATGCAAATACAGGTACAACAGGCGATGCAACGTTTAGAGCGATTGTAAAAGATTATAAAATCGGCCTTAGAGGTCCATTATATGCGGATTCGTTAGGAGTAATTGGCAATCGTGTCTTTGGTTCTTATCAAGGTCTTTCTGGCGGCACAATGGGTCAGTTAATCGCTGGCACCGTAACGTCTGGAACACTAGTAAAGCCAACTGCTGCAATACCTGCCAACACCTCTTTGGTGGCCAACTTACCAAATAGTTTAGGAGGTAGAATTTACGAACAATTGGCTTCAGGATTAGCTGCCAACGTTGATGGTATATTTGCATCCTTTACAAATCCCGCCGGTTCAGCAACGGTTCAAGGTAAGAGATTGAAAATATCAGGTATTTGTTTGTCAGGCATGGTAAGTACTGTAGTTGTAGGAGGCCCAGCTTATACGGAATGGTATATTGCATTCGGCCATACAGCGGATTCATTAGCAACCGCAGAAAGTGCTTCTATGGCTACTGCTACAACAAAAGCGCCAAGGCGTTTTATGCTTCCAATGTTAACTAATAATATGGGGGCAGCGGCAGCGGCTGGAACGCTTTTAGTACAACCAGAGTACGAAACAATGTTTTTGGACAATCCTATTTATGTAAATCCTGGGGAAAGAATCGCACTTGTTGGAAATAAAACAATTACAACAGCAATAACGTCTGGAATCTTATCTTATACTTATCAATTTATTTATTCATGGGAATAGTTATGGAACATAAAATTATAGAAATAGCACGCAAAGAAATAGGATACAAAGAGTTTCCTTCAAACAGCAACCTAACTAAATACGGGGAATGGTTTGGCTTCGATGGCGTGGCATGGTGTGCAATGTTTGTAAGTTGGTGTTATCATGTGGCTGGCTTTCCCTTGGGCAAGATTGGGTTTTTAAGGGGCTTTGCTGGCTGTCAGTCTGGATATGATTACTGGAAAAAGAGAGGTGAAATTACAACTAAGCCACAACCAGCGGATATAGTTTTATTCGATTGGAATAAAGATTTAAGATATGACCATACAGGCATATTTGTCCGTGACCTTGGAAATGGATTATTTGAATCAATTGAAGGTAACACAAGCGGAACTAATCAAAGTAACGGTGGTGAGGTTCAATTACGTACTAGGAAGTATTCAGATGCAATATTTGTGCATTCTTTTGTTTTGAATAAATAATTATGAAAATAAAACTTCCAAAAATAAACAAAACCGATTTAAAAGAATTGACAAAAGGAGACGACACTGATTTGTTCATCTACTTTACTTTTGCTTTTTTGGGAGGTTCAATGATTGCTTTAATTATACTATTATGAAATATGCTACTCTTTACAGACTTCTTTTTTTTATTATTCCTTTCTTTGTATTGGCCGGAACTTCTTGCATCAATAGTGAGCGATTGGCGCATAAAAGAGTGGCTAAGCTAATTAAGCGATTTCCGAATATAATCGATACTTTAACGGTAGACACGGTAGAAACGATTGAAGTTAAAACCGAATACATTACAAGCCTTGACACTGCTTATCTTGATAGGGTTATTTTGGAGGCGTGTGATACTGTTTTTAAAGACAGGCAAAAACTAGCTTATAAGTACCTATACAGAAATTGCGCAAAAGATACGGTTAAAATTTTCGAGTATAAAACACAGACGATCACTAAAAATGTAGTTATACCCTGCCAGCAGTTGTCATACTGGACAGGGTTAAAGTGGGAGTTTCCGTGGTTAGTAGCTATTTTGTTTTTGTTGGTTTTGCTTTGGGTGGTAAGGCGTTGAAATTTTTATTTTCAGAAATACCCTCCCAGTAATCATGTCCTTTTTCTGAACTCCACCATCCAAAAGCGCCTAGTATGAATGATTCAAAAGGCAAATGATAAATAGAGGTGAAATTACGATCTAAATATTTAATTAATTCTTTCTTGTCTTTCCTACTCACAAACTCCCTTGCGAACTCCTTTTGAAGGTGTAGGGGCATTCTTTTAATTAGGTCTATTCCTTTCATAAGTTTATTTTTTATCTATAAAATGTTTTTTTGTTGGTTTGGGTGGTAAGGCGTTAGTGTATTTTTCGTCAAGCTGTACATAGCACCAGTAATTCCATCCATTTGCAGTTTTATCCCACAAAAAACCTTCGTCAATAAATTCATGGAATTCGCAGTATCCACTATCAAAGTCTTTTTTTAGATACTGTATCAATTTTCTCTTACTCTTCTGTCTCACAAACTCCCTTGCGAACTCCTTTTGAAGGTGTAGGGGCATTCTTTTTATCAAGTTTATTCCTTTCATAATTGTATATTTAGTTCTTGGTTGGTTAATGAATAATAAAGGTTTTGGAGTTGGTGAACATAAATAATTTGAGTATTAAAATAACCATTTAAATGCAGTCTTTTACTGTTTCCTCTAAACAACCATTTATTTTCGCCATAAGACCATGCACCCATTCCAGCCCACATATCTGCGCCTCCAATGCTTGATACTTTTTCTTTCACAAACCCTGCTTTCAAAAGTATCTCTTCTGTTAGAGGGATGGGAGAATGAACAAGATTAAATCCTGTTGGGTCTTTTGAAATCCATTTCAAGTCCTGCCAATCAATTGTAGCTGGTAGTAAATCTCGTTCTGCTGTTTGATAAATTAAAATATTGTCTATCCTTAATTCATTCGGTTTAATTGCTTCCATTATTTGTTATTGGCTACTTAACTAATTTGATTAACATTTTTTTTACGCCTCTATTAATAATTTTAGAGTTTGCGATTTTATTAATTTTCTCCACTCTTAATTTGAATTTCAAAATAAAAAGCGTTCTATAGTATTCTCTAAAATCTTTTTTCATTACTTTTCAATTTTTTTAAGTATTAATTTTTTAACTCCATAACTAATCTTATCAGAATACAGACACTTATATATTTTGCTACTTAATAAGTAAGCAGTAGATTTAAGAAGGTATAATTTAGTCTTATCCATAGCTATAATATATGTTTGTTTTGTTCGATGAAATCGGTTTTTAAAACTTTCTTTATTTCTTCGTTCATATTTTTATTCGTTAATAGGTATAAAGTAGTTTACTTGATTTCCTTGTCTGGTGTATTTAAACATTATATTCTTACGCCAAGTTTTAAATGTATTATTAACGTTATATTTATCATAATCTTCCCTAAAGCTTATTTTTCCCCTTGTCGATATTAGCACCCTGTACTTTGGTTTTTTTGTTGGTTGTGGTGTGATCTTTTCCATGCCCAAATATAACGATTAATTTTGATTAAAAAAATTATTTAGTATTTATTTTTCCGTGCAATTATGAACCAGTTCCAAGTCCATCCATTTTTAGTGTACCAAAGCCAAAGGCAATTCTTAAAGCGTTTTAGTTTTATTCTTTTCATAAGCGAATCCTATTTTAATATAATACAGTATGAACCAGCAATTTATTTGAATGCAACAAAAGCGATTAGATTGATTATTGCTAATCATAATTGATGGCAATAAAAAGAACATATCGTTTTCTGGAAAACTTGCTTTGCCACATTTAAATAATAGTTTTTTTTGTTTCATTATTTGATCTCTTTAATTTTTACCTCGTATTTCTTACCGTCCTTTTCAAACTTACACGACTCTTCCCCAAATTCAAAGTAAATGATCGGGGCCAAATTGGAGTAAATTATTGGCTGTATAATCTCCCATAGCGTACGGGTTGGCGTGGTTAGGTCGGTTTTATTTAGCATTTTAAATGATTTGTATAGTTATTGGCTATTATTTCTTTGGTGATAAAATGACCGCCTTTTAAATGAACTGTAAGTTCTTCATTCTCCCATGTGGCGCTAAGTATCGCATCTCCCCATATTTTGAATTTTTTAGGAAGGTGTTTGGTTAATTTTGTTTCTATAAATAAATATTCTCCTTCAAGTTTAGACGACATAATTATACCTTGGTCTATTACTAAATAAGCGTTAAACCCTACAAACTTACCAAATATAGATTGTGTTTCGTTTGTTTCTTCAAAACCTTCAATATGGGTTTCGTAAATAAAATGTGATTTTGTGCTCATAGTTGTTATAGGGTTTAATTGTTAATTCCTTTAAAATCCGTTGTTAATTGTTTAGGCTTTTATTGCTTTGTAAGTGGTTATTATAAAGTTAGTTACTATTGATTTTGTAAAGTTTACTAAATCGTTATTTAGTTTATATCGTGTTGGTCAATGTCTATATAGTGAGTGCAATCTTCAAGTATATCATCGTTAAAATCACAGACAACCATTGCGCCTTCAAGTCTTAAATACCCAATCCATTTATCCTTATAGCCAAAACTACCTTTTTTAAAGTTGGCTGCTAAGACTTCGTTTTCTGGCAGGCTGTTTTTATCTATTTCTATCCATTCCATATTGTTATTGTTTAAGGGGTGAGTAATACTAATAAATTGTAAGTAAAGTGATACGCTGTAGACACTAAGTAGGCTTTTTTATGACCGTATTTTAGTGATCTTAAGTATATAAATGCAAGTGCAACGCCTCCAAAACCCTGTATAAGGATAAATTTAGGACCACCGTGTGCAAGTCCAAATGCAATCGATACTATTATATTTACTGGTAAAGCGAACAGAAGAAAATTTAGCTTTGTAAGGATTAAATTAGGAATAAATCTAAATATAAATTCTTCAGCCATTACGATAGGAATCATAAAGAGGATAAACAATGGCAGTCCGAACTTTTCAATATATGGGCAAACTTCACATGGTTCACTTTCCAAGACTACGAATGCAAAGAATAATGTTAATCCTTCTAAGAGTAGTATAATTAGAGTAAATTGCCACCATTTTAAGTTTTGTATTGTTTTCATTTATTTATTATTTAGGTTTATTTAAAACTATTAACTTGAACAAAGGTTTTAGAGCGGTGGAAAGAATCTTATCCCCCTACCCCCTGTAGAGAGATAAGAACCAACCTTTAACTTTCACAATAGGATTGTCGCACGGCTCTGCTGGATAAATCTAAAATCCAAAACACAAATTTAATGAACTAATTTTATTTATATTACTATAAACACCACTTTCCTTTTTATTGGACAACGCTTCAATAGGAGGTAAATCCTAAAGTCTTTTTTATGGCAAAAGACAGCAAAAAAAAGCCCTGCGAACCTTTGAGACGTGAGCAGGGCTGTAATCAATAAACCTTATGAATGGATTTTTAAATGCTTTTCTTGTCTCACGTCTCACAGTTCGACTATGACACAAACATACGCAATTTAATTTAATAAGTTGCAAGAAAAATAAATAAATATTTTTAAAGAAATATTGTAAATAATTTTTTGTATATTTGAATTGTCATTTAAGAGGGATCAGAATCTCTTTTACTACATTTGCACTATAATACCCTATAACTTGTCGGAGATAGGGTATTTTTTTTGATCTTTTTGTTTAACTAGGAAAATATTTTTACACTTAACTTATTGATTATTAGCAAGTTTTTGTTTGGCCGAAAAGAAATATCATAAATAATTTTTTTATTCAAAATTAATGTGTAAATTTGATCCAAGATAAACAAAGAAAGATATGAAAGTAGGACAAATCATAACAGCAATATTAGGAGATAAAAAAGGGGTTCAAGGGGAAATTATTTCCATTGACATAGAAAAAGCTAGGGCTCAAATAAGATGGCCAAAAGGATATATGAAAACATGGGTAAAAATGACATCAATTATCTAAAAATCAAAACGGGGCGATAGCATCAAACCGTTAAATCAAACCATTAAACAAATAAACTTTATGGAAATTAAGGCTCAACAATTTACAATAGAACTTACTCATGACGAACTTTGGTCAATGGCATGGGATGTAAAACACGCTCTTTTGGAAACCCTAAAAACACACTGGGTTAATCATCAGTTAGTATGGAAAGAGCATGAAAAAAACAGGCTGAATAGAATAGAAAAAATGTTTACCCATCTTGGAAGATATCATGAGTATAAAGATATTTATATTAACGCACAAGAGATTTTTAGTAAGTTTAATGAATTAAAAGACAATGCCAACACAAAAACAAATTAACAAATAAACTTTATGCTAGAAATAGATAAATTAATCGAACAATGGCAAGACAGGCATCATGAGATTCTTTGCGAGTATAGCAAAGGCAATGTTAGCAATGAAGTAATGCAAATGTATAGAAGGCACCTAAAGGATTTATTATCATTTATCAATACACTAAAAGAAATTAAAAATGCCAACACAAAAATAAATTAACGACACTATGACCACTAAGAAAATTAAACGAGACCCCACCAAGGGATACAAGCCCGTAAAAGTTAAGCAATCAGGCGGTAAAAGACCAGGAGCGGGGCGAAAAAGCAAAGGGGCATTGAAACTAAAGCCAATGACTATTAATGTAGACCCTTCTTTAATCGAGACAAAAGAAGGATGCGCAAAGGTTAGGGCGGTTTGTGCTTCGGCAATCGAGGTTTATAAAAATAATTTAAACAAAATTGATTAAAAATTTGTTTATTCAAAATTAAGTATTACATTTACATAACAATTAGAAACAAACTTTATGACTGACCAAGAAAATAAAATAGAAGAAATTAAAGCGCTTCTTTATGAATTAAACGAAAAGCTAGAAGCTAACCGCATCGAACACGAGGCAATCAAAAAGCTACATGATGACATATTCAAAGCCTCTGAATTGCTTGACCGAGTTAAGAAAAACAAAGACGAGAAGGTAGAACTCGAGTTATCAATCGACCAAGTACAATTCCAATTTCAACAAATAAACGCATCGTAATGGAAATTATAACAACTGTACAAGCCAATAACGGCTCAATTAATTTAAGCCTACCAGGTAGTGCATTTTATTTAATACTTCACTCGCTATCTGATACATTTAGCAAGTATTCAGAAAAGCCAAGAGAGTTAATTAAACTATACGAAGCGGTTGTATGCTTAGGAGTAGATGAATCAGCAGTACAACTTGCTGGAATGATTCAAAAGCATTTAGAAACGTATTACAACGCATTTTGGCAAATGTACTTAGCCTCAAAACCAAATGGAAAATAAACAATTTAATATATTAATCTGCATAGGATTACCTTCTATGATAGCATTTGTAATTATTATTAATTTAGTCTTAAAATAAACAATTTACAATTTAAACAATTTATAAAAATGAGCAATTCAGAAAATTTATTCTTACCAGACGGCTACGAGGCACCAGTTAGCGGAGGTGGTTACATGAAATTACAAGATGGTGAAAACCGTTTTAGAATCCTATCCAAGCCTATTATTGGATGGTTAGATTGGACAGCAGAAAAGAAGCCTTTAAGATTTGGCTATAAATTCAAACCAGAAAAACCACTTAATCCAAAACAACCAGTTAAGCATTTTTGGGCGTTTATTGTGTACAACCATACAGAAAAAGCGATCCAAATATTAGAAGTTACCCAAGCAAGCATACAACAGGCTTTAACTGCCTTAAATAAAGATGAAGACTGGGGAGCGCCTTTCGATTATGATATTAAAATCAATCGTACTGGAAAGGACATGGAAACAAAATACACTGTTAATCCAAGCCCTAGAAAGGATTTAACAGAAGAGCAAAAAAAGGCAGCACTAGAAAAACGCGTAAACTTAAACGCTCTTTTCCAGAATGAAGACCCCTTTGCAGTTACTACTGTATATACAGAATTAGCATTCGAATCGCTTCCTTTCTAACATGGAAAACACACCCTACGGACACAAAGACAATGGAGAGCCTGACATACTTATCACGTCAGGCTCCCAAAAGTCCTACCAACGTTTTGCCATTTGGATGGAAAAGCAACGTGAAAGCGCACGTAAAGAGCATGAAATGAAGCACGTAACACAGGAGCAAATTGATTACTTTAGGTCTAAAAACTTATACCTGTGATAATTTTCATAGACTTCAATAAAAAAGAAAGTAAACAAAAGCTGTTCGAGTATCTAAAAAACTTGAACAGCGTTTACAAACTTGAAATAAAAAAGGATAAAAATAACCGATCAGGAAATCAAAATAGATACTACTGGGGCGTTGTATTAAGAATGGTAAGCGAATACACAGGCTTTACGATAGATGAAGCACACGAACTGTTTAAAAGCAAATTTCTAAGTTATGATAAGGCATTTAAAGATACAGGCGAAGCGTACACGATCACACGCCACACTTACGACCTTGACACTTGGGAGTTTGAAAACTATTTAGAGCAGATACGCATATTCGCAGCTACAGAAATTGAAATTGTTATACCCTTACCAAATGAATGTATAGAATTATAAATTAAACTTAAATAAATAATAAAATGAGCTACGAATTAGACGAATTAAAAGAAAAAAAGGCTTTCGCCAAATGGATTACAATAGGAATAATCGCTATCATTGTTTTTATTATATTATTAATGGCCTTCCTGCCTGTTTACCGTGTATGGTCGCAGGAAATGAGAGGAAAAGCAGCGTTTGCAGAGGCGCTACAAAATAGAAAAATTCAAATTGAAGAAGCGAAGGCTAATTTAGAAAGCCAAAAATTAAACTCTATGGCTGAAATTGAAAGGGCAAAAGGAATGGCGAAGTCTATTGAATATGAAAATGGAAAGCTAACTGCTCAATACATCCAATATCTATGGGTCAGAAACCTTGAAAAAAGCACAGGAGATAAAATCTATATTCCTACGGAGGCTAATCTTCCAATCTTAGAGGCTAAATAAATGAAATGCATTAACCACCACCACACAGCGCACAAGCCATGCCACGTATGCAGGTACATAGCAGAGAGAAATGGAGCGATTGAAGTACAACCGCTGACTGAAAACGAAACAAAAAGGCTTCATATAGATTTGATACTTAGATATGTTAATACCAAATATGAAAATCTTTTAGAACATTTGCCGGAATGGAAATTAAATTCTACACAATACAAGATTGGCGTAAAACCCATAAAAACGATTTAAATAAACCAATTATGATAAAAAACCACGATTTAAAATGTGATGCTGAATACTTTGATAAGGTTGCGTCAGGAGACAAGAATTTTGAACTCAGATTTAACGATAGAGATTTTCAAGTTGACGAAACTATAACGCTTCATAGATTTATTAAAGACTCATTTACTGGCAGTTCATTGAAAAAAAGGATTACCTATGTTTTAAAAGATGCCGAAAGGTTCGGGTTAAAAGATGGGTATGTAATACTTTCAATTGAAAATATTTAGAAATGGGATCATTTAAAACTTCACAGGGCGAACGCCTCACAAAAAAACAAATTGATACACTTATAAGGCGGTGTAAGGAAGAGTTTATAAAAATCAAGGAATACGATGATATAAACTATTGTGAGGCGTGCGGAACACCAAGCGCAAAACTTAGTTGCTCCCACATTATTAGCGTTAACAAGTGCCAGAATGATGGTAAAACGGAATTTGCCTATGATACCGATAACTTACAGTTAGAATGCATCCCGTGTCATTTGCAAACCGAATCAGGCACCATCGACCACCACGCCAACGCGCGCTATAAAAAAGATTTTATTGAAAGGTATAATAATTTTGAAGTATGAGCGATAAAGAAATCACCAAAGCGACAATATTAGTCGCCACGCTTCACAACGTGCAAAAGCAACTGGACGAACTGGAGATTAAGTCCGAGTTTAAATACAACTTAAAACACACGTGCAATAAGTTCACAAACGAACTTGACAAGTTTATGGAAAGAATGTACAGGCATCTAAATGAGGATGATAACTTAAAATACAATGAAGTTAGCAGCCTTGTTGATTATGCTATTGAAGCGATTGAATCAGGTAATGTAAGAATTGAGGATTAAAACTATGAGCCAAACAACAGACATATTGAAGCACCTTTTGAAGGGCAACAAATTAACAGGATTAGAAGCGCTTAACTTATTTGGATGCTTTCGCCTTCCAGCGAGAATAGAAAATATTGAAAAGATTACAGGCAAACGACCTAATCGTAAAATGGTATTGCGAAATAAAAAGCATGTTATGCAATATTGGATTGAAAAAAAAGTAAAATAAAATTAGGAAGTTTAATAATAATTAAATACATTTACATAATGGATTACGACACTGTAATAAAAGAAAGAGGCATAAAAAAGCGTAAAATAGCTGAGCAACTAGGCATCACACCTGTTTACTTTAGTTATCTATTACGGGGTAAAATGCCCATGACAATTGAATTAGAGAATAGACTAAAAAATATTTTAAGGTAAAAAAATTTCACAATTATATTTAACAAAAATTAAAGAATGCCTAAAAATAATAATAAAATACACAGATACTTGGTTTATAAAAAACATAATTATACCTGTGTGTTTTGTAGACTTGTCTTTAATCCGCCAGAAAATTGGAATTTAAAAAAGGCAATACATGAACATGGTATGTTTTTAGAAATAGATCATATTATTCCATTATCAAAGGGAGGTTCAGATAAAATAGAAAATAAGCAGGCTCTTTGCCAAAAGTGCAATAGCAAAAAATCTAATAAAATACTATAAAGAAATGGCAAAAGATCCAGCGTTCTTATTTTATACAGGAGACTTCACTACTGGTACTCAATTTATGAGTGATGAGCAGGTAGGTAAATATTTAAGGCTTTTAATGGCACAACACCAACACGGAAGATTAAGTGAAAAACAAGTGATTTTCATATGTAAAACAAACGACATTGAAGTAATGGCTAAGTTTCAAAAAGATGAGGACGGAATGTATTTTAATGAGCGGTTAGAAGTAGAGATAAATAAAAGAAAAGCCTTTTCTGAATCTAGGAGCAATAATAAGAAAGGAAAAACAAAAGAAGTGAATAACATATCAAAATCATATGATAATCATATGGAAGATGAAAATGAAAATAAAGATATAAATAAGAATATAATTAAAAGAGAGGTTAAAATAAAAGAACAATTGTTTTTCCCTTTTGAAAGTGAAATCTTTTTAAAGGTTTGGAATCTTTTACTTACTCAGCCTAAATGGAAAAAAAAGAGTCACACCGCTTTACAAGCCTCTTTAAAAAAATTAAGCGAACACGACGAGCAAACCGCAATTAAAATGATGGAAAATACAATAGCAGGAGAATGGCAGGGATTGTTCGAAATTAAACAGCAAAATAATAAACAAGGCAATAGCCAACCTTCAAAAATAGATCAATACAGGGCAGCAAGTGAAGCCGCAAAACTTTATTTCAATCAAACAAATGGAGAATAAACTAATACAACTACCAGTTACGATATCGGACAGGTTAACGCCTGCGGAAAAAGAGGCTTTAATATCCAACTTTCAGCCAAAAATTAAGACCTTAGAGCAAAAGGATTTGATTACTCCCGTAGAATCGGCAATTATGAAAGCCTATGTAGTAATGGGTCAAAATGCACCCGATACTTATCCTATTGTCGTTAAGGAAGTAATCAAAGAACTTAAAGACGGCTTTAGTTGGTTAACAGTAGACCAAGTATGTTTGGCAATAGATGCAGGAAGTAAGGGAAAACTAGACGATGTTGTGTTTATTTCCGTTCACAACATCTGTGTTTGGATACATAAGTGGAATCAAAAATATAGAACCGAAGCAATCGCAAAACAAAAGCAATTTGAAGAGCAACAGGAAAAACAATTTGACTTAGACAAGCATAGGTTAGAAATAATTAAATTTGAGGCTGCTATATTGTTCTATTACAACAATCAGTCTACGAGCATATTTAAAGACAATTACGGGGTATTATCCGCTTACTATCGACACTTAGACAAGAAGGGTTTAATATTAATGAAAAATAGCCGTAAACTTGAAATCTTAGAAGAGGTTCAAAACAATTTCAAAAAGGCAGAAGTAGAACAAAAACAATTTGAGGAACCAATCGACGAAAAGAAAACAGCGCAGGCAATAGCTTTAAAAGAAATCTTTACGGACTGGTTTGAATTTGGCTATGACCTTGAGTATGAACTAAAACGAAACAACTAAAAGAGGGAGACAATAAGATTATGAACTTAATAAATATACAAAGTCATTATAAATCTGATAATTTAGGTAATGTTTTATTTCATGAAGATTGCTTGGTATTATTGCCTAAATTATTGGAAAATTCAGTTGACTATAGTTTTACTTCCCCTCCGTATAATAGGAAGAGAAACGACAAATATCTTAATTTTATAGATATAAACGAAAATTGGTTACAACTAAATATTGATGTTATTACTGAACTTTTAAGAGTTACAAAAAAGCACATATTTTATAATATTCAAGCTAATTATTACAATAGACAAGACGTTTATAAATTGATTGGTTATTTTAGTAAATATATTGTTGACGTTCATATTTGGGAAAAGTCAAACCCGATGCCAGCAAGTGGTAAAAATATCACAAATGCAGTTGAATATTTTTTAATATTAGGAAGTGAAAGTTTAAAATCAAACACAACCTATACAAAGAATATTATTACAACTTCTGTAAATTCAAGCATGCCAAAAGAGCATAAAGCGGTAATGAAAACAGATGTGGCTGAACACTTTATTAGTAAATTTACACAAGAAAACGATATTATTTTAGATTGTTTTTTTGGATATGGAACTACTGGATTGGTGGCAAAAAATAATAATAGAAGATATATCGGTATTGAAAAGGAAAAATCTTATTTCAATATGTCTATTATTCGGTGTGGTCTTGATATTAATAATGTTTTTGCGAATAATTAAATTAAACAACTAAAAGAGGTAGACAATAAGATTGCGCATAACGGTGGTGATTGGCGTTGTTGCCACAGAATTTAATTAGAAACAATAAACTTTAATATTATGACAAAAGTATCAAACGAAGAACAAAGCAATAACGCCAATGTGCTGTTATAAGCCGTTTTTCTTCACAAATCTAAAATAAAATGACACTAAAAGAATTTATCGAAAACTTAAACAAGTTTGTAAAAGAAAATCCCGAAACATTGGAAATGCAAGTAGTAACAAGCAAAGATGATGAGGGTAATGGGTTTAATTTGGTTCACTACGAGCCAAGTAAAGGAATATTTGAGGATAGAGAATTTATTTCTTCTGAACAATATGAAGACCATGAAAGAGAAGATAATGAAACAAATGCTGTTTGCGTCAACTAAAATGGCTTATAACGCTTTGCAGATAAGCGAAGGCAAAGATTTAGAAACGAAAATTTTAACTTAAAAACAGAATATAATTATGAAAACGAAAACATCAATTTACCACAGAACCTTTGCTTTTGCTTATGTGCTGTTAGTAGCTGTTATTTTTTGCGGTTGTGGAAACGGAACAACTGCTAAAGAACAACCTATTAAACAAACAAAAGACTATCATGGCTACAATTTAATTGTGATAGATAGTTGTGAGTATTTAGAAGCAGGTGGAGTGCCAAGAGATTGGACTGTGCTAACTCACAAAGGAAACTGTAAATTTTGTGCAGAACGTAGCAAAAAATAATTGCTACTAACATCTGTATATGCGCAACTTCTAAAAATAGTACAACAAAGTAACTAAAAATAATTATAAACACTTAAACAATAAACGAATGGAAAAAGAAGGAATTACAATAGGCATCACCCAAATGAGCGGAGGAGCAATATACACGATAACCCCTTATCTAAGATATGCTAAAAGAAAAATAGCAGTTAGTGAAGCTGCTATTTTAGAAGAATATAGACTACAGCAAATGTGGCAAGGCTCAGACGGAAGCCAAGAATGGATATGGATTGAAACAGTTGAATTATAAAGCCATGACAGCACAACACGACAAGCACCACTTTGAAGGACGTATTTACGTTCAACAACCGGTTATCACAATAGAGCAAAAACTAAAGTCTTTTGAAAAAAAGGTTAAAGATTCAGCACGCAGGAAAGAAAGACTACCAAGTCCAGGCTTTGTGGATATAGTTAAAGAGGCGATTTTATCCGGCGTAGAACTTAGTCCGGACTTATCTAACCGGATGCTCCGCTGCCCAGTAAATGAAACCGTATTTCACAACGTTATCAATATTGGCTTAGACTTTATAGTATGGGATTTATCCAGTTGGTCAACATCCCGACTTTATGAGCAAAAAAAACTAAACAAGATTAAGGAGTATTCACTTATTGAAATCTATTTAACATTCAAGGGTAGAACACACAGCGTTATTTGCGAGTATCAAGGCTTTTTCACAACTCAATCGAATCACGAAGTAACGTTTAACGAGTATACTCAGTTTGTACGGGCAAATAGTTACGTATTGAAGTTAGGTAAAACATTAAAAATTAATTAATCATGAAAGACATTATAGCGTATATTAAATTAGAAATCACCAAGGAAAATGTATTAACCCTTGAATCGGATGGAATAATAACGGATAATAACGATGATGATCATTATGCCAAACAAATTAACCTAACAGAAATCATTATAGGGTTTGCGGAGTTTGCCGAAGGGTATAGTAAAATTGATCAAATTTATATAAAAAATGAAGATGCTTATAAACATCAAAAAGATTGGATATTATTTACAAATGAATCATTACTAGAGATTTATTTAAAAGAAAAAGGAATAATAACAGAGTAATGAGTAAATACAACAAAATAAAATACCTAACACCAAAGATGGAGGAGGCAAGAAAGCTAGTAGACTCTATTTCTTCCAATACAGGAAAGCCTCCAAGTTACAATGTAATTGCTCGTAAATTAAACATAGACCACTCAGCCGCTTATTATCGTTTGAGAGGATATCGTGATAAAATGAATAGTAAAATTTTATAATTAACTATTAATTACTATATTGCACCATGCTAGCAATCACAACAATAAGCCCAAACCATAAAAATTTTGATGTACAAAAACAAGCGATTGATTCTTGGATTAAGGCGGGTTATAAAGTAGTAAGCTTAAATGCAAGCGAGGAAATAGAAACTTTAATAGCCTTTGAAAATGTTGAATTTATCGAAACAAAAAGAACAAATGAGGTTTTATTTAAAAAACCCTATGTAATTGTATCGGCTTTAATCGACTACTTTAAAACTACTGATTTTGAAACCTGTATACTAATTAATTCAGATATAATCATTAATTCAACAGATCAACAAACTGAGGAACTAATGAAAAACGCTGAAAAGGGTGTTGTAATAATTAACAGACACGATTACACGGAAAATATAGAACATTCGAGGCTTTATAAAGTTGGCTTTGATGGGTTTGTAATTAATAAAAAGTGGGTCAATTCTTTTCCTCAATCAATACTTTGTTTGGGGCAATGTTTCTGGGATTATTGGGTACCGTATGTTTGTGTTCTGCAGAAAATACCAATTTACAGGCATAAAGGAAAGTATTTATTTCATAAGGCGCACGAAATGCAGTACTCATTTGACAACTGGAAAACAACAGCCGATATATTTAAAAGTGAATTGTCTATATTGGAGCCTAAATTAAATAGCTTTACACGCCCCGATAAAATGAGCGACTACGTTTTTAACCGAATAAACAACCATCTAAGATAATGGAAAAGAAAATTGATATATTTATTCGTACCTATTCCAAGGATTTAGAATGGTTGGCGTATTGTTTAAAATCGATTAATAAATTCGTTACAGGACATAGAAACGTAATTATAAGCATTCCAGAGCATGAGGCACACTTATTAAAGCCTTTTAGTCTAACAAGTGAATTGATAGTAGGATGGAAGCCAACAACCGATAATGGGTATATCGATCAACAGATTAATAAACTATTAGCATACAGGTACACCGATGCCGATTATATTCTATTTGTTGATTCAGATTGCATATTTAAAGAGACAGTAAACGTACAAGAGCATTATTTTATGGATAATTTGCCGTATTTAATGAAAACTAGATATGAATTAGTAGGTGATGCAGTTTGTTGGAAAGAAGCAACAGAAGGAATAATAGGAAAGCCTTTAGAATACGAATACATGAGGCGAATACCTTGTTTATTTAGTACTGAAAGTTTGAAAAGTTTAGATTTATATGTAAATTGTATAGGATTAGCGGGATTAAGTAGACTAAGCGAGTTTAATTTAATTGGCGCTTATATTGACCTTTTTGAAAAGGAAAATTACAAAATAATAGACACGGAAAAAGAGCCAATACCAGCCGATTGCGCTATGCAGTTATGGTCTTGGGGCGGATTAACCAATGAAGTAAAGGAAAAATTATGCAGTTATCTGAATTAGTAACAAGGGACGATATAGGTTTTGTTTTGAATACAATGGGATTAGATGGCCCAGCGGTTGAGGTTGGAGTGGCTTTTGGTGAAAATGCCGAGGTTATACTTCATAAATCAAATACTGAGGTGCTTTTTCTTGTTGACCCTTGGGCAAAAGTAGAAGGCGAAAATTCAAGAGGTTATGCCGATGCGATTAAAGATTGGGAAGGATGCCTCAAGTTTTGTACCGATAAGCTAGCAAGATTTAAAAAGCGATCATACGTACTAAGGGAAACAAGTAAGGCAGCGAGTGAGAAATTTAAAGATGAAACATTGCACTTTGTCTACATAGATGCCAATCACATGAGTCCGTATATTGATAATGACCTAAATTATTGGTTTGATAAGGTAAAGCCAGGAGGTATATTTGGAGGACATGACTATCACAACGTAAATAGAGCGGATTATCAATGCGATGTTAAAACAGCCGTTGACAATTTCTTTAAAGATAAAAATTACACATTACACGTAACAACAGATTCAGACCCAAGCTGGTATATAATCAAATGAGCAACGATAATAAAATATTAATAGAAGTTTGTTTATGGGCTATTGTCTATGTGCTCACATTTTCTATTCCTGTTATAATAAAAGAGGCATATTTTAAATAATCAAATGAAACTAACCAAAAACAATATTGCTATAATCGCATCTGACAATTGTATTTGTAAATGGGTTGCTGAAGAGGGGCGTTTAGACCACGATCAAAACCTACTCCCTATTGTACTTCAATACATAAATGAAGGTGATACGGTTATTGACTGCGGGGCATTTATTGGAGATCACACAATTGCGTATTCTAATAAGGTAGGCGATAGCGGTCTAGTTATTGCATTTGAACCAAGCACAGAGGCAAATGAATGTTTAGAATATAATCTAAAGAAAAAGGATAATACAATCATTAGAAAGCAGGGATTAGGTGAAAAAACAGAATCTAAGGGTATAAGAGCCGTAGAAGGTAATAGCGGAATGAATTACTTAATAGAAGGTAATGATATTTCCATAATGTCGATAGATGAACTAAACCTTAATAAACTTGATTTTATAAAAATAGATTGCGAAGGGTACGAATTAAACGTATTAAAGGGAGGCATAAACACAATCAACAAGTTTAAGCCTAAAATGCTAATCGAGATTAACGATATGACATTAGAGCGCTCTGGAATGAAAAGAAAAGATATATTTAATTTCTTGGATTCTATAAATTATTCATATTCAAATATTTATAAGTCGCAAGGGTTAAAGGAGTATCAAATGGATGTTATATGTTTGCCAAGGTAAAACATAAAATATTAGTTTCTAAATAGATATAAATAGAAATGGCAAGACCAAAGGGATACGCAAAGACAGGAGGGAAGAAAAAGGGACATACGGCTGAGCCAATAAAAAAGGCGCAAGAACTATTTACTCAAACATTAGAGGGCGAAGTACCCTACATTAAAGATGCATTTGAAAAGGTAAGAGCGGAAAACCCAGAGAAATACCTTGAACTATTCGCAAAATACGCACAATACTTTATCCCTAAGAAAACGGAAGTTGAAAACAATCATAATTTTGATACACCTGCCATTATTGATTGGGGTACAAAATAGGATTATGACAACAATGCACACGGGAAAACACTTTTAAAATAGGATGAAAGTAATAAAGCCAACGCCTAAGCAAATTGAAGCTAAGAATATTTCAATGCTTCCAGAAAAGCAGGTGATTTTATACGGTGGTGCAATACGTGGGGGTAAATCTTATTGGCTTATCTTAATGTTTCATTCACTTGCAATGATGTACCCAAAGTCTAAATGGCTGTTATTGCGTGAATCATTTAGCACATTAGAGCGTACTTTAATCCCTACCTTTCGAAAACTTTTAGCCGATGGGTTACAACCTTATATAAAGTCATTCGATCAAAAGAACTATGTAGTAAACTATCATAATGGTTCACAGCTTATCTTCATGTCGGAGAACTACGATCAAGATAAGGAATTGAACCGTTTTAGAGGGTTGGAAATTAATGGCGCTGGTATAGATGAGATAAATGAGACAAGAAAAGAAACTTTTATAAAGATAATTGAGCGGTCAGGATCGCACATAATTGACCCTATGCCCCCGATTAAAGTATTAGGCACGTGCAATCCGACTCAGGGATGGGTAAAAGAAGACTTCTACAATAGGCACATTACAAATACCCTACCATCATCTTGGGCTTATATTCCTGCTAAAATTACCGATAACCCATATATTCCAGAATCTTATCTTGAATCATTACGGGAAAACTTACCACCTTTGGATTACCAAAAGTTTGTTGAAGGGGACTGGGATATTGTAATGAGCGAAAACCCGTTTGCTTATGAATACAAATCATTAAAGCACGAATCTGATAAGGCTGTTTATATCCCTGGCAAAGCGTTTAAAATATCATTCGACTTTAACCTTAACCCGTTTGGGTGTATATTCTTTCACTTATGGAGAGACAGCGAAGGGGAACACATACATATCTTCGATGAAATGACAATTGAAATGGGCAATATTCCTGTAATGGTGGAAAGAATATTGTCAAGGTATGGCGATTATATGCACCTTTGCGAAATTACGGGGGATGATATGGGTAACAGGCGGTCAATGTCAGAGCGTGATTTTGCTAGTCTTTACGATCAATTGTTAAGGGGGTTAAAGATGAATAAATCACAATTAAAGCTAGTTGGCAATCCAACGCACGAAAACAGCCGTTCGGATACCAATTATATTTTATTTAAGTTTCCTGACTTTAAGATAAACCCAAAGACCTGTAAAAATACATGCTCAGACATGAAAATGGTTCAATGTGATGCTTTTGGGGCGATAAGTAAGAAGAACAGAAATGATTTAACACAACGAGCGGATCACTTGGATTGTGTAAGGTACGCGATTAATACCTTCTTAAAAAAATGGATTTTGTCAAATCGTAAATTTTAATTATATTTGAATCATGGGATGCAATTGCAATAATGTCAAAGATTTACCTACCTGTTTGAATGAATTGGTATTAGGCACTGTCGAGGCGATTAGTCAAGACGTTTATGTGTTTATAAAAAACAATTCAAACGGGCAATTAACAAGATTAACGGCACAATCAGATATTGATGGACTTGTTACGCTTGACTTAACGCAACTACCTGATAATTACTTTAGTGATAATTATAACTATGACTTTTGGGTTACCTTAACAAGTGGCACACCATCAGGAATGCAAACGATAGTAATTGAAGGAGCGGATTATGATTGTTTAAACGCTAATTTCTTTAAGGTAGTTAACGAATCAATAGAATCAGTTTATTATGCATCTATAACAGCAGAAATAGCATGATGTACGTAAAGATTTATTTCTTATGTTCGTTTGTCTTCTTTCTATTCGCTTGGATACTAGCAACTTTACAATATAAACGGAAATGATAGAAATACTAATATCAATACTAATAAGTTCATTGTACTGCATAGGTATATGGATCATTACCGACGAAGGGTATATTTTATACGATGTTAAACTGATTGGAGATAAGTTACTGCCTAGGTGGTTGTATAAGCCTTTGTTTGGGTGTGTTGTTTGTTACGGTTCAATACACGGTGGTACAATGTTTTATTTATTAACACAAAATTATATATTACTTATTCCTGCAATGGTTTGTATATCAGGCTTAAATTATATAATTGTAAATAAATTACTAAATGCTTAGACTACTATACTTTCTTTTCAAAAAGCGATTTAATTCGTTTTATTTCAATCACCAATCGAAAGCGGCTGGGTTTGAAAACCTTGAAAAGAGCTTTGTTGATAGCAATGGAAACTCCTACTATAAATATTCAAGTGATTTCGATATTCCAATTAGCAGATTTAAAGAGATTCAAAAAAGACTTGTTTTGTTAAACTCTGGCTTGTCGGGTGAATCAATCACGCTTCTTTGTTCGGCAATGGAGAAGGCATTAAACAACGGAAAGAAGCCAGACATTGCAGAAATTGGGTTTCTTATAAAAGAGATTGGCAAACGTGCTAATATATTTGTCGATACGGGCTTATTAATGGATACTGCTTGTTTGTTGTACATTAGACAAGACGAGAAACAAAATACAATCGATTGGGGTATTCATAAAGAAAAAGTTAAGCAACTTACCATAGACAGCATGGGGGGCTTGTACGATTTTTTTTATTTGACAGGATTAACAGCATATATTCCCTTTCTAGGAACTTCAGACGAAGAGTTCAACTTATTCTACAGCGAATCGGAGTTGAAAATGAAGAGTCTGAAGATGCACCTAGAGAATTATACCACAGAGCCGAATTAGTTAAGTTAGCTGAATCGGATGATAGAGAGTATTGGGATTTAGCAAATGGCAGTGTAGTGAATTATGAAAATATAGTCAAATTAACCACGGGAAAGTATTTGAACTTATTAAATTTCACGATTACTAAACGATCTAAGAAAGATCAAGTAAATGGCTGACGATAAAATTATAATCGAGTATGAAGCTAAGATAGCAGGTCTCGAAGGGTCATTAAACAAGATTGAAAAGGAATTAAAGGACGTTGAAAAAACGGCTGGTAATTCATTTAAAAAAGTAACGGCTGAAGGTAATAAAGCGGGCGCGGCTGTAGACAAGACAACGCAAAAGGTTTCTGTATTAGGCGATAAGTTTAAAGACCTTGCAAACAACCTCCCTTTTGTTGGACAAATTAAACAAGTTGTTGAACTCGCAGGTGCTGTAGGTGGATTAGAAGGCGCTGCGGTTAAAGGTGCGAACGGCTTTAAGATTTTAAAGGTCGCTATTCTTTCTACCGGTATTGGCGCGCTCGTTATTGCTATCGTTGGACTTATTGCTTATTTCAAAAGAACCGATGAAGGCGCTACTCGATTGGCTGGTATTATGGCTGGACTTGGTGCGGCTGTTGATATTGTTACAGGTTTATTTGTTGGCGTTGGTGAGGCGGTGTTTGATGCGGCTTCAAGTTTTGAAGGATTTCAGAAATTACTTGGTAATGTTATTCAATTCTTATCCGATCAGGTAACGGTCAGGATTTTTGCAATTATAGACATTCTTAAAGAGTTGGGCGGCTTATTAGCCGATCCATTTAATCAAGAAAAATCCCAAAAAGCATTTGAAAGTATTAACACATCTTTACTTGATTTAACCACAGGCGTTAAAGATACGGGGGCAAAGATTAAAGACTTTACAAGCGAGGTTGCTGCGGCTGCACAGGCTGCTTTCGATTGGGAGACTAGAATGGATGCCCTAAATGATAAGATAAGGGATAATTCTATAGTAATAGCAGAAAACGAAGCCGAAATAAGCCGTTTATTAATTGCATCAAAGAATAAACAAATATCTGATGAGGAGTCGTTAAAGAATTTAGGAGATGCGGCAAAACTTGAAAGGGAAAATTTAAGAATAACCTTAGCAAATGAAGAGGCGAAACTTAAATTAATCAAAGAGAAAAATAAGCGTGAATCCGATTCAATTAATCAAGACGTTAAGAATGGCGAAAAAAGACGTAGTATTAATGATGATTTGGCACAAGCGGAAGTCGATCAGATTAATAAGATTACAAGATTAAAAGCAGAATCTGGTGTATTACAGGAAAAGATTAATAACCGTACCGACGCCAAGAACGAAGAGATATTTCAAAACAGCCTAAAACGTTTAGAGAACGAGGAAACCGCAAAAGAAACGATAGTCAAAGAGTCTTTTTTAAGAAGCGAAATAAGCGCCAAAGATTTAGAGGAAAAACTTTATACAATTAAGTTAAACGGGCTTAAAAATCAAAAGGCTTTGCTCGAACAGTCTGGGCGTGATGTAACAGAAATCAATAAGGCTATTGTAGACCTAGAATTAGGTAACCAACTTAAAAAAGAAAAGGCGGTTATAGATACTGAAAAAGCTATTACGGATTCGCAAACCAAAGAAACAAAAGAAAGGTTGGCGGCTCTTGCAGCACTTAATAAAGAGGCAGACGATAAAGAAAGGAAGGCAAAAGAGCAATTAAAAGAAGACTTAAAACAAATAGCATTAGCAGGAATTGATATAGCGCAAGACGTTGCAGATGGATTAATAGATATTTCAGTTTCCAAAAAACAAATGGAACTTGATGAAGAACTAAGACTTTCACAAGAAAAAACAACGCAAGAAACAAAGAACCTTGAAACACAATTAAGAAATGGTGAAATAACACAGGCTCAGTTTGATGCCAGAAAATTAGCACTTGATAAGAAACAACAAAAAGCAGAAAGCGACATAAAGCGTAAACAATTCCAAGCGGAAAAGAAAGCCGCATTGGTTAGGGTTGCAATTGATACGGCTGCCGCTGTTATGAAAACACTTGCAGCAATACCATTACCTGCTGGACTTTTGACCGCTGCAATTGCTGTTGCAACAGGAGCGGCACAGGCTGCAATTATATCCGCTCAGCCAGTACCTAAATTCAAAGATGGTGTTATTGGTTTAAAAGGAAAAGGAACAGACACGAGCGATTCAATCCCTGCTATGTTATCCCGTAACGAGTCAGTAATGACTGCACAGGAAACAAAAGAACACGGGGGTGTGTTAAGAGCAATTAGAAACAACTCCTTAGACAACTTTATAAAAGATACGTATGTCTTCCCAGCCCTTAGAGATATTGAAGTAAAAAACAATAGAGAGCGCGCAGCAAGAAGAACAGCAAACGAAAAGAAATTAGACAGCATTATAAGTAATATTAACCTTGACACTTCAAACCTTGAAAGAATAACCAAGGGGAATAAAAGCGTAGGGATAAATAATACTAAACAATTTGCCAAAGAAATGGCACGTGAAATGCAAATAAACTCTAACTGGTATAAATAATGCGTTTCAGATTCACACTAGAAAGCGAGTATTTAGGCTCATTGACCCTTCCAAAAGACCCAAAAGGATGGAATGAAATTGAGACCGTTATAAAGAGGGGCTTAGAATATCATGGTACTTTCTATAATACCATGGTTCAATTAGAATTTACCTGTGGGAGTGGCAAAGAATACATTGATGAAGTTTATGAAACTTATGGAGTCGATGGTGTTATAAATATTACTATTCAAATTGATTGTGGGGGTGGCAGTGGAGTAAGTTCTGCAAATGATTATTCAGACGATTATTCAGACGATTACGGTAGTTTAATTCAAAGTTCCACGGCTGCTAATTATCAAGATTTCTTTATTGGCACGCTTGATTTAAGTAAGTATAATAAAAACACACGCAGTACTTTTGTAGATATTTTACAAAGCGATTTCTTACAAAAGGTTATAAACCGATTTGAAACGACTGTTGACGTTCTTAGTCCTGCTTCGATTGATGAGGTGGCGCTCGATCCAATTACCGACTTTCCAAGTGATATAACATTACATTCTAAAAGAATTGTATTAGATGTTAACTATGAATACTTTGATGATAACGGTTCACTCCCTACTATATTTCCAATTGATTCCGTATCTGTTGCTTTACCTTTAATCAAGGTAGTTGATGATATTGGGGGGGCACTAGACACTACAAGTCCGTATGTTTTTAGTTTCTTAAACATAGGAGGCGCAGCAGGAGAGCAAAATATCCCGCCAATTTATGAAAACAATACGGCTTTCCCTTTAATATTAGCTATTGATTATAACATTGTAGGCGAATTAGTAATTAAAAATACCTATACATCTACAATGAACGTTGATGTGCTTATACAAACCGATGGAAGTTCATACTCAACAGACCCAATATATCCAACAATTTTACAGCACCAGTCAGGGATATTTGTAAACGGCTCAACAAACACAACGATAAATATTAACGCATCAGGTACATTGGCTGCAACAGTAGCGGCAGGCGATCGGGTTTATTTAACGTTTCTGTTTGGAAATGTAGAGGGTAACAATGTTAGTCCTGGACTGTTTGAGTTTTTAAGTTTTACTCCTATAGGATTTCAATTTGATTTTAGTACACAAAGCGTTACGCTTCCATCGGCTGCAAAAATATTCAAGATTCACGAATTAGGAGCAGCAATTGGACAGCGTATAACATCACAAGCGGATTGTTTTAGAAGTAACTTGTTAGGGCGTTTAAATTCTGCACCAAATACCTACCTTCAAAACGGGTGCGGTTCGTTTATGGGAGTTTTAAACGGTAAACATATAAGAGGCTTTGCGGTTACAAACTCCCCTTTATTCTGCTCAATGGCGGATTATTTCAAAACATTAAATTCAATTTGGAATGTAGGAATAGGATTTGAAAAGGTAGCGGATGATTATTTTATTAGACTTGAACAAAAAGAATACTTCTATGACACAACTGTTTTAATCCAATGCCCAAACGCAAACGAGATCAAAACAAGCGTTGCAAAAGAGTATTATATAAGCGATATTTATATAGGCTATGACAACTGGGAAACAGAAAACCAGAACGGACTTGATGAGTTTAACACTAAGCGCCAATACACAACAGGCATAAAGTCGATTGAGTCAAGGCTAAATGTTGAAAGCCCAATGATAGCTTCAATGTATTCAATTGAATTAACAAGGCGTGCGGGTGTAAGTACATTAGATTACCCATACGATAACGATAACTTTATAATATGTCTTAAGCGCACATTGGACGGAACAGGCGCACCAAGTGAGTTGAATTTGGCTGAAAAGAACGAAAACTTTACTATTGCTACCAACTTTAAAAGCCCAGCAACAGCGTACAACATAAGAATAAGCCCCGCACGTAACTTGCTTAATCACATGAATAGTATTGCGGGTTCAATTATAAAATATCCATTACGTGCTGTTAAATTCTTATATGGCGAGGGTAATTATACTGTAGAAACACAACTAACAGCCGATACATGCAGTAACAACTTTGACAATGAATTATTAATAGAGAATCAGGATATAACCGTAGCCGAGGCGCTTGCTACTCCAATATGGATACCTGAATATTTGGAGTTTGATTACCCTTTATCGTTTTCGGACTTTCAGTATATAAAAGAAAATCCTTACAAATGTATAGAAGTATCAAATACAAATAGTAACTTTACGAAGGGGTATATTATCGAATTGAGATATAAGCCAGTCGGTGGAATGGCGTATTTTAAACTATTAAGGGCATACGAATAATGGCAATTACATTAATAGAAAATCAGGCTATAAGATTTCGGCTTCTAACAGACATAGAAGCTGAAGCGTGTAATTGTTCCTATAAGAATTATTGCCAATTGGTAAATAAATTTGATGCTGGAAAGTTTCAACTTGAATCATCAAACATTGTTACTAATGGCACATTTGGAAGCAACCTTGACAGTTGGAATATTAAAGAGGCGTTAACCGTTTCGATTGTTGTCGATAACGAAACATCATCAGGATTATGTGATGGAGATATAACCGTTTCAGCAAGTGGTGGCACTGGTCCATATACTTATTCTAAAGGTGGGGCGTTTCAAGTTGGTAACACATTTACGGCTTTGTGTACTGGCTGTTACTCGATAATTGTAAAAGACTCATTAAACAATCTAGGTTTTGCGACTGGATGCGTTGCTACAAATGTTAACTGTGCATCTTATTCAAGTCCTGATCTATTTGACTTAAACGCTATTGACTTAGCAAACTTATCTAATTGTGAACTATTTGACTTAGTATAATATGGCAGCATTTGACAGTTTAGTACCAACCGCAGGAAACGATACGTTTTCTGATATGTACACAAAAATTAATGATACATTCACGGCTTTAAAGGCTGGCACGAGTGGGCAAATATTAACAGGGGCAGGCGCAGGAGTTGCACCAACATACACCACTCCAGCAGTTGTACAGTCCTATACAATCGCACCTATAAACTTAGGAGACTGGAACATGGACACAACAGCAAGCCTTTCAGTACCTCACGGATTAGGTGCAGACTTTAAAAAAATAAGATCAATAACGGTTATTGTAAGAAATGATGCCGATACTGTTTATTATCCACTTGTAAGAGTTGGAACGGCTGGTTCTTCTGATGGTGGCGTTACCGATTGGGATAGCACTAACGTGAATATGGGCAGGGTAGCTTCTGGGTCTGGTGGCTTCTTTGATGGCAATACAGACTTTAATGCAACTGGATACAATAGAGGGTTTATGTTAATTGAACGTATAGCATAATGGCAAACGAATGGGTTTATAGTAGTGGCGCTGCTTGTTATGATGATGCAGGGGCTTTTAGTCTAGTACAGGCGGGAGTTATGGACATAGGAAAACTATATTCATTAAGTTTCACTATCTCAAATCAAACCCAAGGTAAACTATCAGTACCTACAATTGATAACAGTTTAGAGTATTCAGCCGATGGCACTTATATAATTACTGGGATTTCAACGTATGACGATTTAGTATTTTTACCTTCAATATTTGGCGCAGGGATGTTTGATGGCTGTATTGATGCTGTTGAACTTCGAGAAATACCATTTTATTCTATTGTCGATTGCAATGATAACGTAGTTTTTACGCTTGATGATGAAACAGGCGTAACGGCTTCAAGTGGATTTGTTCAATATAATATTGACTGGTCGGATTTAGATGAAGGTATTTATTATTTAAAATTTATCGACTCCTCATTAGAGTATCAATCTGATTGTTTTGATGTTAAGTTAACGCACTCATGCACAAAGCAAATAACTTACAATTGCAACGAAAACGCATTTAATTTCAATTACTCAGATTTATCATTTACACAGTCATTAAGAATGCGAGCGAATCTTTGGAAGCCTAAATTTAAAGCACTGGCAAAAGACGTATACGAATACTCAACAGGTGATCTTGAAATAACCTATGTAACGAAAGCCAAAGAGTTTATATTTACAACTGAGGAACTGCCAGAGTATATACATGATGCTTTATCCCTTGCTTTAGATTCGGATAACTTCTTTGTCGATGGCGTTAGATACGTATTTGCTG
>Ga0181357_1000072_pt1 | contig 29979 bp, 46 predicted proteins | sample Fa13VDMM110DN_FD_130094 | JGI IMG/M metagenome (GOLD analysis project Ga0181357, IMG submission 130094) | Freshwater viral communities from Lake Michigan, USA - Fa13.VD.MM110.D.N | ecosystem: Environmental > Aquatic > Freshwater > Lake | place: USA: Michigan | collected 2013-09-24 | reverse complement strand
TAATGATTTAATTAAATCTAGATTCAATACTCCTCCTCCTATTACAGCATTTTCAAATACAGATAAGTATGATGGTATGGTGTTTCAAGGCAATATAGATGTAAAATCAATTTGCAGTCATCATCATCTTCCTTTTACAGGTAAAGCATTTGTTGCTTATTTACCTGCGCCAGATGGTAAAGTAATTGGATTAAGTAAATTAAATAGAGTAGTTGATTATTTTTGCAGAATGCCTCAAGTCCAAGAAAATTTAAATATGCAAATAGTTGATTATTTGGATAAAACTTGTGACGGTAATTTAGGTGTTGCAGTTATGATTCAAGCAAATCATCAATGTGCTTGTTTAAGAGGTATACAGCATGATTCAACAATGATAACGTCAAAACTAACAGGAGCATTTAAGAACGAACCTGCAGTAAGAGATGAATTTTATAACTTTGTTAAGAATCTGAAATAAATGTATAAGAACGTATATTATAACAGAGAACAAAATGAAGTAATTGTTTGGGACGATAAAAAAGGTCGTCTTAATTTTAAGTATAAGAAATATGCTTATATCAAAGCCCCTAATGGCAAGTTTACTGCTTTAGATGGTAATCGTGTAGAGAAAGTATTTACTTGGGATGCTGCAGACGAACAAAGAGGTATTATTTATGAATCAGATGTTAAAGCAGAGGTAAGAACCTTAATTGATAACTATGGTGATACAGATGATATTGCAGAAAATGTAACTACTTTATATTTTGATATCGAGGTTGCAAAAGGAGATGGTTATTCTACTCCTTGGGAGGCTTCGAACGAAATTACTTCAATTGCATTGTATGATGATAAATCTAAAGAATGGAATGTATTATTAGTTGACAGAACCAATACGGTAGCTGACAGACATAATTCAAAATATACTTTAGAGGTATTTTCATCAGAATCAGGATTATTACAAAGATTCTATGAATTATATTTAAAGATTCAACCCGATATCTTAACTGGATGGAATATAGATGGATTTGATATTCCTTATGTTTATAACAGAGCTAAAAAACTATTAGGTGGAAGTGTTGCTAAGCAATTAAGTCCAGTTGGAGTAGTTAGTAAAGCATACAAGAAAGATAAGATTGACATTGCAGGAGTAACTTCATTAGATTATATGTATTTGTATAGAGCATTTACTTATAATGAAGAACCTTCTTATGCTTTGGAATTTATAGCTCAAAAAGAATTGGGAAGAGGTAAGATTCAATATGAAGGTAATTTAGATGATTTATATAAAGCAGATCTAGATAAGTTTATTGAATATAATATTAATGACGTTCAGCTTATTGTTGATCTTAATGATAAGTTAGATTTTATTACTCTTGCAAGAAACATTGCTCATAAAGGACATGTTCCATATGAAGATGTATTTGCGGCAACTAGATATCTTGACGGAGCCTGTTTAACTTACTTATCTCGTTTGGGAGTTATTGCAACTAATAAACCTGTAAGGGAAGAAAAGGATGATGATGACGAACCTACAGGAGATAATGCTTTTGAAGGGGCATTTGTAAAAGATCCTAAACCAGGATTATATGAATGGGTATTTGATTTGGATTTAAAGGCACTATATCCTAGTTGTCAAAGAACAATAAATATTTCTCCAGAAACTAAAGTATGTAAGATTGAGAATTGGGACCATAACAAGTTTATGTCAAATGATCCTGACCAAGTTTATAAATATAAAAATAAATCATGGAAAGGCGTTGAGCTTAGAGAATTCTTAATATCTAATAATTTTTCTATCTCAGCAGTTGGAGTTGTATATGATCTTAAAGCAAAAGGATTAGTTCCTTCTATTTTAGAGAAATGGGATTCAGAAAGAACAGAATATCGTCAGCTTGCAAAAAAATATGGTGAAAGTGGAGATGAGAAGATGTATAGATTCTTTGATGCAAGACAATTAACTATGAAAATTATATCAAACTCATTATATGGTGTTTTAGGTAATGCAGGATTTAGATTCTTTGATATTGATAATGCAGAGGGTACAACCTTAGGTGGTAAAGCAGTTATTATGCATAAAACAAATGTAGTAAATAAATGGCTTAATGATAAGATGGGTACATCAGGTATTGATTATGTATTATATGTTGATACAGATTCTTGTTTCTTATCTGCAATGCCTTTAATAAGGAAGTTACAGAAAGCCCAAGGTAAAATATTTACGAAAGAAGAATGTGCGGGTATGACATTTAAGTTAGCGGTAGCATGTGAATCATTTATTAATTCTACGTTTGATGAATTTTCGTTATTAGCATTTAATTGTAAAGAACATCATTTCTTAACAAAGCAGGAATATGTATCTGAAACAGCTATGTGGATTGCTAAGAAAAGATATGCTCAAAAAATTATATCTGAAAAAGGGACTTCTATATCTCAAATAACTAACGGCAAGAAAGAATATAAATTAGATGTAAAAGGATTGGATGTAGTAAGATCATCTTTCCCAAAAGCATTTAGAGGATTTATGTCTGGTATATTAGTTGACATTCTTAATAAAGCAGAGAAGCAAGAAATTGTAGATAAGATATTTGAATTGAAGGATTCGATGCCTGATTTAGAAATATATGATATTATGGTTACTTCCGGTATTAAAGAATTAAGTAAATATCCTTGCAAGAAAACAGGATCGATATTTAAAACTAGACCAAAAGGAATGACAGCCCACGCTAAATCCGCAGCAAACTTTAACGATTTATTAGAGCATTTTAAAGTTAATTATATGGCTCCTATTAAAGATGGCGATAAAATTAAATGGACATACCTAAAACCCAACCAATTAGGTATTGAAACCTGTGCTTTAACGGGCTATAATGATCCTTTGGAGATATTATCTATAGTTAAAGAAAACGTTGATTATAATGGTATCTTTGAGTCTTCCTTGAAAAATAAATTGGATGACTTTTTCTCAGCATTGGGTTGGGGTTCGGTACCAAATAACAATAACACAAAAAAATTCTTTGAATTTGTTTAATTATTTATTATATTAAAGTATGAAAGAACTAAAAACAACAGTACTAATCAAGTTATCAATAGATGCTTGCCATAACTTTCCTTTAGCAGCAGATTTATTTCCTGAAGTAGATTTCCTGGCAGATAGACACAGACACATGTTTCATTTTAAAATTGAATGCTATGTCTCGCATGACGACAGACAAATAGAATTTTTAATGCTTAAGAGAGATATATTAGATTATCTTTTAGAAACATATTACGATTATGGTACTAGAACACACGAATTTGGCGCTAGATCTTGTGAAATGCTAGCTACTGAAATTTTAAATCATTTTTCAGCAAAGCGTGTAGAAGTATGGGAAGATGATGAAAATGGTGCAGCAGTTGAAATAGTTTGATATACTTCACAGTCATGATGATATTTATATATAAATAATATTATGTTTATATCATACAGGCAATGCCCAAAATGTAATCAAGAAATACAACAATTATCTAGCATATCTCAAGCTCGTGCAGATTATACTAGCAAGCAGTCTATTAAACATAAAAAACTTTGTCGCAGTTGTATAGCCACAGATGTTAATAATAGACGATGGTCAATTCAAACTAATAGAGATAAACAATCTGAACGATGGAAATCTAATAATCCTTCTAAAATTAATGGGCCATGGAATAAAGGAATACCAAGAAGCATAAAGGATCGAGATACAATTAAAGAGTCTTTAAAAGATCGTAATACCAAAGGAGCGTTCAATCCTAATTATGGAAATCTTAAATGTTATAATATAGGTAATGAATTTAAAAAATATTCTGAAAGAGTTAGAGTATTAACTGAAAGGAATCGGTATAATATATTTGGATATGACGAAACTATTAGAGGTAAAACAGGCGAATCGGGTAAATATCAAATTGATCATATTAAGTCTATTTTACAGTGTTGGAAAGAATCTATATCTGTAGAAGATGCATCATCTATATCAAATTTACAATTTATTACGTGGCAAGAAAATTTAAAACGGAGAATATTTAAATAATGAAAACGATTTTTATCATCGACTCTAATACAATCGACTTTAAATATCTTAAAATTTGGCAACGTGAATTAGAGGATGCTATATCAGATTATATCCTTCAGAATGGATTAAATTGTAAAGTATCTACTATATACGGAACAGAATTAAATGGGCTATCTCTTATTGACGATAGCCCTTTAACGTTTAAATCAATTATAGATCATCAAGCATTTTGCACTAATCAATTTACTGAGTTATTTAGTACTGGTAAAGTCCGAGATAATGATATCTTTGTATTTATGGATGCTTGGAATCCTGCTATATTTCAACTTAAATATTTATCTGTTGCATATCAAAAGCAAATATATATTCATGGATTTTGGCAAAATGGTAGTTTTAATAAAACTCATTATCTTTATTGGTCGCAAAAACGTACATGGTTAAAGAATATTGAGCGAGCATTAGTATCTGCAATCGATAATAATTATTTTGATAATGAATATCATTTTAATATGATAAGATCAAGTCATTTCAAAACACTTGGAATGAAAAATATGATTAATGCCCAAGATAAAATTTCTTTTGCAGGCCCTCCTATGGAACGAGCTGTAGAATATGCTAATGAATTTAAGGATGTTCCTAAAAGAAATATGATTGTATTTCCAGATAGAGCAAAGGAGTCAAATCAACTTATTATATTTAAAGAACTTCAAAGAGCATTGCCCCAATATGAATGGGTAGTAGTTCATGAACGAGCTTTAAATGAAGAACAATATTATGGAACCTTGGCTGCTGCAAAATATATATTTTCGGCAGATCAAATAGATTCATCGACTACTTCGGCTTACGAAGCAATAATAAATAAATGTATACCAATAGTACCAGATAGATTAAATTTTACTCATATAGTGCCTGATAAATGGAGATATCCAAGTGAATGGACTAAAGATTATTCGACATACACTCTACATTATAATGATTTAATAGAGTATATAAAAGATAGAATGGAGAATTATGATAAGTATTCAGAAGGTATTGAAGATATAGGGAAAGAATTGACTAATAAATATTATAATATTTCAGCATTTAAAGAAAATATCTTTAAATATCTGAAAAAGCCATTAGTCGTATAATTATATTAAATAACAATAAATGAAATACACAGAACTAAAACTATTGATCAAAGAAGAGATCAAGAAAGTATTAAAAGAAGTTAGTAATGAGGATTTACTATCAATGCTTCAAGATTATATAACTGCTGATTACACTGCGGACCAAGGTTATGGTGACGGAGTAGTAGAAAAAGCTGAAAACGATAAGAAAAAAATAAAAGCAGAGGTTATCAAATTAAAAGGCAAAAACTACTTTGACATGTTAGACCTCTTTGCTAGTCAAAATACGTACGACTCCGAGTATGCCGGTCCTGAAGATTCCGCAGAAATCCAAATTACCCTAAAAAAGTGTGCTAAAAAATTAGGGTTTACCGTTGATCAATTGCTTGATTAATTGTTGGATATGTAAATAAAAACAAAAATAAACACTTAACTATGAAAAAATCAGAACTTAATCAATTGATCAAAGAAGAGATCAAGAAAGTATTAAAAGAAGAGGCTACCTTTGATAAGATTAAACGTCTGTTTCAAAGAACACCAATAGAAGTTAAATTATTAAACAGTTTAGATGTATATGAATTGTTAAATCCAGGCGATGAAAAGTTTAATATTGTCATACAAGCAGCTAAACAATTAGGAATGAATATTGACAAAACTAAGGCTTCTGAATTAATTCAAAAAAAGCTATCAATGGAGATAGAAGACCTGGAAAATGAAACTTAACTATGAAAAAATCAGAACTTAATCAATTGATCAAAGAAGAGATCAAGAAAGTCTTAAAAGAAGAAAGTATATCAGACAATACTTTAATGAAAGCATTAAAAAAAGCTGGTATTGAAGTAACAGATGATATGAATGTTGAATTAAAAGGGCCGACAGGTAAAACTAAAGTCGTAACTGTCAATTCTAATGGAAATGTAACTATGAATGAAGCAGGCATACAAGATAAATTAGTTATTGCCGCTACTTGTTTTATTTTAGCAACTGGATTAGTTTCTTGTACAAAACCAAATGACTCAGATATTAAACCTAACAACACTCAAACTGAATTACCATCAGGTGATGAAGAAAATACTGAATCTGTAGATTTTTTAAACACAGCAGGTAAAACTGTTACTATAAATAATATACTAGGACTAGGAAAATATACACCTAAACCCAAAACTTCAAAAACTGATACAACACAATACAAACAAATGATTATGAAACCTGGTATTAAATATGTTGAGGTTAGACCGGATTCTGTTATAACAAATAGTAATACTCCTTGGATCGGATATTGGAAATTTACAGATAAATGTAGAAGCGATAATCACCAAGTTATGATATGGTCACAAGTAGGAGATAATCCTTTAGACGGTATTATATATAGCGGTTATCAAGTCGGCATTGAATTTTCTAGTTGGAAAGCATATTCATTGATTGGCGGTAAAGGATATTTTTTAAGCGCAAATAAAATTAAGTCATTTAATTATGATAAAGCTAAATCACATATTACAGTTACTATGTCAGCACCAGATGTTGATCAAGGAGCGATTAGAACATTAGAAATAGATTATAATGGTAAGAGCATGAATATCACTAATTGGGGTAGCGGAAATGCTGTACAAGTTGGTGGTATGAGTGGATTTAAATGGTAAAATAACATGAAAAAGTCAGAACTAATAAAATTAATCAAAGAGGAAATGGATTCCTTTAGTATCAAGCCAAATTTGGCATTTAAGATATATGATATACTAAAAGAAGAATATCCAGTGATAGGAAAAAATGAAACTCCTTTGAGTTTTTTCCATTTGATAAATAATGGATTAAAGAAATAAATTAGCCCGAAAGGGCTTTTTTTATGTTTATAATTAGGTTTTATGAATCTTTATCATTATATTAGATAAAATTAAATAATAATAAATGGATTTATCACACTTGGTTGCACCCAACCCAAATCGAAAGCCGCTATTTATTCCTTCGCTATCAGCAGGAGGTACGGCATCATCACTACAAAAGAACCGAGATATTGAACCTGGACTAACATCTAGATTTTATTCGAAAGATTTCCCAGAAGAATTTAGACATCCTTACTTCTTAATAACTGCAGGCCATTTTTATAAAAAGATGGATGCTAGACAAAGATTTGGATTAGAAGAAACTTTTACTTTTGGTGATTCAGGAGGATTCCAGATAGCATCAGGCGCTATTAAATGGGACGTTAATATTCGTGATCAAATATTACAATTCTTAGAAGCTAATTCAGATGTAGCAGCTAACTTAGATATACCTCCTCGTATGAGCTATGAAGGTAAGTTTCAAGAGTCATTAGATTTCAGTTATGATAATTTTAAATACTTTGCTCAGAAACAAAGCGGTAAAACAAGATTCTTAAATGTTCTTCAAGGAAATAATCCAAGTCAATTTAATTTATGGTATGATACCGTAAAGGACTTTGATTTTAATGGTTGGTGTGTTGGAGGTAGCAGAAGATTAGTCGATTTTATGTATACTATAGCATTATTCTTGAAAAATAGAGAGTTTGAAAAAGCTAATGTAGAATTTATTCATATGTTGGGTATTTCTAAGGTATCAGACTTCTTTATCCTAGGAACTTATCAAGCTCTTTTAAATAAGCATTATGGCGGTAGAATCCAATTAATGACGGATAGTTCTTCACCAGGACAATTTCCAGTGTTTGGCGATTTGATTATAGGGCCTAACTTTTCAGCTCAGAAATGGGATCAAATACATGTATCAAGAGATATTAAGTATAGAGAAGAAGATTTAATGCCTACTTTATTTCATACTCCTATAACAAAGAATTGGAATATGAAGATTATTAATGATTACAAACAGGAATATTATGATAGAGGTACATTACAAAATTTATTAGTATTTAATAAAGGATTATTAGATATTAGTAGTTTCTGTACTAAGGATATTGAATTATTAGGAGAGGTTATTCCTAAAGATTTATATTCAATACTTCAATCCATTCATGAAATGTTTGAATCAGACGATCCAATGCATATCTATGAAAAATATAGAAATATCTATATCAACTATGGAGGCCAATGGATTGCTAGCCAGCATAAGGAGGTTATGAATAACTTCTTCGAATTATAAAATTAAATCATTCAAATAAAAATAAAAACAATAAGTTATGCAAAAAGAAAGAATCGTGAGTCTTATCAACAGATATCACTTAGCTGGTAATACAGACAGCGTAAAGTTAATTATAAAGGATAATCAATTGATTTGTTCTTTTATTTCATCTAATCAAAACGTGATTGGAGAGGTAGTATTGGATTCTGTAGATATTGAGGATGCAGAGTTGGCAGTATATACTACAAGTCAATTATTAAAAATGTTATCTGTATTAGATAGCGAAATTGAAATCAAATTAGTTAAAGTAGATCAAAAGGTATTTTCTTTAATCATTAGTGATAGCAATACTTCAATTACTTATATGTTATCAGATCTATCAGTAATTAAAGCAGTTCCTAAAATAAAAGCTCTTCCATCTTTTGATGTTAAGATTGATATCACAAAGGAATTCTCTGATAAATTCTTAAAAGCTAAGAATGGTATGCCAGAAGCTGAAAACTTCGCAGTTACATCAGACGGGACTAATTCAGAGGTATTACTTAATTATTCGACAGTAAATACTAATAGAATCAAGTTTAGTGTAAATGCTGAATCAGAAGGGAAATTATCTCCTACTTGTTTCTCTGCTAATATCTTTAAAGAAATTTTAAATTCGAATAAAGGAGCAGAAACAGGAATCTTTGAAGTATCAGGTCAAGGATTAGCAAGAGCTACCTTTACAGGAAAAGACTTTAAATCAACTTATTACTTAGTACAATTAAGCATCCAATAATATGATAAATACATTAACAATCTCAGAAACTCAAAGACTTCAAGAGTCTTTTACAAAGAGTATGACTCAAATCGTTCCGACATATATTCAAGGTTCTAAAAACCATTATAAGTTCGTGACCTGGGTTATAGATGAATCATTAGATTCTAATTATCGTTTAGTAACTGACATTACTGCTTTAAGTAGTGAAAGAAGTGAAATCGAAACCTTTGCTCAATACAAAAATCGATTAAAGATGCAAAGAATGTTTAAAAAGTATCGTTATATGTTTACAACAGATATTTCTGAGAAGAATGGCAATTAACGTATATAAAGAACATGATATCTGGGTAGAGAAATATCGCCCGGTTACCTTGGAGGATTATATCGGTAATGAACACATAAAAGAGAAGATTCGGGTATTTCTTCAAAACGAAGATATGCCTCATCTTCTTTTAAGTGGGCCTCCAGGTACAGGTAAAACTAGTTGCGCTAAATTAATTACGAACACTTTTGATTTTGAAATGCTTTATATAAATGCATCTGATGAGAATTCAGTTGATGTTATTAGAGATAAAATAAAATCATTTGTAAGTACGATTAGTTTCAATAAGTTTAAAGTAGTTATCTTGGATGAGGCAGATTATGTTACTATTCAAGCTCAAGCAGCATTGCGTAACTTAATGGAGACATTTAGTAGCCATGCTAGATTTATTTTAACCTGTAATTACCTAGACAGAATTATTCCTGCTATTCAAAGTAGATGTCAATCCTTTCAAATCATTCCTCCTAATAAAAAGGAAGTGGCAGAAAGGGTAGTAAAGATATTGAACAATGAAAATATTACTTTTGATATTAAGGATGTTGCAAACTTTGTTAATGAAGGATATCCAGATATCAGAAAGGTAATTAATTTATGTCAACAGCATTCAGTAAACGGAGAACTAACACCTGATAAATCTATATCATCTAGAAAAGCATATACTTTACAATGTATTGATATATTAAAGAATGAAACCAGTCCAAAAGAATGCTTTACTAAAATAAGACAATTGATCGCAGATTCTAAGATAAGAGACTTTGCCGATTTATTTAGAATATTATATGATGAGATAGATGTTTATGGAACAGGTCATATTGGTCCTGTTATTATGATAATAGCAGAGTATCAGTACAAAGACACTTTCAGCGTTAATAAAGATATCAATGCTGCGGCAATGTTCGCAGCTCTTATAGGAACTATTAAAAAATAAAATTATATGACAATGGATTTATCGCAGCTTGGTAAAAGTAGCACGACAGCAAAAGTAGGAGGAATTGAAATTGATTACTTAAAGCAGCCTTCTTTAGAATGTGAAGAAGTATATGAGGATGGAGAAGTATGTGGCAATCATACCTTCTTACCAGTATATATCTTTAAAAAAATATCTGCAGTTCTTGCGCCTACCGGTAAAGAAGAAATTATTACTATGGAATCATATAGATGTTCGGCTTGTGGGTCAATACCTAAAATATTCCCTCAATAATGTCAGAAGAAGTAATTAAACCAGTATCTGTTTTCGACTTAGTTAAGATCATGACCTCAACCGAAAGGAAATGGTCAGATCTTAACGACGCGGAAAAGAAAGCAACGGAACCATTTATGATAATCATGATTCTGTCAATGCATCCTGATTTATTAGAGATAGTAAATGAATTTCAAAGATATGCTATATCATCTGATTTAAAACCTAAAGATGTTTATTCATTCTTTAATGATATTTTACCAAAGCGGTCTTATTATAGTCCTTGGGTTAAAGGTAAGAATGAAAATGCTTATAGCAGTGTATTAATAGATGTTATAAGTGCCGAATATGAATGTTCAAAGTCTCAAGCTTATGAATATTTAGATTTATTAACAGGCATTAATAATATAGATGCTATCATTAAGATAGTAAGTAAATATGGTTATACCGAATCAGAGATAGAAGCTATTCTTTTAAATAAATCATTACCAAAACCAAAAGCGCCTAAGAAGGTAGCAACTAAAAAGAAAAAATAACATGATCCAATATATATTAGTATTTTTATCAATGATATTCGTTGATTATGTATGGGGCATCTATATTAAAGCTATGGCAAATCACGAAGCATTAAAAGCCTCGGTTGCAGGGGCTTTAATTATGCTAGCAGGGGCTTTTACCGCAATTGGGTATATAGAAGACCATACCTTACTAATTCCTGCAGTATTGGGCGGATTTATAGGTACATATGTATCAGCATCTAAAAAGAAAGACTAACACAATGCAATCAAAAAAACACAGCATACTTGAAAGTATATCTAACGTAGCAGTAGGATTTTTAACTACCTTAATTTTTAGTCCATTCATATATTCGTTATGTGGTATGACATATACTTGGACTCAATTAGGTAGCGTAACAATAATTTTTACCATAATATCAATATTAAGATCTTATATTATAAGAAGATTCTTCAACCATAAACATAAATAACATGGAGTTAATTAGTTCATATATATGTAAAGCATCCGAAATAGGGATACACGGAAATTTGTTTGGAGGGCAAATGATGTCACTAATAGATGAGTGCGGTGCAATATACGCAGCTCAAATATGTGATACCTCAAGAATAGTTACTATTAAGATCGAAGAGCTTATTTTTAAGAAGCCCGTACGAGTTGGAAATATTATTAAGTTTTATGGTAGCGTAGTTAAGTTTGGCAATACATCGGTAACTTTATATATAGAAGCCAGAAAGCATAATGTACATACAGGAGATCAAGAAATCGTAACCCATACTAATATTACTTTCGTTAGAATAGATGATGAAGGAGTTCCTTTAAGAATATCTGAAAGAGTAAAACAAAGATATAATGAACGTGTAAATCAATTCGGAAAAGGATTACTTACAAAGTCAGAACGAAAGATCGAGAAAAATAAATAAGAAAACGGTTGTTTAATTGAAATAAAACTCTTATATTTAAGTATGGAAAAAGAATTTATACGTTACGAACAAGCATTAGCTTTAAAAGAATTAGGATTTGATGAACCTTGTTTTGGGTTTTATGACGAAAGTTTATACTTTCCAAATAATGAAAATCAATATGGAACATTTTGTAATCAAATATTAGATACATCCTCTTGTTCAGCACCAACATACCAACAAGCATTTAGATGGTTTAGAGAGAAGCATGATAAGTATGGTGTGGTGAATATTGATTTATCAAATAACCTAAAAGATAAAATATTTGTCTATATGGTTGAAGATAAATTAGGCTATATCATTGATCGCTCAGAAGAATATAATACTTATGAAGAAGCAGAACTTGATTGTCTTAAAAAATTAATTGAAATAGTAAATGAAAGAAAAGGCACCTAAGATAGAAATAACTATCCCTAAATCTAAAAAGGAATATGTATTTTCTGATGAATTAAGTACTGACATTTGGATATACAATGAAAAAGGTCTTTTAGAAGTAAAGATTGATTGGGATAAAAAATTACTTAAATCAATTCAAGACGAAATACTTTATCAAGAATCATTACCAAAATCAAAACGAAAGTATTTGAATCCGGAAAATGGTAAGTTTGTTGGATATGCTCGAGCTAGAGATTTAGGATTTTTTGAAGATTAAATAAATAAAGTATATGAGCGCAGAAATATTAAGAACAGAATTCAAACTGACATTCTCACAAGAAAGTGACAGCTGTGAATCTGGAGATAATGGTCAATTTTTAACTATAAGGACAAAAAATGCTGGCGGAGGTGATTTTTTTATTATAAAAACTAAACGATGGGCTATCAATAATATAGATGAAATGATTGAAACCTTAAATCAATTTAAAGAAAAATACGATAAACTAAATAAATAAACAAACATGAAATCAATAATAAAATGGTTCTTACTATTCGCATATTGGGGAATATCAATAGACTTTATACAACAACTAGTAAATTATCCAGATGATTTAGCATTATACGGAGGAATTTTATGGTTAATATTAAACATATATTTAACTACATATTTAATTAAAAACAATAAACTAAAATAAAATAAAATAAAAATGAAAAAAATCAATGTTATGTTGAGCGTAATCGCTCTTGTAGTAATTACATCATGTGCTCGTATCGAGCCAGGTTCAGTGGGTGTAAAAGTAAATCAATTTGGTTCTGAAAAAGGTGTTATGGATGCCACAGAATGTACTGGGTTCTTTATATATAACCCAATTAAGTATGATGTGTATGAGTTTCCAACAACTATCCAACATAAAGAATATGTAGGTGAAGAAGGATTTGTAGTGAATAGTTCAGACGGTGCTGAATTTCATGTCAGCCCAATTATTAATTATCAAGTTAAGCCTGATAGAGTAGTTGAGGTGTTTAAAGCATATAAAAAAGACTTGCCTGATTTAGAAGTAGGATTTATAAAAGTAGCAGTATATGATGCATTTAGAATTGCAACTAATAGTTTTACATCTGATAGTCTAATTGGTCATAGAAGTTTATATGAAGCTAAAGTAAGACAATTGCTTGATAAAGAATTAAATATTAACGGGTTTACTGTATCACAATTTACAAGTAATTTAACATACCCAGAAACATTTAAGCACGCTATCGAATCAAAAAATGCAATGACTCAACAAGCACAACAAGCTGAGAATAAAGTAAGATTAGCAGAAGCTAATGCTAAAATTCGAGTAGCTAATGCTGAAGGTAATGCCCAATCTTTAAGAATTCAAGCAGATGCTGATGCATATGCTAATAAAGTAAGACAAACAAGCTTAACGCCTTTATTAATACAGCAACAATTTATTGATAAATGGAATGGCGTGTTACCTGTGTATGGTCAAGTACCGACGTTAATGAAAAGTATTCAATAATTAAATAAACAAACATGAATAAAATCAATTTATTACTCTTATTAACTATGTTTAGTTTTGGGAGTTGCACAAAAAAAGAAGAAGTATTAATAAATAATACACCAACTGAATCTAGTAACCGAATATTAGATATTGAAACAAGAGTTGCAGGGTCAAATACTACAACTATGTGGCTAAATAACGGCCAAAAAGATAGTTTATTTTTGCTATCAGTTAATGGAAATGATGATCCAATATTCAGTACAAGATGTGTTATTGGTAAAGTAGGTGATACTTTAAATATTCGAGTTGAGGATGCAATAATAATGTCCGAATATCAAGACATTATTATAAGGGATACGATGTATAATATTTTAAGTAGAGTAACAAATTATGATATAGGATTTTGCAGACTTCCAGCTCAACCATTAAATCTTTCTTATATAATTAAATAATATGAATAAAATAATGAAAATTGTAGATATATTTCTACATCTTGGCATGATACTTACATGTATCTTAGCTTTAATATTCTCGCCTTATAATGATTGGTGGATAGCAAATACTTTAGTATGGGTATCAATATCCTTTTTAAAGGCTATAACTATCTCTAAATTAGAAGATAAGATTGAAGAAATATCAAAATTCTAATATGAGTAGTATTAACAAAGAACAAGTAAATCACCCTTTGCATTACGGCGGGGGTGATAATCCTTACGAAGCAATTAAGGTAATTGAAGCATGGGACTTAGACTTTCATCTAGGAAATACGGTTAAGTATATTTCACGAGCAGGAAAGAAAGATCAAGATAAAGAACTTCAAGATCTTAAAAAAGCTTTATGGTATTTAGAACGCAAAATTAATAACTTAGAAAACAATAAATAAAATGGAAAATCTTTATGGATTTGTGTTTTGGCACAATTATTTAAATTCAACATGGTATGCTATACCTAGAGATCAGTACAGTACCTTTTTTGGAGGTAATGTTAATGCAGAAGGAGTATTAAAATCAGGCGATATAAAGACCTTGATTTCTATCATAGAAAATCCTGCATTAATAAAGGATCTTTAGTATAATTTGTTTCATTGTTTGAGTGGTGTGTAAGATATATATAAAATATAAACACATCTTTTTAAACAATGAAACAAATCTTACTTTTAGCACTGACCTTTTTAACTTTAAGCGTCTTTGCCCAAACATGTCCAACTACGACAGGTAATTCAATTATCATTAAGTCGAACTATTCAGTTGGAAGCTCAATCGCAAATGAATCGAATGCAATTCTTTGCTATAACAATACTACGACGACAAAGATTACTGCTATGCAGTTTAAACTTACTTATGACACTATTGCATTCACTAATCCATCAGTATATTTATTAACAGCTGATAGTGCTAACCATTACGTACAATTTTACGTCAATAAAGGTACTATTACTATTACTTCAGTATACAATGGCACAAACCTTAATTATACTTATCCATCAGGAGAGTTAATTAGAGTAAATTTTAAGCATTCTTCACCAAGCACATTTCAGTATTTAACTTCAATACAGCCATTAGCATTTAATGCAACGTATCCAGTTATAGCATCCACTAATGCAGGTAAGGATACTACATTAACTAAATTTAATGCAGGTGGTTTATTTACCAGACCTAGTATTACTTTCTCAGGAACCTTTAAAAACGTAACAGGATCATTTACTAAGAACTTATTAGTAGGATTTTGGAAACAACCAAAAACAGGTGGTGCATGGACATTAGTTGATGTTGATACTACCGATTTATTAGGTAAGTTTGGATTTGCTCCTATTGTAGATACCACATTCTGGACTTGTAAAGTAGAAGTAAAAGGCGATACCTTAACATTAGGTAATGTAGTTACTACAGCAGACGTTCAAAAGGTAAATCGTTTCGTATTAGGTATTGAGTCACCAGTTGCATTTGATTTCCATACTTCAGATCCTAATAATTCAGGCGCAATATCAATTTCCGATGTATATACTATCTTTAATAGAATAGCAGGAAGATTTACTTCATTCTCAGTTCCAGATGTAAGATTCTTTACTGATATACAATTTGGTACCATTATAGATGATAGTTTAATTAATCATAGTTTAGATATACCTGGAACTCCTAATTATTCATATACAATCGTAACAGGAGTAGATTCAATTTTAGTTTATGTATTAGCTACAGGTGACGTTAATCAAACGGGTTATCGTATGGCGAAATTAGCCCCTATTAAGATCATAAATCCTCTTAATGCTCCTAATTATATAATAGACCAAACAACAGAATATTATGCAGCATTGAACGAGATTGAAATTAAATTACCGACTTTAAATGTAGAAGAAGGTAATTTAGTTAATATTCCAGTTAATGTTTTAACTAACGGCCAAACTTTAGGCGCAGTTCAATTATCAATGAAATATGATAATACTTTATTGGAATTTAAAGGAATTGCATCAAAAGCAGCAGCTACTAAATGGATGACATTTACTAATTCAGCTAATAATGAAGTTGAATGGGGTGGCGTTGATATGTCAGAAGAAAATAAAATAACTGACGGTCAGCAAGTAGTTGTTTTACAGTTTATCGCTAAAAAAGCTAAGTCAGAATGGACAGGTAGTCCTTTATATGTAACCCGTAAATTTGTTGGAAATGCAATTGCTAAAGACCTAAGCATTAAACCTACCGATGGTAGAGTTGAAATTATGAAGACAGCTCCAATAGCTAAATTAACAGGAGAAATTAATATATTAGTATATCCTAATCCTACAAGCGGTTTAGTTGCAATTCAATTTAATGTTCCAAATAATAGCAATACTTCAATATATTTCGTAGATATGGAAGGTCGTATAGTATCTAGCATTATAAATGAGCAAATGCCTAAAGGACAATACAGATATACTGCTAATCTATCTAACTTACCTCCTAGTGCTTATTTAGCAGTTATGGAATGTGATGGTAAAATACTTGCAAGTACTAAAGTATTAAATGGTACGACACTATAATTATTTAAAATAACAAATTATGTTAGAAGAAGTAGAAACCACAAACGACGGCACATGGTCAGGTCTTAAGAAGACTATCATAGCCACATTAACAACAGTAATTACAGGCGGAGGAGCTTATGTAGCTACAACCTTATTCTCAGGAAATTCGGATAAAGAAGAAACTAAAACAGAACAAGTTGCTCCTGCAGCAGCAGCACCTGTAATTATTAATTTATCCAATAATAACGAGCAAAAACAAGCACCTGCAGCAACTAATACAATTATTAAAGAAAGAATAATCGAAAAGGCTGCTCCGGTTGAAAAGAAAAAGGAAGAAAAACCTAAAGAAGAAGAAGCACCTTGGTAATCATAAATAATAAAAAATAAATATATGAGTAAGTTAAAAGACGCAATTAAATCGTTTGTAGGAACAGATGATATAAAGAACATAGAAGACAAAAATAGATTCTATTTTATGTTACAGCAAATGCAAAACAATAGATGGAAAATAACAGGTATAGTATTATTCTTATTTTTCTTTATTGTATTGGGTATTAATGCAGGTATTATATTTGGATTAACAGTTGGAGAAGATTGGAAAGAAATGTTATTAATTTTATTAGGAGCATTTGTTGGTAATCTTAATAAAGTAGTAGATTATTGGTTCAATTCAGAAGATAGAGATAAAATGCTAATCACAAAAGTGGATGAGGAAGACGATTCTATTGATGCGATTATTGCTAAAAGAAATGCGCCAACACAATAATGGCGTATGTATATAGGCATATAAGATTAGATAAAAATGAACCATTTTATATAGGTATTAGCGGTCGTTTAGATATTGATACTGAATACAAGCGTGCATATAATATTAAACAAGGAAGAAATCCTTTATATACAAATATTATTAATAAAACGGATATTCGTATTGAAATTATGTTAGATAATATAACATATAATGAAGCATGTATAAAAGAACGCGAATTGATATCATTATATGGTCGCATTGATACTAATACAGGATGTTTATCTAATATGACAGACGGCGGCGATGGTGGGCTAGGGCATATTATGCCAGAGTCTGCTAAACAACGTATTAAAGAATTCCAACTAAGTCTAAATAAAAAAGGAAAGCCTGGCAAAAAATGGTCTGAAGAATCAAAACAAAAATTGTCTAATACTATAACTGGAACTAAACATAGCGAAGAATCTAAACAAAAAATGCGAAAGCCAAAGCCTTTAGGTTTTAAAGAGTATATATCAAAATTAAAAAAAGAATTAAAAGCAACGTGCCCGCATTGCAATAAAACCGGCAATCATGCTGGTATGCATCGTTGGCATTTTAACAATTGTAAATTAAAGACTAAATACTATGTTGCAATTCTTTAAAAATTTAATGTCGAGTCAATCCGATTCTTCTAGTAAAAGATTTGCTGCATTATTCACATTACTAAATATTATACTTATAACCTGGGTTGCAACATTAGCAGCCCCAGGTTATATAACTCCGGAATTTATGTTTGATTCATTAGCTTTAATAGCAGGAGGAGGATTAGGATTAACAGTAATAGAGAAAATATTTAATAAAACTAAATCTGATGATGAAACTAAAAAATAAAGTAATAGTATTTAATATATCATTAATATTATTAGTTGTAGGATTAAGCTCTTGCGGAACTACTAAAACAGAAACATACCAAGCTGATTTTGAAAAGAAACAATCAATTGCTACAGTAAGCAATTATGATGGAAAGAAAATCCCCATTCAAATATTATCTATTGGTATTACTGATAACGTATATGCTTTGTATCCAGTTCTTAAAGAAAAAAATGTTGGAATGGGCGTAACCAATCTAGCATTAGATTATTTAGAAGGGACGGATAGATTTGAGTTTACAGAAGATAAAGAAGAAATCAAACTTAAGATGGTTAAGCAATTTCAAGCCAGTAACAAAGGATTTACCGAAAATAAATTAGATGGTAAAGGTAAAATTAAATTGGCTAAGTATTTTGTTTATGTTGAAGTATATGATTTTTCTGTAGACGAACAAGAAACCTTTGTTGCTGGAAAAAAGACATTAGAAGTTACTACTAGATTGGGTTTGCAGATTAGATTTGCAGATGCAGAATCAGGAGAGATTAAAGTTGGCTCAGGAATGGGTGAAGCTACGCAATACGGTCAATCATTTTTAAAATCTCTTGATATGAAATTTGCCCAATCAACAATTGGTATTTCAACAAGAAAAGCTTTGGAAACAGGATGTTCTAGAGTGATAACAAAAATGATTAAAGATGGTATTTTCGAGAAATAATATTTTAACGTTTATTTTTATAATGATAGGGTTGAGTGTAAAAGCTCAATCCTTTTCATACTCTTATATAGATCCTTGTACTGGAGCATCAAAATCAATTGTCATATCTAGTTTAAATGGTAATTCTCCAATCGTAATGAATTATTATGGTCAAGTAAAAACATTTACTGCTTCCGAACTTCAAAACGGGTCTTTTGATACCTGGGCTAATGGCATTTATAATAGTTATGGAAAAGGTAATCCTTGTGAGCAAGTTGGCATTGTTACTATTACAACTAACGTATTAAACGTATCTAATAATATCATATCAAATGTCGTCGCATTAAGCTCAATGCTTACTTCTATAACAGATATCGCATCTACAGCATCAAGCTCAGTAGCGAACGTTGCAACCTCTGTAACGGGTGGTACTAGTGCAGCAGGTGGAAGTGCAGGAAGTGGAGATAATGGTAATGACAGTAAAGCTAGTGGAGATAATAAAGTATCAGGATCTACGTCAAAAGATTCAGAGAAGACCGAAGCAAAAGATGAAACTAAGACTGACGATCAAAAGAAAGACGAAACAAAACCAGATAATGAAAAGAAAGAAGAAACAAAACCTGATGAAACTAAGCCAGATAATCAAAAGAAAGACGATACTAAGCCTGATGAAACTAAGCCGGATAATCAAAAGAAAGATGAAGCAAAATCTAACGACCAAAAATCTGAAGATCAAAAGAAAGAAGAAGCCAAGGTAGAAGAACAAAAGAAAGAAGAAGCAAAATCAACATCACAAACTACTTCAAAGTCTGCAGCAAAGTCAAAGGCCAGTCAAGACAAACCTTCTATTATGTTAACGGGAGATATTGTAGGTATGCAAAGAGCTACAGATAATATACAAGATGCTAAAATAACTTCATCTTATATAATGATAGCCGGAGATAAAAAAACATCATTAGGCCTTTCAGTGGACTTTACCGTAAAAGCTAATGTCGGAAATATATCAGCATTCAAATCTTGGATGACTACTAAAACTGTCAGAAAGCATATTGATTTAGTATCTAATAGCGTATCATTATTGCCTGGTAGTATAAGTAATACAGCTGTATATATTCGTATTGATAATGTAAAGAAAGTAACTGCATTATATGGAATAGGTGGTATGTATGGATCTATGAACCAAGAACCATTAATTACTGTCGTTGCTATCGGAGGTGGTATGTTTAAAGGTCAAATAACAAACAATATAGATGCGGTAATTATATTAGCGGTAGTATATGTGCCTTACATGAAATATTATACGGAAAGTATATTTGTAACTAAACCATTAATGCTACCATTCTTTAATATTAACTATAAACTAACTAAGACATTTAGATTTGGATTAACGGGAGGAACTACTTATTCAGTAACAGAATCTGTCGTTAATTATCAATTATTATTTGGGGCTAAATTAACATTATGAGATATATAATCTTAATACTTTTATTTATATCAAATTTTTCTTACGCTCAAAACTTTTCATATGGCGGTCGCGTATATGGTATTAATAATGTAGGTGTTCCTAACGTAACAATTCAATTATGGAAGCGCGTAACACCTACATTAACAGGGTTTACATCTCAACAAAATTATAATGGGCATTCATATTATAGATCTACAGGATTAGCAAATTGGACTACAGCCAAGCAAAATTGTATTAATATGTCTGGTCATTTAGTAACAGTAACTACTGCTGCTGAAAATTCATTTATATATGGATTATGGCCTAGCGGTTGGATTGGATTAACTGACGAAGTCACTGAAGGGTCTTGGAAATGGGTAACGGGAGAAACTTATTCATATACATCATGGAATAGCGGAGAACCAAATAATTCAGGTAATGAAGATTATATTCAATTTGTAGGAGCAGGAAAATGGAATGACTTAAATAATAGTAGTTCATTACCTTATGTATTAGAATTTGAATATATAGTAACTACAGGACCTTGGACATTAGAAACAACAACAATTACAAATTCAGTAGGAGATTATTCATTTTTAAGAGTATCTAATCCATCTATAGAATGGAAAATAGTAATTGATACTTTATCTATTAGCCCACCCGAAAAAATAAATGCTGTAGATAATAATGGTCTTATATTATCTAAACGATCAATATTAGGTAAAGATTATTTTAGATATGATTTAAATGTAGATGGAATCTTTTCTATATCTGATTTATATCTTCAATTACAAAAGAAAAATAACGCATCGTGGTCAATGCCTACATATAAAATAATAACGCAACCACAAAATGCAACTATTCAATCAAGCACATCAGATTTACGATTATCTATACCAGGGAGTCAAAATTATTCTTTAAATCCGTTAGTTAATGGAGGGGTTACTAATATTTATATAATAAGAACAGGATATGAAAATTAAATTATTATTTTTGATATTAGCATTGCCGCTATTATCGTTAGGCCAATGTATGCATGTAGATTCTATATACAATAAAACAGGATTCGACGCTATTGAAAATAGAAGTATTCAATTTGGCGTTAAGCAACTAACAGAAGAAATTTTACAAGATAATGGATATGACATTTGTAAAGAAGGAAATCCGGTATTCGTAGAAATGGTTTATATGGGTCTTCCAGAAAATACCTTTAGAATAGCAGGATTTGCATTACAAAACAAAATAACTGAAATTAAAGTTAAAGTTATTATAGCAGGTCGTATTAAAGAAGGCACGGGTGTATATAAAACATCAGTTAATGCAATGATGCTAGAAATACAAGAAAATACTCCTTTTAAGCAAAGTGTTCTATCAAATGCAATTAAATTAGCATTAATAGATGCTTTAAAGCCTACTTCTTTTTAATTAAGATTTTCGAGAAGAATAATTCGAATGTCGCACTAAATACTACGCGCATTAACAATAAATTAGCTACTATATTAACAAATATAGATTCTGTTACTATAACTGGATTATAGAACATTATAGCTAACGTAAATGCGGTAATCATAAGCATTTTAGCTAAATGCCAAGCATCTGTTAAAAATACTAAGAATGTCTTAGAACCAAAGAACTTAGGCCCTAAATTTGGATTGTTATCCTTATACTTATTCACCCAAGATTCTTGAGGGTTGAAAAACTCTTGTAATTTAGTATATTTACTAAAAATCGATGTTTTATATCTAAAAGAAAGAACGTCCATCGTGGCATTTAATGCCCCTGCTAAAAATAATAAAAATAATGTTATCATATCTATAAATATCTTAGGAAATATGAAATTAATTCTTTATAATTAAGAATGACAATAATAAGTAAGATTTTAAAGACGACAGAATCATTGAATGTAAATGATACGACAAAAAAGAAAATATCTTTCAGTCAATATTCCAAATGGGCCAATTGCCCCAGAAGTTGGAAACTTTCATATATAGATAAAATAAAAATATCAAGACCCTCTATATCTTTAGTATTTGGAACTTCTTTCCACGAAACTCTACAGCATTTTTTATCAGTATTGTATAACGATTCTGTAAAGAAAGCAAATCAAATTAATCTTCATGATATGCTGAAAGAGCAAATGATGAATAACTATGCAGTAGATTTAGCAAATAATAATAATGTTCATTTTGCTACTAAAGCTCAATTATTAGAACATTGGAATGATGGCTGCGAAATATTGGATTATATAGTTAAACATAGAGTAGAATACTTCTCAACTAAGGGAATGGAATTAGTAGGTATTGAATTACCATTATTAGTTCAGGCTTCAGATAAAAATGAAAATGTATCATATCTTGGATATTTAGATTTAGTAATATATGATAAAGATTTAGATAATATTATTATATATGACATCAAAACATCTACAAAAGGATGGACAGATAAAGAAAAGAAAGATAAAGTTAAAACATCTCAAGTAATCCTATATAAAAAATACTTCTCTAAACTATTAGATTTCCCAGAAGATAAAATTAAAGTTGTATTTTGGATAGTAAGACGTAAGTTATGGGAGAATCCTGATAATCCTTATATCAAAACAAAAAGAATTCAAGAATTCATACCTACCGCAGGAACCAAGACAGTTAAAGATGTTGGAAGATCTATAGATACTTTTATATCAGAATGTTTTAATGATGATGGAAGTTATAATACCGAAGCCCAATATCCTGCTATTTCTGGAGTAGAGTCAATTAATTGTAAGTGGTGCGACTTCAAATCTCATGAAGGATGTCAATTGAGTGAACGTAAAACAACAAACTTATTTAAATAAAGGTTGTTACTTTAAATAGTTTTTTATATATTAATGATATGATAGAGAAGCCTAAAATTTTAAAAATAGGAATTGCTGGAGATATAATTTATGAAAATGCAAGAAAAATTAAAGAAACGCTATTTCAGTTAAAGAACAGCCTTAAAGGACAAGAATTTATAGTATATTCATTAGGAAGTATACATGGAGCAGATAAATACATTAAAAAATATTGCTTAGAGCTTAATATTACTTATAAAGAATTTACTCCATTATTTCTTCCAGTAACATTATATTCAGTATTTCCGCCAGAGATGCATAATCAAAAATGGCATCCAGCAATAGCAGATAGGCATATAAGAAACTTCTTGAAATCCTGCAAAAAATTTATTATATTTATTAATAAGGATGAAGTATCAAGTAAGTTTAATATGAAGTTAATTAAGGCTCAAACTACAAAACTAAAATCACCAATAGTATTTATTAATGAAGGTTAAAAAAAGAACCGGTTTTAAATACTAGGACGATAATTATATAAAATAAGTTATGACAAACACCAAGAAAACAAAAATCCTCTTCTTGTGCGACGACCCTAGATTTAGTTCCGGAATCGCCACGATGGCCAGAGAAATTATTTTAGGTACCTGCCACGTATTTGATTACGTTGTCGTAGGAGGCGCCTTAACCCACCCTGAAGAAGGACAAATTATTGATCTTTCAGAATCTATTAAAACAGATACGGGTAAGATTGCAAATGTAAAATTATATCCAGTATCAGGATATGGAACACCAGATTTAGTAAGACATTTAATTACTGCAGAAAATCCTGATTGCATTCTTCATTTTACTGATCCTAGATATTGGATATGGTTATATAATATGGAAAATGAAATCCGTCAGCGCATTCCTATTACATATTTAAATATTTGGGATTGTCCTCCACCGCCGATGTATAATAAACCATATTATCAATCATGTGATTTATTAATGAATATATCTAAACAAACTTATGGTATTGTTCATAAAGTATTAGATGGTTGCAATTATGAAGATTGGCAAATTACCTATGTACCGCACGGTATAAATGAATCTCATTTCTTTCCAATATCAAAAGACTCGGAAGGGTATAAAAGCGTCTTAGACTTAAGGAAATCATTCTTAACGGGTAAGAAAAACAAAGACGTTATTCCTGAATTCGTATTTTTATATAATTCAAGAAACATAAGAAGAAAACAAACGGCGGATATTATATTAGCATATAAAACATTCTGTGATAAGTTACCTAAAGAAAAGGCTGCTAAATGTGTATTAGTTCTTCATACTCAACCAATAGATGAAAATGGAACTAACTTAATTGAAGTTAAAGATGTTCTTTGCCCTGATTATAATGTTAGCTTTACAAACAGAGCCTTTAATGTTCATGAAATGAATACTTTATATAATGCATCTGATGTATTAATAAATATTTCAAGTAATGAAGGATGGGGATTATCAGCAACGGAAGCTATGATGTCAGGTATATGTACTATTGTTAATATGACAGGAGGTCTTCAGGATCAAATTGGATTAATGAAAGATGATGGTACTTTATTAACTGCAGATGATTATAAAGAAAAGGATTGGCATTCAAATCACGATGGAAAATATACTAAATGGGGCAATTGGTCAAAACCAATCATTCCAAGCAATCGTTCTATTCAAGGCTCTGTACCTACTCCTTATATCTTTGATGATAGAGTTAAGTTTGAAGACGTAGCAGAGGCTATGTTTGAATGGTATAATACTCCAGAAGAAACTAGAATACAATATGGAATAGAAGCTCGTCAATACTTAATAGATAATAAAATGAGCGCAATAGGTATGTGTGATAATGTTATTACAGATATTACTTCTTGCTTAGAAAATTTCGAACCTAAAGAAAGATTTACCCTTTTAAAGCTTACAAAATAAATTAACCAAATAAATAAAAATAAATATGATCAGTAGATTAATCAATTGGATTACAAGTCCATTCAAAAAAGAAGAAGAAAAAATCACATTACCAAATGTAGCACCTTTATCAAAAGAAGTAAAAAATAAACTTATATCTGATTTAATTGAGGTAGCAAAGGAGTTTAAAGAAAAGAAAGAAACGGATTTAGACACATTACCTTTAACAAGAGTATCAAATGAAACTAAAGAAAAGATTGCTACTTTAGTAAAAGAAGATTTTAAATCAAAGAATACTTTAAACGTTGAGCACCAAGTAGTAATTACAGAATCTGCTCCTAAAAAGAAAAAGCGTTATTACAAAAAGAAAAAAGCAACGGATTCATCTAAATAATCTATAAAAATAATACAATAGGCGATTAATAATTATTATATGAGATAATTATAATAAATTAATCGCCTATTGTATGATAGATAAAATATTACCTTCTCAAGAAATTAGACAATGTATCCAATGTAACTCTGATTATATAGTCTGGAAATCTAATAAACAACGAACTCATTGTTCTAATAAATGTTCTAGAAAAACTGTAGCAGAAAAAATTAGTTTACGCAAAAATGGTATTAATTTTCCTTGTGAGGTTTGCGGAAAAGATATATATATTTCAAAATGGGAAAAGACAAGAAAATATTGCAGTGATAAATGTAGGCATATAGGCCATACGGTTCCATTATTAGAAGTAAAATGTGCTAATGAATTTTGTGATAATACTTGTACGAGAACATCTAAAACATTACTTCGTATGAATGAAAAGAAAATTATAGGACCGTTTTGTTCAGTGCGATGTAATAATGTTCATAGGAGTCAAAAGGCTTCATTATTACGAATAGTAAAAAATACTAGACCAGAATTAAAATTCAAAGAGATATTAGAACAGTCAGGTGTTGAATTTAATAGCCAAAAATCATTACCTTGGAAGAAGGGATGGAAAAAATGGTATGATTTTTATATACCTCACTTAAATCTGTTAATAGAAATTGATGGTGTATATTGGCACGGTAAAGGTCTTTCTGATAAAGATTTAGACATTCGTCAAGCTCAATCAAGAGAAAATGATAAACTAAAAAATGCTCTCGCATTAGAACGAGGATATAATCTTTTACGAATATGGGAAGATGATATTGATAAATTCGATATAAATACAATAAATAAGTTATGGAAAATATAAATAAAAAGAAAACTATCGTGCTGCAGGCGCCAATCTCTACCTGTAGTGGCTACGGTGCCAGAAGTAGGGATATTGCGAAAGCATTAATAGAGAATGAAAACTATGATGTTACAATTATTCCTACTAGATGGGGTGATACACCTCAAAATTTCTTGAATGATAAAGATCCTTTGCATCAAGAAATACTTAAGAGATTTGCAACTCCTAATCAACAAATACCTCAACCTGATACCTTTATTCAGATTACAGTTCCTAATGAATTTCAAAAAGTCGGGACGCGCAAATCTATTGGTATTACAGCAGGTATGGAAACTACATTAGTAGATGCAGCTTGGATAGAAGGAAATAATCGTATGGATATGGTTCTTTGTTCATCAAAGCATTCAGTAGAAGTAATGAAATCTAGTAAGTATGATAAAATGGATCAGAACACTAAACAAAAGGTAGGAGAATTAATTTCTGAAAAAGAGATTGATATTTTATTTGAAGGAATAGATTTTAATATCTATAAGAAGATAGAAACCATTAATCCTAATGTAAATGCTTTTATTTCGCAGATACCAGAAACATTCTGCTTTTTAGTTGTTGGGCATTGGCTTCAAGGACAAATGTGGGAAGACAGAAAAAATATGGGAGGTACTATATATACTTTCTTAAATGCTTTTAAAGGTAAAAAGAATGTACCTGCATTGATACTTAAAATTAGTTGCGGTTCATATTCTGAAATAGATCGTCAAGAAATTCAAAAGCGCGTTAATCAAATTAAAAAAATGTTTGATGATGAAGGAATAAGAATACCTAATATTTACTTATTACATGGTGATTTAACGGACGAAGAAATGAATTCATTATATAATCATCCAAAGGTAAAAGCTATGGTATCTATGACTAAAGGAGAAGGATTTGGAAGACCGTTAGCAGAATTTGCAGTTACAGGAAAACCAATTATTGTTTCTCAATATTCAGGTCATATGGATTTTCTTCCTAATGAAATGGTTATGTATGTTCCAGGTGAAATGAGACCAGTTCATGCATCAGCAGTTATTCCTAATTTAATATTAGCAGAATCGCAATGGTTTATGCCTAATCCAGCAATCGTTGAAAGATATTTAAATGATACCTTTGAAAATTATAAAGTAAAATTGGAATCATCTCGTAAGTTAACTAAATACTTAAAAGATAATTTTTCTTTTGATAAGATGAAAGAAATACTTTATAATTATATCGATGCTCCCGTTAAGGTAATAGCACCGAAGCCACAAATGCAACAATTGAAGTTACCTCAAATCAAAAAGATAGAGCTACCCAAATTAAAGAAAATAGACTAATATGATAAAACCAAACTTAACAGAAACCATTCCTTGCCCTTGCAAGAATGGCGGTAATGCATTTAAAGATTCATTCGATAATATCGAAGTTTCTTTATGCAGTACTTGTGGATTAATGACTACTTCTCAATATCAAGAAGATTCAGAACAAGTATTAAAGATTAAAGAATTATGTCCTCCCGAAATAATGCTTATAAGTATATTGGATGACAATAACTTTAGATGGTTTCCATCGGTAATACCTTATTCAAAGAAAGGCGTTATTTATGCAGAGCCTAAAGGTAAGAATCAATTTAATTGGTATGTAGCTCCAGTAGTTAAAGTAGCGGAAGCAGAAGGTTATTTATATATTAATCCTGCTACCAATACTCCTTATGAAAGACGTATTGCGCAAGAGCAAGCTATTATATTTGATAAGAATGAATTTATTAAAGCATTGGAGTTATCAGAAATAGATGAAGCTAAGGAATTATTAAATCGAATTAAACAAATATTTAACGATTAATATTATGAACGAATCGCAATTTATACAATGGCTTAAGGGCTATTTAGATGGAAGAAAAGTATCTGCAGGAGAAAATACCTTATCTTTTGAGTTAGCTACGATCAAGCATAATTTAAGTATGGTATATACAGATCCTAACACTAAATATAATATGGAGTCTAGAGATACGAGTGGGTATAAGATCTATGGTGATGGTATTGATGGCCGAACAACAAACTCATCAAATACAGTAAATAAAACAATTCTAAAAGGGTAATGATAAAACTTAAAAGCTTACTTAAAGAAGCTAACGAAAAAGTTCATGAATATGGATGTGTAATGTTATATTTTACCTTTCCAGAAATAAATACTATTCATCATCTTATTGATCAAAATGATATTTATACGGATAATAATGATCCTTCTTATGGATTAGAAGAAGAACCTCATATAACATTATTATATGGATTGCATCCTGAAGTAACTGTAGATCAAGTAAAGCACGTATTAGACGGTCATGTTTATTCTGCTTGTAATATATTTAATGCAAGTATATTTAACAACGAAAAGTTTGACGTTTTAAAGTTTGATGTAAGAGGTGAAGGTTTAAATGATACTAATACAGCATTAAAGGCATATCCTTATACAAGTAATTTCCCTGATTATCATCCTCATCTTACAATTGGATATCTTAAAAAAGGAACGGCTCAAAAATATGCTGATAAGATTAATAAAATGATGCCTAAAGGATATCAGTTAGTTCCTAAGTATGCAGTATATTCTGAATCAGAAGGAACAAAAAATCAATTACCAATAAATACAGATCAATAAATGAATAAAGATAATAATACAACACCAGAGACTATATATGTAGTTCAAGCATCATCTGGAGATTGGCAATCATATCACGAATGGGTGGTAGGAGTATTTGATAATCTTAGAATGGCAAATACTTTAAAAAATACTTTAGATGCGAAAGCAGAAAAAATAAAATCTGAATGTCCAATCAAATATTCAGATGATTTATCTGAAGAAGATAACTCAATATATTGGGATTACTATACATTACATCAAACCGAAATGGAATGGGGTGGAGTACGTATAGAAGAATGTGATTTAAATATACCAATAGAATACTAAATGAATATATCATATTGCATAACAGTATGCGACGAGCATGAGGAATTAGATTTATTATTAAATCATATGTTGCCTTTATTAGAGGAAGAAGATGAAGTTATAATACTTAGAGACATATCTAAAACTAATAGCAAGGTTTCAAAGGTAATACTTAAACATACACCATTATTTGGTGATCGTATACGAACTATCGAAACTTCACTTAATAAAGACTTTGCGGCATTCAAAAACAACTTTATAGACGCTGCAAACGGCGAATATATATTTCAAATTGATGCTGATGAAGTACCTAATGAATTCTTAATAGAAAATATAAAACCAATTCTTAATATTAACAGAGATATAGATGTATTTTATATTCCTAGAGTTAATAAAGTAATTGGCATTACTCCAGAACACATTCAAAAATGGGGTTGGAGGTTTGATGAGAAAGAAAGAATAAATTATCCTGACCCTCAAATGCGTTTATTTAAAACAAATAAAGGAATTAAGTGGAAGAATATC
>Ga0181357_1000071_pt1 | contig 30192 bp, 33 predicted proteins | sample Fa13VDMM110DN_FD_130094 | JGI IMG/M metagenome (GOLD analysis project Ga0181357, IMG submission 130094) | Freshwater viral communities from Lake Michigan, USA - Fa13.VD.MM110.D.N | ecosystem: Environmental > Aquatic > Freshwater > Lake | place: USA: Michigan | collected 2013-09-24 | reverse complement strand
TTGGTAAGCGGCCAGGCGAAACCGTTGAAAACACTTGGATTAGGGATTGTCAGAAAAAAATCGAAGCCATTATGAGACATAGATTAAATTATGGTACTGAAGGTGATAGGCAAGGGAAAAGGATCCCTGATGATATCGCAAAGGCCATTCCTTTTTTTGCTAAGACCTGCGCGATTTATATTTATCGGGACCGTGGTCGTCTTGTCGATCTTTATAATTTAAATGGCTATACGTTTTTTGGCCCAGGAGAAGGTCAGAACCATGCTAACAGTGATGCTGCTGGCAATCCAACGCCTGAAAAATTAAACGAAGCTATCTTTGATACTATTTTAGACGGGTTTAGATTCGCTAATAGAGACCATAGGGGAAAACAAGAACCCGAGATGTTTAAAATGATGAATAGAATTAAGGATTACGAAGCTGAGTTAGACCATATTCCAAATACAAGTGGTATACGTAGCCGTCGAATTGATATTAGCGATAGGGAACGTGCTGCTGGAAATAAATAAGAGAGGTTTTCATGTCATATATTATGAAACTAGATTTACTACTTGAAGCCGAAGATGGTACCGATAGGCGCGATTTCTTAAAGAAGACTGGTGGCGCAGTTTTATCTACTGCTCTTCCTGGTGGTGATATGCTTGGTTCGATGTTAGATTCTGATCAAGAAGACCAAGCCGATGATACTGGTGGATATCAACCAAACGAATATTTTTCAATCATGGGAAAACTTCTAAAAGACTGCCTTAAAGAACTGCCTATTATTAAACAGATTTCATCTATTCCGCTAGGTACACGCGTTAGCGTTATTAAGAGGCATATGGCTCAAAACTATATGCGCACGAATCTAGAAGAGAATTATACAAAGCTTAAGAGAGACCTGACGCGCACTATGAAGCCTGGACAGTAATAAATATTTTCATTTTATAGAGATCGTCGATGGCCTTACAGATCAAACACGATTCACCTTTTAAGCAAATTAAAGAACTAGCGATATTAGGGCGAAAAATAATATTTATACCAAACCAAGGGAATCTCGGCGATGCTTTAATTTGCGCTGCTGCAGTTCAAGGGTTCGAAAAGGCAGGAGTTTGCTATTCCGTATTTTCTTCTGTCTCTGCTCACGATTCGAATTTTGTGTATGTGTATGGCGGTGGTGGAAATCTAGTACCTTATTATAACAACTGTGCCAATGTTTTGCGCGAATTGTCCTCGGCTGGTGCCGAAGTGATCAGTTTACCACTTTCTTGTCATGGTCCTGCTGCCACAGAAGTAATAAGCACATTTAGAGGTAATTTGTCGGTATGGGCAAGAGAACGTGCGTCTTTAGAATTCTTATCATTATTACCAGGAATGTTTTCATGCGGTTTAGGGCATGATCTTGCGCTGAATTTGGACCTTACTGACGATAGACTTCATCAGTTCTTATTGTTCGACAAATTGGCTGGCTTGGCTGGTGTTGGAACTGGCGAGTTAGTTGCTTTTAGAGGCGATTGTGAAGCCAAGATCGGTCGTGTTTTCGATGCTAATTCAAATATCGATATATCTAATAATTTTGGTCATAATTCGAAAGACACTTTGGGCTTTGGTACGTCTTACCTAGACATTACGTCTTTATTTAACACTGTTTCTTGGTTTCTTTCTTATATTAAGTTATCTGGCACAGTAAGAACCGACAGATTACATGTTGCCATTGGTGCTTTATTGTTACGGAAGAAGGTGTTTTTGTCTGATAATTCATATGGTAAAAACAAAGCGATTTATGATCATTCGTTACGTGAGCGATTTGGGGATCTAATCGTGCCTTCATGGAGTAAACAGTGAGTATCACTATCGTTAGTGCTGTTATGAATAGATCAGACATGCTGAAAATAAGCTTAATGTCTTGGTTAAAGTATAAAGAGGTGTCTAGGATTATCGTGGTAGACTGGTCGTCTAATGATCTACCTAATGATTTTATAAAATTCATATGTCATTTAGACAACAGGATCAACTTCATAAGGGTCGATGGTAAAGACACATTTCACATGGCTGGTGCTTTTAATCTTGCAGTTTCTCTAGTCAACACCGAATTTATCCTCAAATTAGATGTAGATTATATTTTAAACCCTTACTTTAATTTCTTTGATATTCATAAGTTAGGTGTCGGTGAGTTTATTACTGGTGATTGGAGATCGGGGTCGCTCGATAATAATTTGGGCTTTCTGAAATATCTTAATGGTCTATTGTTTATTAAGACCGATGATTTTAGAGTGGTTGGTGGTTACGATGAGCGTTTTGACGGCTATGGTTATGAGGATACAAATCTTTATGAGAGATTAAAAAAGAAGGGTTTTACCCATCGATTAATTTATGTTAATATATTATCTGTTTACCATAACCCGCATGGTGACGAAAAAAGGATTGAACACTATGTCGAAAAGGATATTATGATATCATTACAAAATAACTTAGATAAGCATATTAAAGGCATTGCTGATGAAATATAGTGAAATAATTTAGAAGTATCCTAATACCGATAAAGTAATATGGCATTCTTATTAAATAATCTATGACTTGTTATCAAAGACTTATATTAAAAAATATAGACTTCCTTGAAATCGGATTCTATCATCGTCAAGATGCGGTAAGTATTTTAAAATGTGGAGGCGTCATGAGCGATGTAATGTTGATCGGTTCCAGAGCATTGAATTTTTGGTTTGGTAGCGACCACCGTCAGCCGATTGATTTCGATTTCTTTATAAAAGTCGGTATTTTTAAAAAATGGCTTCGCGAAAATCGTGGTGATTTGACCTTCTATAAAGAAATTAGTTTAAATAAGCATATATGTAAGCATCGTCTAGGAATACAGTTAGAATTCGAGACATCTAGCAACAAGTCAGTAGCCTCTTTTTTACGCAGAGGTGAAGTCGGTCCAGGGTCGACTGCATTTGGACTAAACTTTAATGTTGCTAAACCTGAGGTGCTGCTGGCGATCAAGCAATCACATATTCATTATCCTGTGAACTGGTTTAAGCATATACATGATTATGGATATCTTCGTTCTAGAGGCGTCGTGGTCCCTAAAAATCTTATAGCATCATTAGATGAAAGACTAACAGAGCGGAGTTTAAGAGGAAACACAAAGACAGCGTTGACTCTTAATATGCAAAATGAAGATTTCTTTGCTAGATCTGAAGGTGTATTAAAGCGCCGGTTTGCGCACGATGAAATACACGACGCAGTTAAATATTTAGACGCACCAATGTTTACTAAGGCTAAAAAAGACATAAACAAAGCATTATTAAATAAAAAGCTGTTCGACGAATTCAACTATGAGGATAAATGTCGTTTGGTGCGTGAAGAGGCATATGTGATAGCTTTAGAGCGAACCATTATAAAGGAATGGCTTAATAAAACAACGTTAGTGAAATGCGGTTTGTTGGAGCCTAAGAAGTCCATGATCGACACAAGCTTGGCCCTGAAAGCCTATCGTATAGCCTTAATGAAAATTTGCACTACATTGACAAAGGGATGGTTTAGAGACTTTGCTATAAAGAACTATAATATTATTAGCAAACCTGATGTTGATTATATAGCCTTGTTTTTAACTGCTGTTGCATCTGGCAAATTGAGACTTTTAAATGGACGAAGCTAGTTTAACCATAGATCGAAACACGCCGATTATACCAGAATCGATATGCTTTGGTTTATCTATGATAGAGGAAAAGCTACAGACCAAACTTAAAAATACTTTCATTTTACCTTACTGCGGTATAAATGAAGTGACCCGTTGGCGCAAGGCCAAAGGCAATTGTTGGCCCAAAATCGACCAAAGAATCTTAACTGATGGGTTGCTCGCCAAAGGCGAATGGGTGGTATCTTGTAGTTATGGTGTTTTAGACGACGGACTTTGGGAATTCGCTCAAAGTCGCGGTATATCTAAACACGATGTAGAACAGTACAAAATCTGCTCGACTGAAAAGCTTTGTGAGTTATTGAATGAAAAGGAAATAGAACTTTTATGTCTAGAGGTATCTGAAAAGTTTAGTGGAATAATTAAAGACCGAAAGATACACGGCCTATCTTTCCCATACTGGCACGAAGGACGTTTTTGCGGCTTTTGCACGCGAGTCCTTGATAAAAAATTATGTAAGTATGCTATTAGTATACCAAATCGGTTTTGTTGGGGTCTTGAATATGGTGGAGATGCGGTTTACGTGGTCGAAGGGATTTTCGATGCTATTGCTGTAAAACGTCTCGGATATAATGCTATGGCTATGGCCGACCCGCAACCGAACTATTATAAAATGATGATCGCCAATAAGTTCAAGCATATTTATTTGCTATTGGACGGAGACTATTCTGGACTTCTGGGTTCGGTAAAGGCATTTGTGATTTTAACTCAAATGTTTAATCGTGACCCAGACACCATCACGATATTCTGGCTAGATGGTGGTCTAGATCCAGATATATTTCTCAAAACCAATTCGCTTGACTTTAAGAGCAAAGTTACTTTTGATCAAGCCATAGAAATATTAAACATTCTTGGTACCACGATTAGTTCTTCACTTCATATAAGGTGATATAATGGCTAAAAAGAAAAAAGGCATAACAATAAGTGATATTGCACGACTGATAACCGAGGATCCAAACGTATTCCCTGGTTCTTTGGACGGAGCCATTAATGACCCTAACAAAAATTTAATGCGAGAAGCTGTCGACGACAATATACATTCAGATTATATAGAACCGGGTGATCAAGACTCTGCCCCGGATTTACTTTCGAAATTCTTTACTTTTTTGAACGCCTTAGTAGGTAGTGCTTCACATGGTGAAGGCGATGAGATCTTAAAAGGCATAGCATATGACTCTACTATTAAAGGTAAGGCGTTTAGCCCAGATGAAATCAAAGGGCACATTAGTGAGATAGAACCTATAGAAGATCTTACATATTTGCGCGATTTTATTAAATCTAAGCCTTCGAGAGTCCTCGTCATAGTCGCAGCGGCAAAAAAGGTTTTTGGCACACATATTGGCCACGAAAACATCGGTATTGATTCTATGATTATAGCTTCGATCGACAAATTAAGCCATGCTGGCGAAAATGTCGGCGATGAAAAAACAGCGGACGAGTTTTATTATGACGAAGATAGTGAAGACAGCGACGGACATTAAGATCAATTTTAATGATGGGCATATTGCCATCGTTAGCGATTTAAGAAGCTCTTATACATCTTGTGGTAACCATCCTGAGTGGCGTAGGCAGTTTATCAATGCTATAAATCGTCCGAGCTATCAAGAAGTTTTAGCTAAAAAGCTAAAAAAATATGGGCCGTTTATCATCTGTTATACTAAAATAAAACCGGATAGAGAGGCTGTCTGTGCTACCATCAACAGTCCAGACGCCACAGTATGCGTTATTTCTTCAGTAGGAGAGCACAATATGACTCCTTGGATGATAATACACAATATTGGGCACACGATATTGTCTTGGAACTTTTGGGTTAAGAAAGATATAAAGAAGATACTTGGTCTGGAAGGTCAGAAATACCGCATTGCGCCTAAACAGAAAGAATTAGTTACATGCGCGTCATCCAAAGACATGATTATCCCCAACTTAAACGAATTGATCTACGAATTATTCACTACTTGGGTGTGGCATGGCAAAACCATGAGCGATCACGTTGAACTTGCATCATATTGCGATGTCACTTTTCCAGTCTTAATGGAGAAGATCAAAGGAACCATGTTCTGGCACAAATATCGTTGCCCTACTAATCATTCAGATAAATCTTACCCGTGGCTTAAAGATATCGTTAGATGGGCTGGTGCTCAAAAAAAACCACTGATACCAGGCATTCCTGGGTATAGCAATAAAGTTCTTAAGATTAAAAATGCAGAGTAATTTTATTGTGGTAGGGCAAATGCGTAGCGGATCTAGCTACTTGTGTTCTAGCTTATCTTCTCACCCAGATATTACTTGTCACTTAGAATTGCTACATAGAAAGAACTATAATGGCGAATTATCTGGAGTTTATAAATACTTGGCTGATAGCGTGTTTTCGGCCAAAACGAAATTTCGAGGGTTTAAGCTACTTAGCCATCAGATGTGGGGCCATAATACTGTTGGTTGTTATATATTAAAAAGTCTGATTAGCTCTTTCGAATGCAAAGTGATACATATAGTGAGAAGAAATCATTTAGAATCATATGTATCGAACCTACTGGCAAAAAAATCTAACATATGGAATGTCTTTGATAAAGAGCGCGTCGATAACCATTTTGTCATGTATACGCCCGATATAATTGAAAAATATAATCAAAAAATAAATGTTAAAAAACATGAATACGATTTATATTGTCGCAGAGCGCTAAAATCAGAACAATTTATAGATCAATTATATCCGTATAATTTTAAGATTTTATACGAAGAGATGCCAGATAAAATACAAGATGTCTTAAAATACCTTGGCGCAGAGTCGGTCCAACTATATAGCGGCACGGTTAAATTAAGAAATAAATGTCTGGCAGAAATAATAGAGAATTATGACGAGGTATTAAATTGGTCCGATTGCGGGCATTTTTGATAAGGCGTGTCTTTTTATTTGCACGTCAATATCTTTTGCTGCGGTACTGGCGAAGGCATCCTTGATAAAGCGAGCAAGATCTGGTTTAAAAAATAAAATTTCCTTATCCTGTGGTCCTTTTGCTTCGTATCTAGCTAATAGAACAATTGGATGCCGACGCTTAGAAGGCGTTTGTATCTCTATGCTAATAAGGCCGCCGTCATTAAAATAAGATACAGCTGGGTGAGTGCCGCCTTGATCTTCATACCAGTCATTTGACGATGACGTACACCATTCTGTTCCCTTGCCATATTGTACCGCGCCTTCTACCGTTAAGATTTTTCTAAGCCAAAATGTTTTAATGCCTTGATCGGCCTGCTTACCTAGAATATTGCCCAAGATCGCCATATTCTTGTCGACATAAGATCTTGTGAACAAGATTACAGATAACTGTTTTTTATAATCTTTATTACTGCGTTGGCCGCGAGTAAGCGTATTGATCTCTTTTAAAGCTACTTCTAGAGAATCAGGATCATATTTTAAGATGTCTTTTTCTGTTAGCCTTGTTTTACGTGCTATAAAATCACTGAGAAGTAGATTTATTCTTTCTGAGTCTTCTGGTATATTTATTTTATTATTTCTAATATGATTTAAGACCCATTCGATATATACTCCATCGGTCGGATCGCATTCAGCCGCAGTGTTTAAATATTGATCGATTTCTTCTTGATCTTTTAAGTCTTGGCAATATGTTCTTGCAAGATATGGTTTTTTTGCTTCTAAACCCTCTAGTCTGATAGCTCCGATGCCAAAAGGCCTATCCGGTCCTCCATATAAATCGTCGATCACACTTTCGACAGTTTGTGACAAATAATGATTATGGTATCCCATGGTAAATTATTTTTGCCTTTGCTTTGACTGGTATGGTCGACGTATAAGCCCGGCGAATATACATAATAGACAGTGTTGCAAGGAAATCCTAAATGTCATATATTGATGAACTTGATTTACTACTTGAAGCTGAAGGCCCATCCAGAAGAGACTTTAACAAGTCGGTTGTTGGTGCTATGACAGGCGGCAATTTGATTCCAAATATAAGTATGACTGGTGCCGCTAGTAACACTTCTGCAGTGGCTGGCGCTGTATCTTCATCGACAGCCAAATTACTTTCGGCTTTAAATGACTTTTTTTTAAATAACAGCAAGAAATATGCATTTTTTTCTAAAATCGGAGGTGAAAAATTAGGTCAAGTATATGATTTCTTGCACGCTCATCCTCACATGACTATGGAAGAGGCGACAGCTGTCGAACCTCTTTCGAAATATTTTCATTATGAGACGAATAGTTATATCGCTGATAGAGATGGTCCTTTTCGCTATACCTGCTTCGATAGTGATACCATATTTAGTTCTGAATTAGAAAAAATCGCATTTAATAACATCTACTATCCAAGCGAAAATCCCCACTATGATACACTTACCACAGTCATACAGTATGACCAGGACGGTCGCCTTTTTGCTAACGACGGGGAAATTACTAAGCATTTGGCCAGTTATTTCGGTAGTTTTAAGAATTATTTTAAGATTTTTGCGGATTCTGTTGTCGAATATCGAAACACGGCTTCGGCTCAAATATCTGGCTGGGGCGACGTAGAGAGTGATCTACTTGGCTTTTTATTAAATGCTAAAGAAAAAGCACCACTACTATATAAATCATTAGGTTTAAAAATCGATGTAGAAGAATATCTTAGAAAGAAAAACGAATTCTGGCATAAGATGCAGCATGATCATTCATTGAAAACGGCTCATGAATTTAAAAAGTCGAAGCACGGTTTTCTTGACCAATTGAAGAAAGATGGTTTACTCAGCGACAAATTGGATAAGCATATTGAAATACAAGACGAATCGGCTAAAGAATTAAAATCGAAAGTCGACGAGCAAGATGAAATAAGTAAACAGGAAAGAATCATTAATTTGAGAAATAGAACGGAACATCATTTATCAAATCAAAAAAAGAGAAAGAATTTCGATGATGAGGCGATGAGTCGCTGGGAAGATGAAGGTGGCGCCTTAGGGCCAGTTGATGAAGCAATCAGGAGGCTTTTAAATGTCTTATATTAAACATATTTTAGATGTGATTTTAGAAGATATTAATAACATAGAAATTATACATATCGGCTCAGATAATGAATCTATAGAGGAAGCTTTGGGTGTCTTTGCAGCTGCTTTCCCGCAGCATCCTTTAGACGAGGTAAGAGATTTTATTATGTCGTCTGTTAATTGGGATGATTCTATTAAGGCTACTTCCGATGGAAAGACAGTCGGCATTTATCTTATAGGCGATCGTCAATTATCTGATGTGATAGATGATGAAAAAGCTGAGCCGGCAGAGGACTTAGAAAGATATAACCGAAAAAAAGGCGTGGAGGGTGTTGCGCTTGGCGTGGCGCCAGAAGTCAAAGGGGCGGGAGTCGGTAAAAAGCTTAAAGAAGCTTTACTCAGTATGACCAATGCAGACTATATTTTTGGTCTTCAATATAAGTCTCTTAATAATCTTCAATATTGGCTTAAATCGAGACGTGTAGTCGCACAGTCTAATAGCGACGAAGCAGTTTTTATAACACTTCAAGACATTAAGCCTGATAGTACCAACCCCGATAGTCCTAATAATATTACTTCTAAGACGCTTGATGAAGCAATCAGGAGGCTTTCGAATGTCATATATTTATGAACTCGATTTATTACTTGAAGCTGAAGATGGTACTGATAGGCGTGATTTCTTAAAGAAGACTGGCGGTGCTGTGTTATCTACTGCACTACCAGGTGGTGATATACTTGGTTCGATGCTTGATTCTGACCAAAAAGACCAAGACGATGGTGGTGGTGGATATAAACCGAATGAATATTTTCCAATTATGGGTAAACTTCTTAAAGACTGCCTTAAAGAGCTGCCTATTATTAAACAGATTTCATCTATCCCGCTGGGTTCACGCGTTAGCGTTATTAAGAGGCACGTGGCTCAAAACTATGAGCCTTCTGGATTTAATGGTGACAGCGATGATGATGTTTTCATGGTTCCTAAGAATAATAAGTTCGTTAATAAGACTAATAACCCTATTATTTTGGCTCTAGAGTCTGGGCTAATTGGTGAAGATGGTATGTTAGCAGATAGTCTTGGTAACTCTAATTTTCTTGAAAGTGCTTTTGGTATGTTACATGATAGTGGTGGTTATCTTTTTAGTAATCCAGCTTTATCGCCTGATCTCGATTTTTTTGTAAAGCACGTTGGTGGTTCAAATAAATTCGCTAAATTATTCCTTAGAGAATGGATGAATTTTAGCACCGAGGACCCGCTAAATGTTGGGATTAGAGCATTAACCGACTTGAGTAAAAGGATACCAGCTTTGCATAAATTTTATTCGACTTTATCCGATAAATCGCCAGAAGAATCAGTGGAGCTTCTTCACGATATGGATATTATCGATGATAAGGATATAGCTGAACAGGCGCAAGATGATTTAAATGATGAAGAAAGATACAATCGGCGTGAAAATATATCTGCCGCTAAAGCCGCTAAAGCCGACAGGGAGTATGAAAAGACATCGGTCGGCCGCTGGGAGGATGAGGGTGGTGCGCTTGGACAGCTTGATGAAGCGATCAGGAGGCTTTTGAATGTCATATATTGATAGATTAGATCTTCTACTTGAAGCTGAAGGTCCTTCAAGAAGAGACTTTAATAAATCAGTGCTCGGTATTGTTGCTGGCAGCAATATATTACCCAGCACTGATTTAATTTCTGGCGTTGTTTCTGCTGGGTCTAAAGTGGCTGGTGCAACCATGCCTCAATTGGCGGCAGTGTTGAATGCGGCTTTTTCAAAGACAAGCCCTTATTATAGGTTATTAGATGGCATTGGCCCTAAAAAGATAAAAGAAGTCTATGATCTTTTGATTCAGAACAAAGATCTTTCTGTGTCGCAATTAGCCAAAAGCGAGCCAGCGGCTAAATTATTCAAAAAAACAATGGGCCATAGTTCTGGGCACGTATACTTTGATTCTAATATAGCAAAACACCTTGACGATAATACTGGTTATTGGGGAGGACGTGATATTGGCCAAGCATGGTCTTTTTGTGTGAACAATGGTTTGCCCAAGGGTTTACTCGGCATGTTCGATAATGAAAATCTTGATGTAGAAATTTATAGCCAGATTGATAACATGTTAGGCGCAAAACCTGCATTAATGCATGAAATTTCGAAAAGCTTTGGCGGGTTTGATAAATATCTTAAATATATTTTTGATAATTATGCGGAGTCCGAAGTTAAGTGTATGGATATTAACAACATATTGGTCATGGCCAAGAATCATCAGCCGGCGCTGTATGATACTCTTGGTCTTAGTGTCGACCCAGGCCAAGTCTGGAGATGGTTAAAAAACTCCAACGGTAATTCAAAATTTAACGCTGAGCATGCGGCTAAAGCATTCAGTGCCCAACTTGATTCTATAGCAGAATTGCGCGCTAAGGGCATACTTAACATAAAATACGATAAATCGATCGCCAAAATAACTGATGTTGTATCGAAATATCGGCGTTTATCCAATTACAAGGCCAGCCAAGAATATGACAAAGAAAATCGTAAACGTGTTAAGAATATCGATGACGATGCGATCGGCCGCTGGGAAGATGAAGGCGGTGCTGTTGAGTCGCGTGATCTTGATGAAGCAATCGGGAGGCTTTTGAATGTCATATATTAATGAACTTGATTTATTGTTTGAAGCAAACGAAGGTCCATCTAGACGTGATTTTAATAAATCTGTACTAGGTACAGCACTATCAACGGCTATTCCAATAAATATTAACGCTAGCCCTGTTTCTGCTGGCGTTGAGGCAGTAAGGTCAGGGGGAAGATACACGTTTCCACTCATAGGAAATCTTATTAATAAGTGTGTAAAAGAGATACCACTTATGAAGCATATAGCAATGATACCGCTACAAACACGGCAAGAAATCCTGAAGAGATACTGGGGGTCTGGCGAAGAAGGCTCTTGGAATTTCGCTAATAGTATACTTCAGGCCGACAAAAGGCCTAAACAGATCATAACAGATAATCCGATAATAAATGCCGTCAAATCTGGTTTACTAACGCATGATGGCAAAGACATAAAAGATTTCAGCGATTCCGATTCTGATTTTACTCGTCATATTTTTGGTTATGCTATGCATGATGGTTCTGATGGTTTTACAGACAAGCAGATATCGCCGATTATCGATCTTCTTATAAAAAAGGCTGGCGGTACCGATGCTTTTGCTAAGTTATACTTAAGCGATTGGATAAATTATAGTACAGATGAACCAGTTACTATCGGTATAGAAATCTTTAAAGAATTTTGCCAATCTCAGCCATCTTTACGTAAACTCGTAAAGAATTTCGCCGGCAAATCGATAGAGGACAAAGTAAAAATGTGTCATGAGAAAGGCTTTATTAGTGATGAAGACGTAGCCACAGCAGAAGAAGAAATCCAAGAAAAGAAAGAAATAGAGGAAGAAGAAAGGGCAAATTTCGAAAGCCAAAAAATCGCAGATTTTAATAGCCGATCAGACGATGAAGCGTTGAATAGCTGGGAAAATGAAGGTGGTGCTCTTGGGCCACTTGATGAAGCTATTAGGAGGATTCTGAATGTCATATATTGAGAAGCTAGGCTTATTGCTTGAAGCTGAAGGCCCATCTAGGAGAGACTTTAATAAGTCTGTGGCTGCTGCGGTAGTAAGCGGCAATGTTTTGCCAAACATAACTGGCGGTGTTTCTAATGTCGCTTCTACAGTAATAAAAGACGTTATTCCTTCAGCGTCGAAATTATTAGCTGCTGTTGATGCCTATCTCAAAGTAAATGGTAGTGATAAATATAAATTCTTTTCAAAATTCGGAAAAGATAGGATTTCTAAAGTGTTCCATTGGTGCATGTCTGGCTGCGATGATTTATCTTATGAGGAAGCCGTAGAAAAAGAACCACTTGCAAAATACTTCTATTATCAAAACACGCATTTTTATCAAATACCGAAAGAACATGTAAAGGACAGTTTATGGAGCTTTGCCAAGAGTGAAAGTGAAACGGAAGAACGTGCCTTCTATGAAATTTTTTTGGCTGACGAAAAATGGTATGGCGCTGGTAATATAATATCTTCTGGTCTTAGATCTGGCGATCTGAATTTTAAGTTTTTTACTAATTATTTCGGTGGATTCGGAAAATTTTTTAGGATTTTTTCTGATAGTATGCCATTAGAAGACGGACCAGATTTTTTAAGCAACCAGATGTATATGTTGGATTTGGTTAAACAGAAAGCCCCTACACTATACGATTCTTTGGGTTTAAAAATCGATCTGTCAGAATATAAAAGATTAGATAATAAAATATCAGTCGATGAAAGGTACGACTATGATACTATAAATGATTCGCCTATTTTACGAGATTTTAATAAAATGAATATCGATATTCTTAACCAGCTAAAGGAAAAAGGACTAATAGGCGATAAGCACATCGGCTTAGTCAAAGACATAATACAGAAATTAAAATCAAAAGTCGATAAACAGGGCAGAATTGATAAGCAAAAAGAAACCGAAGAGAGAATTAAAGCGCCTAGAAGCGAAAAGAAGTTCGATGATGAAGCGGTGAATCGCTGGGAGGATGAGGGTGGTGCGCTTGGACCGCTTGATGAAGCAATTAGGAGACTTCTGAAAAATATACTTTAAGCAGTAAAACAGGAGAGAGCTATAATGAGTTATGCATATAGTAAGAATTACCAGGCTATGATGGATTCTATTACTGAAGACAAAGAAGAAAAATCACACGGTAGTGGTGTTAAAAAGGCCTTTCAGGCTAAGGATGGTGGCCTTAATAAAAAAGGTCGTGCGCATTTTAAAAAGAAAGAAAATGGCGGTCATGATTTAAAACCGCCGGTAAGCAGAAAAGCCGCTAAGAAGTCGCCTAAAAAAGCTGGACGTCGAAAGTCTTTTTGCGCTAGGATGGGTGGTCAGAAGAAAATGCACAAGATTAACTGCGCTAAAACACCAGGTAAGGCTATTTGCAAAGCGCTTAGTAAATGGGATTGCTAAAAAGGCGCCTATTGCAAATCGGCAAAATTGTTTATTATAACACGTGATTTTGCTTCAAAATTCGAAGTTGCGTTTTTGCCGAAGTCATACCAAATATTCGAATTTATAACAGATAATATTAAGTTAGAGAGGTCTTTTATCTCTGTTTCAATTATGCAGCCATCCATATTATTGACTTGGCTTTTTTCGCTTATTACGGTTTTACCGTTTATCACTGGATAAAACATTCTAACTTGTTCTTGTCTGTTATAAGGTTCGAATGCATGTAGGTTTAAAATCGTTTTACTATCGGCTATGTCTAAGTCTAGGTCATGCGTTCCAAACACCCACTTTAGCTTCACCCTATTATATAGTTCTTTTTGAATCTGATATATTATCTTGTGTCTCCGTTCATTCATATATCCATAAAACAAGACATCAAAATACGGATTAGGTTTATTATTGATTCTTTTTAACGATTTTGTGCTTAACATCGGCAGATGCCTGTTAACTCTGACGTTGTGCTGTTTTAAATATGCTATGTTTATGGGGTCATAATCCCATATTTCATCAGCGTCCTTAAAATTTTCTATCATCATACGCACATTGTGCCAATTATCTCCACTCATTAATTGTTCTGACTGATAGACAATAACTTTATAACCAACGTTGGCTGCTTTTATCTGGCAGATAGGCATTATCACTTGCATACCAAGGACGAATAAAGTCTTATCATATTCTTTTTTGTTAAAATGCTCTACTAGCATTTCAGCGACGTGGTCAAAATATTCATTTAATTGATATATTTTTATGTGTTCGTAATCACTCATTTTTGGATTTTGCATGATGTTTTATACTCTAAGCTAGCTATTTAAAAGATATCAGATAATTATAAAAATTTACCTACCATGGAAGACGGTATCAATGTATTGTCTTTATGTGGTCTAAAACAATGGTAAAAATTTTGGTGTACTATGCAAAGAATATTTGGAATAGGAATGCCTAGGACCGGAACAGCAAGTTTAAACACAGCTCTCAAAAGACTAGGCTATTTTAGTAAGCATTTTCCAGGATCTCTAGAAGAAATTCTAGATTATGATGCCGCTACCGGAATCAGTGTTTGTTACTGGCACAAAAAATTATACAAAATGTATCCAGGGTCTAAATTAATCCTTACAGTAAGATATCCAGCTGACTGGGTTTGCTCGATGCAAAAAATCATGGATGCCGAGATAGATCTAAAATATACAAGCAAGCATAAAAATATTTTCGAAGAGGCTGTTTTTGATTTTTTTGGCACGATTAAATTCGATCGTGCAGAATTCTTGCTTGGCTACAAGAATCATATTACTAATATGATGAAATTATATGGTGGCCGCAGTAATTTTTTGGTTCTAGACATATGCGCCGGAGACGGCTACGAAAAACTTTGTAATTTTCTCGATTTACCGCTGATCGTAGACGATTTTCCGCACATTACAGGCAAAGAAACGGATGAGACAGAGTATTGCGATTAAATCTTCTCAAGATAAATATAATTAAATAGCCTTGAGGGATTTATGCTTATAAGTACGCTGATCTTAGAAAACCAAGCCGAATATTTAAGGAAAAAGTATGGCGACACAGTTAGCATGGATGATATTAATCTTGCCATAGCGACTGATACCAGGCTTGCTGAAAAATTAATCTTTGGTTTGTGTACTGGTGTTATTGATAACATCGGGCCTGAATCACTTGATTTAGTTAGAGATTTAGATCCATTTCGTAGAGAGACGCAAAGATCTGAAGCTAATATTAAGTATGAAGAAATCCAGAATAACGCCCAACAGATAAACAGACAATATTATCAATGGATCATCAAAGTCTGGAAGGCAAATGGTGAAGACTTTCCAATCGATTTACAAATATTCGACTATTTGGCTGCTAATGATATAGTGCCGGGTGATATTAAAGACCTATCATACGAAATTATATTGCAAAGGTCTGTTGAATGGCATGAAGAAATTCAGAAAGTTCAAAAAAACTATGGTGTATTAAAATATAACAAGGATAATACACCAGGGGATATGCCAGATGGTCAGAATTTTGAAGAATATGGTGGGTTTTATTTCTTAAAACTACAACGTGTTGATGCTGCAGTCGAAGGCAAAATGATGCAGAATTGCATATCCACCCACATGATTGGTGGTAACCAATATATTATTAGTATGCGTAATAAAAAGAATTATCCAGTTGCCGATATACGTGTTGAGAGTGAAGTAATAACAGAAATAAAAGGCAGGCAAAACCAACCGCCAGTACCTAAATATCAAATGCCAATTATCGAATGGTTAAAAGAAACTGATCTTATGATTCAATTGAACCGTGATGTGGTAAGAATAATTGAAGAGTCTGCTCCAAAGATCATTAATAAGCTAGCAAGTAGAATTAAGTGGACCACCACACATCAGGCTAAATGGGCGAGTTTATTTTCTACTAGCACAGCAGATTATGTAGTAACTAAGCTACTTACAGATAACCCAAATAGTATTAATGATATCAGCTTAACAAACACTAGTGAACATCTTATGACCGACATTTTAGATAGAATGAAGGGTAACAAAATCGTTCTTTATAATAAAATATTAATGAAGTACTCTAAAGATATAGACAAGAACGGCCAACTTCAACAAAGATTATTAAGAGCAGCCGGAGATGATTTGGCCTGCTTGAGTGTATACAATAGTGTCTTTAATCCGCAAGAAGCTATTGATTCGATACTACCAATACCACCATCGGAATTTCCGTTTTTGTTTGAAAGATTTAGGGGCATTTTTGATAATTTAGATATAAAAGATATCAGATTAGTGCCGTACGCAGAAAGAATGTTAATAGCAAATGATGATGCTTTGCTAAAAGTGTCACTTAAACCATATGCTAAAGCGTCGGCGTGGCAGAAATCGACGAGGAATATGGAATCTTGGTATGGGCTATTACCATTACTATTATGTATACCTGCTGAAGATACATTACGACTATTATCAGAACGTGCTGACTATTCCTGGGTTTTATTCGAAGATATTAAAGAAGTTTGTGCGAAAAATCCTGGTATACTTGATAAAACCATCGCGCTCGGTGCTAGTAATTTATTCGATCTATTCATGGAAAGTCATCCTGAAAAACCACAGGTCAATGAACAATTTGAACAAATAATGATCTTCTTATTAAAGGCGATGAGCCATGAACAAATATCGAAATCGTATAGCAAATATCGCAGCAAGATTAATAAGGTCCACCTAGATACTCTAAAATCGTTTATAATGGTGTTAGACATAGACGATTTCGGTGTAGATGCTTTTGGCATACAAGATGATGATGAGCATAGTTTAATCGATGCTGCCAGATTTACATCTAATGTTAAATATTTACAACAAATTGTCGCATCGAGCAATCAAGATGCTGCTATTATAGCTAAAAGCAAATTAGATCTGATGGCTAAACGCGGGAAAATTACGTTATGATTTGCAAGGAGATTTAGATGAAGTTAAATGACATGATAGCCGAACACAAGATAAGCGAAGAATCAAAAGAAAAAATGCTTACTATGCTAAAGCAATTACATGACTCTATAGCTAGCGATTCAGAATTCGTGCTTAATGGTAACTCATTTTATACTGCATTACATAGATTAAGACAGGATGTAGGTCTTTTAAATGCTTACGCAAAGCCATCCAACTATATGCAAATCCAGGCAGAAAAAGATGAACAAAAAAAAGAGGCTGATAAAATAGAGGCAGGATTATTGAAAAGTAAGAGAGAAGAAGATAAATCACTTGCGAAATCTAATGAATCATTCGCTAAATTTAAGATCGCGCAGAAAAAACTCGGGCGTATCACCGAGCCTGGCTTGTCGCAGTTTAAAAAACAGTTTATAACTACTACTTCTGCGAATGTCGAATTATTGATGCCGAATGGCGCGGTTTATCGGTTTAATATTTTAGAATTAAGTAGAAATCCTAATTATAATAGTACAGATATAGCAGGTGCTATAACCTTTACTAAGTTAGCACACTATGCTAATCAATTAAGAGATATGAACTCAGCCGAAAGACTAGCCTATGACCCGATGGCGAAATCTATCGACAAATTAATTAATGCTGGGTATAAAATGGCTTGGAAGGTAGATGGGCAAGGAATTAGAACTTGCTATCAAGATTATCCAGAATTGGGGCGCTTACACGGGGTTAATGAAGCATATAAATTGCAATTCGACATTGATACATTAGATGGAAGAGAATTACATGTGGCTCATATAAGCGATTTTATGATGACTCCGATTACATTTTCTCCTGGTGGTTCGCTTGTTTTTCATAATGGTCAAAATGAGGTTTCGTTTACCGTGGAACAAATATTTGAAACGAAAAGAATCTACGATATCCTTAAAAACGTAAAAGCAGAAAAACGCAATACTAGCAATCGTTATAAGTATGGCACATACGGTAACTTAATGATTAGCTCGGCTCGCGGAGAAGGTGTACATCCTATCGGCACTGAATATATTGGTGCTACATTGTTGAATAAACAAGCATCTGATGCAAGAAAAATACCGTTTAATTCTTCAGATATCTATGGTGAAGGTGATCTTATAAGACTTATGATGCGTGATGATGATTAAATATCGAGACGCATTCGCATGCCAGATTTCATAAATCCAAATCTTTCATAATATTCTTTTAAATCTTTGGAACAATCTAAAATAATTTTATAACATTTTGCCTCTTTGGCCATTGTAATACAATGTTCTATTAGGGCGCTGCCTACGCCACAATGGCGATGGTCGGCATGGACCGAAAGATCTTCTATATGTGCCACACTATTGCCATCACGGTACATTTTTTGTTCGAAAATGATAGTAACAAGGCCAATAGTTTTTTTATCGGCATTTTTTGCGATAAAAGTTAGTTCGTTGGCAGATCTACTAGCCAGTATTTTTTTTAGAATTTTTAATGGTAGAGTGACTTCTCTAATGCTAGACAAGGTCTCGACATAATCACGATCAACATCTTTGGCTTTTATTTTTTTTATACTTAACATTCTTCTAGACCCTCAAATAGATCTGTTTGCCTTTGCTCATTATATTCTTTTATCGATCTGTTCCACCTTTGGTATTTTTTGATGACTATGGCTAGGCATTCGCCATACGACAAATGCGATAAGGGTTTTAATACTTTAAGAGATTGAGCATCCCGCCACCAATGAGTAGAATCTACAGAATTGATTCTTCTGCATTGTGTATATGCTCGCATTGCCCAGCCATGAACATGGATTCCTTCGGGGATCTGGTCTAGTGTGTCTCGAACGAATTTCTCTTTATGACCCCTAGGTGGTAGTAATCCAAAACCAAGCCACTGCTTTCTTTCTTGTGATATGGCTATAAGATCTTTTAGCAGCTCTGGCGGATCGGTTTCGTGGAAGGTGGGAAAACCGCCAGAGAATCTTTCATAATTCTTAAGTGATTTTCGCCAGTCCCCAGAAATATCATCAAGGCCGGCTATAGCATCAGCGTGTGGTATCCACATTTTAGACCAATCCATATAGGCCTCTAAGTCTATTTTTTGGCCGCTTGAAAACTCTGAAAATGCACCTGAATCGATTAAGATATTAGAAAAGGCTTCTTGATATCCGCGCAATATCCATTTGCTGCAACAGGCGAACGATAGCAATACCGGCATGCCAGCAGCGTGTTCGGCTTGTTGTTGCGTTCTTGGAGAAGCTAGAAATACTTTCATTTTAAGTCCCAGTGTTTATGTGCTTGTATTCCTAACCTAAAATCCGGGAATAATCTGATCCAATCAAGACATTCCTTGAGACTTTCTTTTTTACCAGAATATGGCGTGACGTATTTGTGCTCGAAACCCTCGAACTCATAATCAGCCCAATCTGCTAGTCTAAGATTATTAAGAGATGGCACCAGATTTATTTGGTTCCCATAATGTACTTTTAGGTCCTCGGGCTTACCATGTGGCGATATTGAAACGAAATCTAACTTATACTTATGGATAACGATGTTGGTGCCGGACGAAGCCATAGCGATTTTGAATTTATACTTTTGGTCGTGTAGGGAATCGATCAAAGATTTAAGATCTTGGTCTGTAGGCTCTCCGCCAGTCAGCCACACCCAGTCTGCCAGTTTACGGTATGAATTTATCTCTGCGACTACAGAATCTACACCCATGCTTACGACATCAAAATCATAATTCGTGTCGCAGCCTTTGCAACCAACGCTGCATCCAGCGAATCTTACGAATACACTTGATAGACCCATTAGTTGGCCTTCGCCTTGGACTGTTAAAAAGATTTTACCGTCCGCAAGACGTAGATTTTCTTTATGGTCGCCGAATAGTTCTAATTGCATTATCCTAAGTCCTCAAAGAATATTGTAATCTTACATTTTTTGCCTATCGATTCCATCGTTTGTTCTATCGAAATGTCGCTTGGGTGGACCAGAAACATGTCTTGCATCTTATAACCTAAAAGAGACGATATAGCATGAGTAATTTCAACCAACCCAAACATATCTACCAAAAACATCCTAACTAGTCCTGGCTTTTTAAATGAATGCGCAAGGTAGATCGTTGATCCGTTTTTGATGCGTTTTATTAGGTTATCCATATAAATTTAAATACTAGATGGCATAGATTTATAATGATATTAATAAACGATTGGGAGTCCTCTTGTTTCGCTCGGTTATCGAACCTAATACCGATATGCTTGGCGTGTACAGAGAGGATAGGTCGCCGGTGCCCGGCACTGTATAGCACACGATTCACTACTTGGTATGATTATCACCAGACTTTATCACCTTTGCTGATGCCGACGATTTCAAGTAGCAAAGACTCACCAATCGTAATATACATTTGCTTCTAAAACTCCACTTGCCCTTTAAGCCGAGGTAATTACGATATGTAATCGAGTTAAGTGTCGAGATTTTTATAATATGATCAGTATACCAATAGCGGTTTATAATTCGTTATTCGAATGGCAGTTAGATTTATTTTGGCATTGTCACAAAAAAGTATATGGAAATGATGCCTATAACAGAACAGTGGCTGCCATCATCGATCGGGACGATGATCGCCAAGTCAGCCATAATTTAATGTTATGGCAGACAGATATACCATATAAATTCTGTAGGCCTTATTTTGATTATTATAAAATTCCGACAGATTTTTGGCTTAGACCGTTGAATATCCAGGCTGGACTTGATCAGTTATTGCGGAATTTTGGTAACGATCAAATAATAGAGCTGTTAGATTGTGACATGTGTCATCTAAGGATACCAGATAATATCGATGTAGCCGATCGCGTTCTTATAGTAGACACCGTATATGAACAATGGCATCTTAGGGCACTAAGTGAAAATAGTTTCATAATTAAAAATCTTTGGCCGCCTAGTGCTAAAAAGTTTTACAATGGCGGTTTCGTGCCGATAATAGGACGTTGTTCTACCTTCAGAATAATAATGAATGATTGGGCTGATTTTCACCAAAAGATAGCACCAATGGTTCCATCCGGTGATACTAGAATATGGTGGGCGGGAATGTATTCATTACAAGCAGCATGTGAAAAAAATCAAGTTAGAATGGTTTCGAAGAATATGTGCTATGTGCCAAAGGCTAACAAATTATCATCTGAACATCATATAGTACACTACTCTATCGATACGGATTTTAACAAAAAAACGTTTCCGGCTATCAATATAAAAAATTTTCCTGATGATAAGTTCTATAGTGAAGTTAAAGATTGGTTAAAAAATTGGAACTCTACGAATCCACGGCAAAGGGTTATCTTATAATCTCGATAGAACAGATTTAATCAAAGGATGCCTTAGACTCTCTTCGTTCGAAAAGTCTATAATACCAACTGATTGTAGGCCTTCAAGTCTTTTAACCACAGCCATCAGATCACAGGTTTGTTTGTCTTTATTTTTAGGTTTTAAATCTGTCTGGTCTGGGTCGCCAGAAATGATGACCTTAGAATTTTGGCCCATTCTAGTAATAAACATTTTGAGCTGCGAATAGCTCGCATTTTGTGCTTCATCTAGAAATAAGACAGTATTCTCGAATGTGTCGCCGCGCATATACGCAAGCGGCTGAAATAACGTCATTTCTTCTGGTAATTTATAGGCCATTCGTTTTAGCAATCGCCTAATTGGCGTGAAATAAGGATCCATCTTATCGTCGACAGTACCTGGAAGATGGCCGAGCGATTCGCCGCCGGCCTCAACAGCAGGTCTAACGATAAGGATAGTCTCTTTACCATGCGATAAACAGTCTTTCAAGGCACAAGCTAGAGCACAATGTGTTTTGCCGCTCCCAGCTGGGCCGATGAGAAATAGGATATCGTTTTTGTTATATTTTTCGACTACTGATCTTTGCGATTGATTCTTTGGCTCGAAATGAAACAGGATGTCACCGGAAGTCTGGGGAGCCAAAGAATGTTTTCTTTTTTTTGCCATTTTGAGTCCTTGCGTTGGCATATGTATTTTATTTTAACTCATGTGTCTGATTAAACCATAACTAATTGATATCCGTCAAAAAAAGATAAATAAGAATATATGAAAGGGTGACATATGAAAAAGTGGACGATCTCTAATGTATCTTATGGTATAGAGTCGGAAGTTAGGATGACATCTGATGATATCGTTTTAGCGTTTTTAGCTGAAAACGGGATATATGATGATAATCCTATTATAGAATTTATTGATATAGCGTTGCTTAAAAGAGCATTAATATCAGAACAAGCAGTAGATGTACCACCGCCTGCTATGGTGGTTAATGCGCCAAACCCAGGCAAGCAAGTGGCTGGTAAAATGGTCGCGCCGCCACCGGAGATTACTTTCGATTGGCCAGAGTCTGGTAAATTCGTCCCGTTTCATAGCGGTGCATGGGTTAATGAACAAGTACTAAATGTCACTATAACATGGCAAAAAAATAACGCGACAGAGATTAGAGGAACTGTTAGAGACGAAAATATGATAATCGGCGCTGTCGCTGATAATATAAGAGAATTCATTAGGCAAATCGCGCCAGTCTATCATTGTACTAATCAAAAAGGCATTGAGGCTGTTAGAGATGGCGTCATGCTTGTAGGCGCTAAAAAAGACGATTTAAGGACTAAGGCATCTAACATGAGTGCCATTAAAAACTTCGTAGTCAAAGAAATTAATAAATACCCAGACCGACAGAGTGTTGATCCAATCACGATTACTTTTAGTATATCATTTCAGCCATCAAACATTGTAAAAGAACATTTTAATCAAATCGAACACCAAAAGAAGCTTCAGGAAATACAAAGAGCAAGGGAATTAAGGCCTCCGGGCGGCAACCGGATACCAGGGCCTGGGAATGGTAGTCGACCCAACGATGTAGATCAATTCTAAAAAATATTATTTTAAGACGTAGGATTAAAAACCATGAAGCTTACTATGATAATTGAGGCCGTTGACCTTGGTGCTCTTAAGGCAGAACTTGCTAAATTCTTAAGAACGTCCGGAAAGATCAAAGGTATCGACGGTGCTGGCCATACTCTCCTCAGATACGATAAGTTTTTCGAATACAAGGCAAGAAATAGAAATGCGGATTTTGGAGATACTGATGCAAGAAATAAAAATGCGGTTTTTGGAGATACTGATATAGCTACTGACCCAGCAGCTGAAGAAGATAAAGTCGATGCTGCAGATCTAATATTGGACAGGCTAATGTCTATAGATCCAAGTCAGACCAAGGGATTTATGCGCTGGCTGGTAAGGATGTTCGATGCTGGCTATATCTCCTTTGATGACGGGCCTTTTGAAGGCATCAACAGATTCGATAGTGGTTTAAATAGCAAGACGCAGCTGCATATGCCAGAAGATTATATAGAGTTGACCAGAGGCCTTAAAGAATTAGGAAAAACCACGAAGGACAAAGCACTATATGCAGAAGTAGGGCTATCGACTGACATTCAACAATATCACGATGTGGCATCAGTTATGTCTGTACCGCGAGCACTAGCCGGTATAAGAGGTGGTGTGTGGCACGAAGGGGAGAATATGCCGCCTTGGGTTAAGGTTATCGAAAAAGAATCGGGTTGCAAAAAGGTCTTAGATAAAGGCGGATATATTGTAATGATGACGCCCCAAGATTCATTGGCAGCAAATTTCGGTTTTTCCGCCGAAGTTCGATTGAAAGAGCCTTTGCCACCAAAAGGTCTTGAAACTGGTAAAAATATTAGAAGATTTCAGCCAGGATGCACCTATGATGCTATAGGTGTATTAGGTGGATTTGGCGAAGAATCTGCGTGGTGCACAAGATATGGTAGAGCTGGTGGGTCTATCCCTGGCAATTATCTTCCTGGTGGCACTATTTATACGGTGTTTAAGAAAAAAGACCCATATCCTACACAATATATGCAGATGTGGTTTGGTGGTGCACAAGTACAAGTTATGAACGATAGAAACATAGCTGTAAAGGTAGAAAATATAGAAGAACCATTGAGGGAATATTTAGTACAGGTACTAAGTAATTCTATTGAGCCCATACCTGATAATTTTAAAGAACTATCTTATCATGAGAAGGATGAATTTAATCAAAAAAACCGTCAATTTAAAGTTGGTTTTATGATGATGATGACTCCAGAATATCTCATGAAGAATCCAGCTGTCAATGCTATATTTGTGGCATTAATGAGCCCAGGGCGGGCCAATATGAAAACTTTAAGAGATTTATTGGAACCGCAATACTTAAAAGTTATTAAGAAAGAAATTTCTTACATATTATCCGAAAGTGGTATAGACCCAAGAGCCAATGATAGTCTAAATCAATTTTGTAAAGCAGCGATTGGTACTCCGTTAGAAAATTTATTATCAGTATTTCTGAAAAACCCTAACATTTTGGTGGTAAATGATCTTAACCAATCTACGGATACTAAAGACCCTTATTTGCTTCCGGTAGAGATGATGTTTTATATATACGACCGCAACCCGTTTCAACTTTCCGCGCAGAAACGCGACGCCTATCTTGGAGATCTTCTTGATGATATCGCCAAGATGAAAATTAGAACTATGATTGATACAGATCCGTTTTATAAGCCTTATATCGACATATTGCTTAATCATCCAGACATAGCTCTAGGAAATGGATATAAAACATATAAAAAAGAGCAAAAAGCGGCCCCATTAGAACCTCAGCAGCGCCTTTAAATAAACTCATTTGCCATAAGATATATTTTTAAATCCTTTAACGACTCCCGGCTGTTTTCTAGTGTTTGGCATTATTATGCTAGAAATATTGGCATCATGTGTTATGAAGATGCCCTCACTGCAGCTAAAAGTAACTTGATCGATGACTTCGCCTGGGTCTTCAAAGATATCTGGTATGTTTAGATCAGCGTAGTAATCATCGTCTAAATATGTTCCTGCTTCATATATAACATCGTTATCTAGAACAATGCGTTCGAATGAAAAGTTTTTTATGCCTTTACCAGTCCTAGGTCTGCGATCTAAATGTATAATTCTTACACACCACGGATGGGATAAGATCAGCTTACCTTGATGATAAAATGCGACCGTCATATGGCCAAATGGTTTTGGCACATTGTTTAATTCAAAGTCGTCTTTGCGCGCTTCGAGGATGCAAACCTTATCATACGATTGGCCATTAGAAAGTGAAATTAGTTCTGCATTAAACATCTGCTTAGCCTCCTATGTATTTTATTATATTTGTATGCTATAAATAGTAAAGGTTAAATAAATCAGGAGAAATATAATGTCCTATTCAGTCGACCGGATATACAGCATAGCAAGGGTTTTCGGCGTGTACAAAGAATGGCCGTCTTGTATTAAGATTATCGAGATTTATCCTGATAACCCACTGCATAGTATTAATTCGGCTATAGATCTCGGTATCGATAGTTTGACGCTCGTTTTAGACAAAATAGATGATAAAACGAACGATTTGATTACTCTGGTTCGTTTAATAGGCAAGGTGCATATTATAAGCATTGACGATATTCCGAAAGACGCCGATTACGACCTAGCTATATTAAACGACTATGATCTTTTGATGGCAAGATATAGTGAACAACACATTAGCATTATGAATAGCCAGGATTACTTTGATGCCGTATCTAATAACGGTCTACGTAAATTTTCGATGATAATTGAATCAGTTAAACACGATGGGCTAATAGTTTTAAAACATCAAGTAGCTAGACCTGACACACATGCTCCACATATCATAGACATGCTTAGATATTATGTTAAAGACATAGCTGGCCTAGAAGAAAAAGTTTTGGCCGCAAGATATTTTTTAAGCATATTGTGCGATCAAGACCACGAGAATAGTTCTGACTTTCGCCAAGCTAAAATTATTAATGATATGATCCAGCATCTTTCATCTCACAATGTTTTTTGGAAATTTCTTGCAGATAGTCACGAACGCCTACCGTTTTTTAAATTTACCAGTATGGCAAAATCGCTTGGCCTTAAGTATATTTCTGATTATAACCTTAAATCTATGCTTGTCGGCGACATACCTATTAAAATTAGAGAAGTTTTAAATGGGTTAGATGACGTCATAAAGAATGAACAATATCTAGATTATCTTAGAAGGCGTTGTGTTAGGAGCAGCATCTTTATAAAAACATCTAATCTAACACCGATAAATTATGAAGTATCTTGTGATGTTATTAGCGATTTTAATATAAGATTTGATGTCAATGCTGCCAAGTCTTTAGCAGATTATACTAGCGACGACGATGATAGCTTTAGCTTTGGAATCGAGCAAAAACTAAACACAAGCCAACTGCTTCATAAAATAGTTCTTAAATTACTAAGCGAAGCCTATCCTAAATATCTTAATATTGAAGTACTTATAAAATCTTGCTCGGAATATATGGCACTGTCTAGTTTTGAAATTCCAGATAGACAAGACATACTTAATTTTATCTTGTGCTTGTTCTTTGATGCTAGCCCAGATACCATCGAATTTTGCGGTAATTCTTCCTCAAAATTAGTGGCTACCTGTCTGTCTGCATCATATAGCCTAAGTTCGATAAATCTAGAACTTTTAATAACTGAATCTGAAGTAATCGACAGCAAAGGCAATTATATAGTAGTCGATGATTTCGAACGCGAAATATTGAATAAACTCAATTCTTCGATGAAAGTCATAGAGATTATATCTGGCCAAGAAAAAGACGAGAAGAATAAGATTATTAGATTTATTATGAAAATGTTAAAAGCAGGAATATTTTTGAAGGTTTAAGACCGTATATCTCTCAATATCTTAACATTCCGTCTGTCGGTGTTTTGATGGGTTACGCCGGCCGAAAAACGTTTCGGCTGGCTCGAGAGGCATTTCCTTTAAACCCAAAACCATCACATAGACTTTTTGGCCGCTTTTTTATCAGAACGCAGCGGAAACGTAAGAAAAACCCTAGCTATAAACCATATACCTCCATAGGATTAGTTTTAGCTAGTTGGCTCTGCAGAAATTGATACTAATAGGTCACTTCGTACGATTTTGGCATTGAAATTAATATACCAACCACCGACTGGCCTTGCACCACGTCCTTTGCTAATGTGCCAAGCATCGTGTGTCTCATCTTTATAAGATCCACAACGTACGAAGAGCTGCTGTTCTTGGCTAACGGTACCTCTGGCTGAGCAGCGCACGATTATATTCTCATCAATATTCCTTCTATGGATATGACCGCTGACGTAGACATCGGCATCCCACTGCGAGCGAGTTCTAGAATGGTCGATAAGACCACGTGTTATCTCACCGCCGCCACCATAACCGTGCTGATAATATAATTTCTTTGTATTAACAGTTTTCCTATTCATCATTTTTATCAGAACAAAACCCCAATCTGGCGCACTAATCACCTTACTACCTTCGCTCTTCATGCCACGACAAAATCGATCTATCAGATCAATCTGTTGCCTCTTCATGACTGCTCCCTCGTGGTTTCCGGGAGAAACCAGTGCCATTATTTTAGCATATGGTCTAAACCAGTCTATACTTGTGTCGATGATAGCATCGAAGTAGCAATTGCCTCGGTGCTCTTCCCTAAGCGTTGACTGGTCTGACCTCGGATCATATTTCCCTTGCATCACATCATAGAGATCGCCAATGATTATGACAGGGATGTTCTTTTTAAGTGCTTCGTCGAGATGCGATTTAAGCAAGTCTAATTTACAGTGTGCGCTATCCCAATGTAGGTCAGTCAACGCCAATATTTTAAATGTACCACTCGTTTTTGGGATTTGAGTAACGAATTGAGCAACTCGTTCGTTGGTTTCCGTGCATACCCATTCAGAATTGTAATCGATAGTCATTTTATCTCCATATGAAGTGTGCCATGATTTGCATGGCAATATAAAGAGTAGATGCGCTAAATTTGCTGCTAATTAAGAGTGTCAAGCATCAGTCTCTCTGGTGATGAACAACTTAATTTTATATCGTTTTCTTTTATAGATAATTGGGTATTTATTCTAACTTAGATCTTAAACGATTTGTCTGATCGAAGGCTTTTCACGCATCCACTTGGTGATGATGTTTTTTTGGCCCTTTATTACAGGCATACCCCAATGTTCTGTGTAGTGGTTACCTTGACCATCTGGTCTCTGATTATTCCAGACAAGTGCTTTTCCGGCTTCAGGTTTTATGTCGAAATTTAATCTAGTAAACTTAGTCTGGCCACCTTCTTCACAATCATCAAGATATACCATGAATGTCCAAGTACGTTGTCCGCGGTCCATATGCATTAAATTATATGTTGCATTGCCATCGAAATAGTCTGTGTGTTGCTTGAATTCTTGGCCGATTTCGTATCGTTGGCCCTGGAGTTCTTCACCATATGCTAGCCCGATATCCATAAAATTATGTATTTTACGTTCGATCTTCTCGATAACTGGGTCCATGCATAGCAAGTGACTAGTCGAACTCGTCCTAACGCTCTTATCGGCGTTAGGGTCGGTTACTGTCGAGGCCTTAAGATTCACTTCCATTACTTTGATAACATCTTGGCATTCTTGTGCGTCTAGAAATTCGTGTACTTCATAGATGTCTGCAAGACTCGTGTCAAGTCTTATCGCTTTAAAATTATCAGCAAGACGCTTAAATGGCTGGACTACTAGTGGTGTAATCTCTTTTACGAGCATTCTTTCTTGGTATTCTAGTCTGGCTAATATTCTTTTGTCCGTCGGCTCATATTCTATAAGATCCTTGATAAGGTTAAAATCATAGCCATAATTTAATAATATCGTAAACAGCTCGCGTTTATCCGATTTTTGTTCTAAATTATGTTTAACCCATTCGCGCCAGGAATCGTCGATCATACACTTATACATTGCTAAACTTCCAGTGATAAAAAGATTGAATGACCTTGCGGCCTTCCGGAACTACCAATTTGTCTCTCCAATGCGCATATTTTGTGCCCAGTATCAGTGCACCATCGCCTGGTTTAGTCACCACTGTATGCACTGACCCTTCCTTTTCTACGAACAACGGCCAAGGGATTTCTATGTCCGAGTATGTGCACACGCTAAGCGTAATGTCTAAGCCGACGCGATCCGTATGCTTTTTAAGATCCGCACCATTAAAATAAATTCTTGTATACGAATTCTCGACAACGATATTTTTATATCCTGTCTTTTCTTTAACCATGGGTGTTAACTCATGCAAAAGCTTTTCATATTCCGGTATTCTAGCTGTGCCGAAAGAGTTACCATAGTGATAATCGCCGCCTTCATAGCTTAGAGATTTTCGGTCATTGTAATCTATCGCTATGCGATTGAGTTGCTCACATCTCAGCTGGTCGAACAGATTAGGAAAAAAGAGTATCATATCAGCTATTTACGTTGAAGCAGCAGGTGACGATATCAAGAATGTATGAATAAGCAGTCTGATAAAGCGTATTTTTTGTTTTATTAAGATCACACATCGCGACGGAGCGGTTGACCATCCGTCTTTCCAACCATCCAATTGTCTGGCAAACCATTTTCTCTGGCAACGTTTATATCCGAAGGATACCAGACTTGGTATGTGTTTTTGGTATCATTCTTGTAGTCTTTATAGGCAGCCCTTTTGGTTTGCAATAATCTCTTAAATATGGCAGGTAATTTAGCGAAATCCTCACCAGATTTTACATATTCGATCCCTAGTGCTTTTACTTTTTGGTTACTTTCTTTCTCCAAATCAATAGTTTCCATCCAATTGTCTGGCAAACCATTTTCTCTGGCAACGTTTATATCCGAAGGAAACCAGGCGGATTCTGTGTTTTTCGTATCATTCTTGTAGTCTTTGTAGGCAGCCCTTTTCCTAACCAAAAAGTTTTTATATGTGGCAGGTAATTTAGCGAATCCACCATGTTCTATATATGCAATTGCAAGTGCTTTCACTTTTTGGTTACTTTCTTTCTCATAATCAATAGTTTCCATCCAATTGTCTGGCAAACCGTTTTCTCTAGCAACGTTTATATCCGAAGGAAACCAGGCGGATTCTGTGTTTTTCGTATCATTCTTGTAGTCTT
>Ga0181357_1000069_pt1 | contig 30438 bp, 34 predicted proteins | sample Fa13VDMM110DN_FD_130094 | JGI IMG/M metagenome (GOLD analysis project Ga0181357, IMG submission 130094) | Freshwater viral communities from Lake Michigan, USA - Fa13.VD.MM110.D.N | ecosystem: Environmental > Aquatic > Freshwater > Lake | place: USA: Michigan | collected 2013-09-24 | reverse complement strand
TAGAGTTCCTCCTGAGTTGCTTCCTGCAAACTTAATTACAGTGTTCCCCACTCCTAGTATGGATCCTGGTCCCCCTATATATTTTAATAATTCTCCGTCTGCAGGTGAGATGTTGTTAGCTATGGTAAACAATCCTCCTGGATTATTTTCAATTTTAGTATTGAATAATCCTACCAATCGGTTTGCCGAGGGTGTTCCTAATACGAACTCTCTCTTTATTCCGGACGAATAATCTTGTCCTAGTCCTCGAGGCTCTACTATTCCTCCTGCTATCCCTTGCTTATCTAAGTGTGTGCCTGTGGAAACTAATCCCGCCTGCGCAATAGTTGCTAGTGGATTGTATAGTTTACCATTCAGTAAGCTGGTGATTCCTTTAGGGCGGACTGATGTTTGTGAAAGTTGGTTTTGCTTTACTGTAAATAGTAATCCTGCCGGTGTTGTTAGATCTGTGAAATACCTCGTCAGTCTTATAACATCTTCAGCGGATGATACCGGGTTTAAAAAGCCGTTCCTAAGGAGAAAGTCGGGTGACTTAACTGCTAGCCCATTCGGTATATTTTTCTTAATATACGGCTGGTTACTGCTCCCTCCGAAAGGACGATCCTTTCCGAATTTTAAAGATTTTAAATCGGTAGTTAAATCTATTAAACCCATGGTAGTTTTGGGTTAGTGATTAACGAGGTAGGTTATTCAAATACTCTCCTTTAGAAAAGCTATCGTTTATTGAGATAGTTTTAGGATCCTTTAAAGGTCCTGTTGGCTTCACTCCGTTGATATCCAATACAGAAGGTTGTGGAAGTAGGTTAGGCACTCCGTCAACGTACTGCTGGTATTGTGAGTTAACTAAACTAAAGTTTTTTCCACTTAGTGAATAGCCTGCAGTGTTGTTGTCTGCGTGCATTGTGGATGCTTTAGTAGCAAGTGGATTTGTGTTTGGAGTTGATCCGTCTCCTGTGATAGATAGAGTGGATCCTTGCCCTGTTAATTTATCGTACAGTCCCATAATATATTTTATGATAAATATCTAAGTTATTGAAGTTTTCTAGCACTGATGCTTAAAGCTGTTCCTACTTTAACTCCATCAAGTGTTACATTACCTTCTTTATTTAAAATTTGTTGCATAAGTACTTTTATAGCTCTTAGTTCCGCTACCATGTCTGAGCTTGATCCTCCACCTGCAGACGCTACTTTGTTTAGCAGTGCAGGGCCTCTTGGTCCTGTTAAAGGTATGATTGCTTCAGCTCCTGCCTCACCTGCTGTAATAGTAGTTGCAGTTGTAACAATTCCACCTTTGGCCATTTTCTTAGGTTGTGGACCTCCTCCTGATCCAAATATATCAACTACCGACTTACCTAATCCCTCAGCATTAACGTTATTTGCTATCAAACCTGCTAAGCTGCTTCCTGCTAACCCTCCTAACATTCCGCCTATGAGATTACCTGCTCCTGGTACAACTGTTCCTAGCAATCCCCCTAGCAACGTTCCTCCCAAATCTCCTACGGTCATTATCAATTGTTTTCCAATGTCTTGGTAGGATGCTCCCTGTTCTTTCATCTCAGCTGCTGAACTTCCTTTGCTGTATAGGTCGTATGCTGTCATTGCTAAGTTTGCAATGCTTCCTATTTTTGGCAATTTGGATAGTAATTTTTTTAACAAACCTTTATCGGTAAAAAGTTTTTTGAGGTAGCTCATTGGATTGAGCTTACCCAGAAGCCCTCCCGCCTTCTTAGTTAATCCTCCAAAAAAACCTCCAACTTTACCTAAGAATCCACCTCCTCCTCCTGCTTTTGCTACTGCTCCTGCGGCATCGTCTGCCATTCCTCCTCCAGCTGCTGCCATTCTATTTGCTTTGTATCGCATATCAGGTTTTCCGGATTTAGTTAATGGACCACCTCCACCGCCTCCACCACCGCCTCCGGCATCTCCTCCACCTTCTCCTCCTACATCCATTCCTAAAACGTTAGAAGCGATGCTTGACATTACGTTTTTGAAAAATCCTCCCTTTCCTTTTTTACCTTTTTTAAACAGTCCTGCTAGTCCACCTTCTCCTCCTAAGTCCATTGAAGCACTTCCACCACCGCCTCCTCCTTTTTTCTTGCCTCCAGTTAAGAAGTCTGTCATCCCTCCTACCATGCGGACAAATAGAGGTCGGCTTTCATTCTCTCCTCGTTTTCCAAAAAATAGATTCTTCACTGCTCGAATAGCTCCAATAACTCCTGCACCTACTGCAAGTAGGGCTCCTGCTCCTCCTGCCAATCCCAATGCCCATTTTCCAAAATCACTTGCAACAAAAGTTGATATTTGATTAAGTACCCACCCTAAAGCTTTAACTGCAGGACTTGCAAAGAACATTGTAAATGCGGTAGCAAACTTCTTTTGGATCTTTACCATTTCGTCTTTGGCTGTTAATTCTTTTTGTGCCATATCAAGACTCTGTCCATTTGCTAAAGCTTCTTGTAGAGCGTTTGCCTCTGCTATCTGACCTGCTTTTTTTAACTCTTGTACTTTGGTTACTGCTGCAGCTCCTTGTTTAGGGTCTAATCGGATCCTTCTAAGTTCTTCTTCTTTTTTTAGAGAGTCAGCTAGTTGATCTGTAGTCATTCCTACTGATTGTGCTAATGCATTCTGCTGTAGGACGTTCATGTCTTGAAACTCTGCCAAACCTCCTACTTGATTCATTAACTCTTTAGCTGCTCCTGCTGAGTCACCTTGTAGTGCGAGATATCTTGCTTTTTCTAGGTTTAGATCTTTTCCTGTAAGTAGTTCAGCTTCTAATTCGTTTCCAATACTTGATTCAAAATCCAACAGCTTATTAGCTGCCCCTGCTGCCTGCTGTAAAGTCATTCCTAACTTTGTCACAGTATTAACTGCTTTCGTTAGGAGGATTGGATCATTTTTATACTGCGCAGCTAGTTGTCCTTCTACTTTAAGTACTTCTGATAAGACTTTCTTCTGGTTCAGTGTCTTATCTACAGATTTACCCATCGCTTTGGTAATGTCGTCTTGACTCTTACCTGTTAGGATGGTGTATTCTCCCATCTTAGCTGCTTCCTCTGCTGATAATCCTAGTAGGGTTTGTAGCTTAGATTGGCTCTCTATCATTTGATCAGAGAACTGTATAGCGGTTCCTAATTGCTCGTTGAGTTGTAGATTGCTATTTACTGCTTCCTCGAAATCGACATTCTTCATATTCATAGAAGCTTGTCGTATATTTTCAGTTAGCATTCCAGCAGCATCGGCAGTTAGTCCTAATTGTGTTTGGTTTTTATAACTTAGATCGCTGATGAGCATCATCTGATTCCAGTACACCTTCATCACATTGGTTAGTGATATTGCTTCAAGCTTACTTGTGATCATCTTTTCCAACGAGTTTTCAATCTCTTTGGTTTGATTTTTAAGATACTTGTTTAGGTTTACCTGCTCTTTGATTAACTCAGTAGTCTTCTCTGCTGCTTCGTCTATTAGTCGGATTTCTTCCTCCAACTCTCTTTTACGCACAGCTCCTGCCTCAGTCTCCTCATTAACTCGCTTCATTGTAGCAACTAGGAGTTCTTTTTCCTCCTTTAGTTCTGCTCTTTTTAGCCTTAGTTGTGCTGCTGATAGCTCGTTCACACTCGTTGCGTGATCTGCTATCTGAGAGATTATGCCATTGATCCTACTATAAGCTTGTCTGGATGCCTCTGCGTATCTAGCATCCCCTTGTAGTAGGGTATTGTTTTCTTTTACTTGGTCTGTTATCCTTTGCCAGGACCTTGCTATTTCATCTAAACTTGTTAAAGATGTTTTAAGATTTTTGTTAAAATTAATTAACTCTTTCGATAAGTCATCGAAATACTTCTTAGGACCAGCCGCAAAGGTAGCAGCATCAAACGCATGCTGCAGTGTATCGCCTGCAGCCTTTCTGGCTTTGTTTAAATCGTCTATTAACTTTTTTACCTCTGCTTCCGTTGCCATGTAATGCGTTTATGTATATAAATATAAACTATTTGCTTTTTAGTACATAGTCCGGTGCTTGGATCTTAGTAGACTTAGGAGACTTAGAAGAGCGATCAAATCCTGCTTTTTGTATATTTGCTCGAGTTTGCTCTACAACATCCTCAGTATCATCTTTCTTCTTATCGTACCAATTTTGTATCTTCTGGAATGTAAATCTTCTCAACCATAGTGGAAAATTGTATACAGTTTCCCAATCGTATCCTCCCTTGCCGTGAAATACGATGTCGTGAATTTGTGAGAAAACTAAAGCTCTATACTCAGGAGTTAGGCCAAAAAAAGTCTACCCCAATTGGTAACTGTACGCCCTCCTCCACGTATCCATCTGATTCGAAGGTATAAGTAAGATCCATTCCTGGAGTAATCTTACCCATGTGTTCTCTGAGTGCTCTTGAGTCCATTGCTAGTAGGTAGTTGTCTACGAACTCTCTGATGTCTTTTGCTTCTCTCGATCCTCCTACTGATGTGATCATATACTTTAATCGTGTGGATACTTCAGCACTTCTGTTGCTGTCTATCTTCTTTAACCCTGCTAGTTCCTTATCAATTTGCTTATCAAGTCCGTGAGTTAGAAGTCTGAAGGTGATATCTGTTTTAGTGTTCGGTAGTGTGAAAGCAAACTCATTTAATTTATCTGCTTTTTCCAACTCAACTGCCACAGGTTTCTCTTTTATCGTTGTTAAGTCAACAGTGTAGGAATGTGTCTTTCCTGTTTCAGGATGTTCAAATTCTACTTTATAATCTTTACCATATCCTAAGATTCGAGCTGCAATTAGAATTGCATCTTTGTCGCCTATCAGTAAATCGTCGTAGTTGATATCGCTAACAATCATTGATTGCAGTAGCTTGTCGATAACAACTCCTTGTCTAATGTAGTTTTGGTTTGTTAGGATGTCTTCCTCTTTTGTTGTCATGTACTTCATTTCCAACTTACCACTTGATAGCGGGTTCTCTTCTGGGTATAATAGACCTTTGGATGGGAGTTCGATTGTTTCTGTCGGTAACTTAAATTTTTGTTCCATAATCTTATTTAATATAACATTTTAAATAAATATCATCATAAAATAAAAAACCTCCCACACTTGGTAGGAGGCTTTTGTTTGTAAGTTTGATTGTAAATTAGAAGTTCAAGATACAGTAGTCCATTCCTAGGTTTACTGTCAGCTCCTGAGCTGCGGCATCATCGTCCCAGCTGTAGTCTCCAAACTTTGCTGATTTGATGAAAGCACCTTTGATCACCCACTCAGAAACTACGTCTCCTACTGGGCCTAGTACGTTGATTGTTACGTCTTTCTTGTAGAAGTCGGAGTAACCATCACGACCTGTCACTGATTCGTGATGAAGACGTACCCATTCCATCACTGCTTGGGCTCCTGAAGGTGTGATTGGATCGAAAAGTGTCATTTCGATATCATCCCACTTAGCCTTTCCTTTAATCTTACGGTATACGTTGATATGATTAAGTATAATTTCATCCATTGTTACGCCAACAGCACCTATCTTTTTAATTACATAGGATGGAATTCCATCTACGTACATAATAAAGCGGTTTTTTACTTTTGGTTCAAACGCTGTGAAAAATATTTCATTTGGATCTAATACTGCCATGGTATTCTATGTTTATCGTTTATAAATATCTACGTTCCTGTTTTTTAGCTGAAGGTTGCTCCTGTTGGTAAAACATTAAAGTCTAACAATACAAATTCAGCAGTCTTGGTAGGTTGTAGGTAGATTTGACCAACTAATTGGTTTCTATCGATTACATCAGGTGTGTTGTTGCTATCGTCCATTACTACTTTGAAAGCGTACAAACCTTGTCTTTGTTGTACTGATTCTAGATAAGGATTAACCTGTGCTAGGAAGTTGTTTCTAGTTGCAATTGAGTTTTGCTCGAACACAAGGTTGTTAGCAATTTGGGAGATATAACTCTTCAAAGCAATTAACAAACGTCTTACGTTTACTCTGTCCAAAGCAGATGCTGCTTTTTGCAATGTCTTCTGACCGTATACAACTACTCCTGTTCCAGGGAAGGTTGCAATTGGGTTGACGTTAGAAGTATATAGAGTGTCTCTATCTGTTTGTGAAAGTCTTCTTTCAGCTTGTGTTACTGTAGATAATCCACCTCTATTGATACCTGCAGGTGCAAACCAAGGCTCTGCTACGGAATCGTTATAAGCATATACTCCTGGGATCATTGTAGAAGCTGGTACGAATACTGCTTTACCTGTGTCGGGATCGATTGTTTGAAGCCATGGCCAGTAAGTAGCTGCGTAGCTATTGTTGTAGCTCTTAGCGTTATTAGTTACTGTTCCTATAATCGCTCCATAATCTGCCACATCCACCACTGCGATTGCATCTCCTCTATTCTGACAAGTTGAGATTAAGGATGTAACTTGTGAGGGAGCATTTGTAGTAGTCAGTCCTGGTGCTGCTAAGATGTTGAATGAATAGTCGTCTTTGTTACCTAGTAGTGTAATTGATGTATTGTAATTAGCTGCAGGAATACCTTGGATATTTGTTGGTGAGGTTGTGCCGTTATAGAATGCTGCCCCTCCTCCCACAAAATTAGCTCCGGTGGCTCCTCCAAAAGTACCTGATGCTGCTACTGGAATGTACTTGTCAAATCCGTTTCCATCGCTTCCTGAGTTTACTGCTCCATTTGTGTTTAAGAAGTTTGGAGTTGGGTATAGTACTGATTTTACTCGAACGTAGCGGCTCTTGTTCGTATAAGTTCCTGTAGTCTGTACGTAGTATGTGCTATCGCTAGTGTTTACTGAGTATGCTTGGTTACCTATCACTGCTTCAATGTAGTTAGGCGCAAATGGATCTAGTGATATATTTGACCAAGTTTCCAACACAGTTGGTGTGTTTGTATTATCATCACCTCTTCGAACAATCAAAGTAAATGTGCCTGAAGATGTGTTTGGAGATTGTATTTCCCATCGAACATTATCTGCTGATCCGGATGGAAGAACTCCTCCCGCTAACTCTGTAGATACGCTATTTTGGCCCTGCCCTAAGCTTAGAGTTTCCAATATGAAGGCGTTTGATCCTACTCCGCTAGTACCTCCTTGTAGTGTAGCTAGTGCTGCTGAGAAGGTTGAATATGATCCTGTGCTTAGTGCGATTCCGTTAGCTCTTGTGCCAGCTGCCGATCCCGAAAGAATTAAGGTTGTGCTGTTGCCTGTCGCAGAAACGGTTGTAAAATTAGCTGTGATTTTAGCCGCTAATGCTGTAACAGAGTTCGCAGCTGTAGAGCCGGTTGCAAAATAAAACAACTTACCATCGGTGTCGTCATCAGGAAGCTGTCCTGTTGTTCCTGCTATAAACCTATACACCGTTGGAGTTGAATCTGTATCTGTCAATCTAAATTCAGATTGCGATGTAATTGTGCTTGTTATGTTTAAACTGGCTGAGGCAAATGTGGCTGCTACAGATGATATGTTATTAGTTGTTGCTGAGGAAGATGCTGGTGTAAATGAACCAGTAACTACTCTTGTTACAAGTAATGTATTACCTCCGTTGTTGAAATAGTTGTAAGCTGCGATAGATGTTAGATAGGAGTATGTAGCCCCTCCTGACACTAACGTGGTACCGAACTTATTTGAGTAATCAGAATAAGAGGTTACGATTGTTGGAATACCTACCGGACCTTTTACAGTGGGACCTACAATTGCGGCTCCAGCTTGTACAGGACCTTGGGTAACTTGCGACTGGTCGTTTTCTCGTGCTAAAACGCCAGGGGATATTAAAGTTTCTGCCATAGTTTTGATATTGCTTTTGTATAAATATCAATACCTAGGCCAAAATACCACTACTGCTTAACAAACTCTCCTGCCTCTAATGAGATGTATCCTTCTCCGTATTTTGTTAATAAATCGTTGTATAGTTCCTGCTCTTGTTGTTTCATCTCTTTAAGAGCTTGTCCTAATGTTTGTTTTTGTTCTCCCAACGTTGTTAGTTGGAATTCTACAGTTCCTAACGCCGTTAATGTTTCACTAAACCTTTGTTGTAGATCTGTAATGTTTTGAATTTCTTCTGTTGTTAATTTAATGTTTTCCATAAACTAAATTTATAATAACGATGATGTTGTTTCTGCTGTTATAATTACTTGAGCTTTTGAGTTGCTTTTTTTTGCTGCTGTTAAATCTTTTTGTAGTAGCTCTGGTACTAGGTACCCGTTGAGTTTGATATTGAATGTTGATTTCACAATACGCTCCTTGTTCAACTCAGATTCCAATGCCATTGCAAATGAATCAATCTTCGCTTTGAACTTAAAACGATTTGGATCTCCCCAATAAGCGTCTGAGGCGTAGTTCATCGCTTCCACCACTTTGTTGAGTTGTTCCATATAATACGTCATCACGGTACAAGAATATGTAATTGTTACGTAATCCGGTACAACGGTTAAGTAGCTCTGTGTGATTGGGATTCTGTTATTTAGTATGTCAAAGTTGCTATAAGCGTTTTTAGGAGAGTATCTTTTAGTTGTAGATGTGTATAAGTTTGGTTGGTTGCCATCTAATTTATTTCCTATGCTTCTAACTTTATCTATGCTATCCCTCTTAAACATTATTAGAGGACACATTACTTTACCCGTCTTATCTCTATAGTATCCATCCGCTTGCACTGCTTTCCATTTTTCTGGATTTCCGTATATTACAGGAATAGCTAGCCTCTCTCCGTTTTGGATTACGGTTGGTTTTATTACGTTTTCTATATAGTACTGTATGGACTCATCTATATCAACAATACCTAAGGAAAAAGGTTTAGTATCGTCGTTTCGGAATGTTAACTCCGTTGCTCTGTTTGTAGGATTAAAATCATTTGGATTTCCTAATTTAGTAGCTTCGTACGGAGTCTGTAGAGAGGTTGATATCTCCCTTTGCGTCTTTGGAATTGGTTTTTTGCCTCTAGCTGCCATTACATCCTTTCTTTAGATAGTCCATACTTATCTGCTGATACTAGATGTGCTGTGACTGTTATGGAAAAGTTTCTGCCAAAGGTTGCTAAGTCTCCTGCGTAGGCGTGCTCAAAGTCCTTACCCACAACAAACTGGTTATCTACCACTGTGCCGACTTCATAGTAATTATCGATGTAAGTGAATACGTCCCCTACTTCAGGATACAACTGAACATCTTGTAAATCCTCTCTCAGAAAGTTGACTGTTAGTTGGTGATCTAGATCTGGGCCGTAGTCAGTGCTACTCCATAAATTATCTACTTTTGATATAAGACAATCAATTAATACGGGATCTGTAAAATACCTTGTATTAGATGCTTCTCCGTATAGATTGCTTACTGTGTCGTTTAGTTTGTATTTGTAATACCCTACCTGCTGAGATATGATGTCCCTAATAAGTTCTCTGTTTATCGTTGTAAACAGGTTTATATCTCGTCTATTGCCAAATAAAGCCATTACATTTCTATAATTGTCCGTTCAATAATGTATATGCTACGCAAGCCTAGAATGCGTTTCTGCTCCTCATCCCCTTTCGTAGCTTTGATTTTAATATTCTTAATTGCAGTTACAGGAGTATTTTTAGTAGCCATGTACTTAATTTCAAGAAGAGTATATTCATTGTTTTCATCTCCTCTATCGATTACGTTTTGGTTTTGACGTACTTTAATGTAAACTACCCCCTCTACTCCTCTGATTTCGTTGATTATTTCAGTTTTGTTGTGTTTTCTATCGGTCACAAGGATAACCTGTACCTTGAACATCCTGTTCAGAGTTTGGGCGTCTTTTCTCAATTCTAATAAACTAATCATATCTTATCCAATATAAATAGTAAACGGCACATTTCCAAACTCTGTTCTTCTAAACTCAGCTTCATCTTTACGTCTCTCTAGTAGAGCTTTACGAGATGTTTCATCAAAGTATGCTCGTAATCTTTCAATCATAGCATTTTTCTCTGCCGTTGCAGCTGTTAGTAGATCTGCTTGGTTTAGTGTAACTTCAGCTCCTGGAATTGGGATAGGTCCATACTTTCCTCGAACGTATCCTAACATTTCTTTACAAAGGGATAGAGTGTACTCAAAAATCCACTGCCTTCCTATTGAATTAATTATTTGATATGTTGGGTTTGTGTATGGCACATTTGAGATGTCGGATACATAGTTACTACCAGACATTGCTAAGCTTCCTGATACCCTGTCAGACTTTAAAATATACTGTAGCTTCAACATTCTATCTCTTTCGGGAATTGGAAATATTCTTAGTTGATTATTTACCAGCTCGAAGCTGAAGTTTGATTTCCTCACTTGATCGTTAAACTCAATGGCCTGTATTTTCTGCAAGTCGTAGTTAATTGGCATTAACATGAAGTTGATACCTGGTGAATAGCTACCAAAGTCAAATGTATCCATTAGTGCTTGAATGTCGGTACCCGTTCCTGCATATGGATCGAAGTATCTTACAATTGCCGGAGCTTCTTCGTAGAATACTCTTTTGATTTCTAGATCTCCTGTTTGAACTCCTAATCCCGCTGCCCAGCTATTTAGATCATAATCCTGTTGTCCTGTTGTCATCGTTAGTGATCCAGTTCTCCAAGTTACATTACCTCCTACTCCTGCTTCTGTTCCATATTGTTCGGATTGACGAATTAACACACCCATATTGGGGGTTATTACCGTGGTGTTGAGGTTGGATAACCCTTTAGCACCTTCTAGTGTTAAATAGTTTTCTCTAACTTTATACGCGTATAATTCATTACCATAGGTTGTTACAGCTTCTTCGAATGCTGTGTAGAAATTTATATCTTGTAATTCAACATCTACAAGAGGGTATCCCAATCGTTGAGCACAGAACTTTGCAACTCTATCTGCGTCTTGTTGGAATTGGTAATCGTTATCGTAAAAGCCAAAAGGAGTATTTCCTGGAAAGAAGGAACTTGATCCTGGCCATATAGCTACACTTGGCATAGGTATGTTTTAGTATAAATATAGGAAAGTTTAACTATCCTCCATAGGAAACTCTACGTAGTCGATTTCTTCTAATTTTAACAATTGATCTCGTACTAATTCAAAATCAGAATCTGTTAACACACCTGTAGATGTTACCATATTTCCCGCATAGTCTGGGAAGAACACTATCATTGAGTTTCCATTACGGTACCCATTCAACTCTGCTAATTGTTCTTTATTTGCTCTAAGTACTCTCATATTAAATTGAATTTATATAGGTAGTCATTGAACTTGTGAATGTTGTTAATCTATTTCTAATCTCATATCCTCCTGCCCAGAACATTGATGCTGTGTTAGTATTTCCGTACAATCTAGTACCTGTTTGTACTCCGGATAAAATATTAAGTTGTTGAGTGGTTAGTGTGGTACTTGCAGCTGTTACAACGCTAAAGCCGTTAACTGTACTTGATGATGGATAAAACTGCTCATAGTTAGCTGATTGTGATCTAAATGCTCCTAATACTTTTCTAGCCATAAAGTTTTGAGGAATTGGTGTATTATTTGACACAGTATTGTTTAAAGCTGTACGATATGTAGTAGCTTGTCTAGGTGTCATAAAGATATTACTTTGACCACCACCGTTAGTTCCTATAAGAGTACCTACGGGAGTAGTATTCTCTCCGTTATTATATATCATTCCCCCAAATGAGGCACTATTCTGTTCAAACTTTACTCCGTTTGATGGAGCCCAAGATGATGATAAAAATGCCGGTGAACCAGCACTTGTGTATCCTCTGTTTGATATAAATCCAGGAGAACTGATTTTTGTCAATGAATATAATGAAGGATTAATCCAGTTCAATAATGCGAAATTTCCTGTAGCGTCGTCATTAGCAAGAATATATAAGACATCTATAAAATTCCATGAACCATCCTGTTTTAATGATCTAATTAATGTATCTTGTTTTAGTTGATTTATATAGGAAGGTCGTACTCCAGAAAGAGCAACATTGGATTGACTAAGAACAGTTGTATATTCTTGAGTTAGTTGATTACTTGCTATCGTACCTATAGTTGATATCATAGTATTAAACTGTTACGTTTCCTAACAAATACCATTCATCAGTTCCTCTTTTTATTAAAGTAGCACCAGCATATTGAGCCGCGAGTTTAGTAGCGTTTCCTGCACTTCTTAATAGTATGTTTGTACTGCCTGTTGTAAATGTAGTTTGTCCTGTTCCATACTGTATCACTGTTATTTGAGTTCCTATTAAAAAGTTTACAGTTGAACTGGTGGGAATAGTTACTGTGTTAGCTGTTGAAGAACTTATTTCTACTATATCTCCAGCGTCTGCTAGTTGAAGTGTGTAGTTAGTTGGTTGTGTGTTAAATGGAACTATAATAGGTCCAAACATATTTAAGGATCCTGTGATAGTAACTCCCGATCCTGATACTAGTAATGATCCTGTGATTACAGCATCCCCGGTAAATGGAAATCCTGAACCTCCACCCCCTCCAGATCCGGTGTTGACAGTTAAGTTGAAGGTGTCACCATTTCCTTTATTAAATGTAATTGTATTTAAAGATACAGATGCTGTTATAATAGCATTTGGAGTATTAGATGCTGTAGAGGCAAATGAACTTGATACCGCATTTAATACATAACTTGCAGTCACAGCATTATTAGCCCAACTTGATGTACCTGCTAATGAACCAGTAAATTGATTATTTACATTTGAAAATACAACAGTGTCAGATGATGTTAATGAACCTGTTAATTGAATAGATGATGCTGATACTTGAAATATACTTGCACTAACTAATACATTATTGCCTGATGCAGAAACATATGCTCCTAATGATGAACTAATAACTGATTGAACTCCACTCCCTCCACCTCCTGATCCAGTGTCTACTGTAATTGGAAATGTAGTACCGTTACCTTTAGTAAATGTGATTGTATTTAAACTTACAGAAGCTGTTGTTAAAAGTGAACCAGTATCAGTACCACCAGAACCAGCGGGTCCTGGGGGTCCCTGAGGTCCAGGAGCAGCAATTTGAACTGTAATTATACCTGGTTGAACTAATTCAACAACATTATTATTAGGTATTACATTAATAGAAGCAGGATTAATAGGCATGATTATCGAGTTACTTCTTTACTTAATTGTACATCACCTTCAATCAACCTAGTCACAACTGTACCGCTGGTTAATTCTAAATCGTACTTAGCCGAGGCAAATGTAAGAGCTGAAGATGTAGTTGCTGATATTATAATTCCTATTGTACCGCTTGTTGGAGGATTGGTTCCTGCGCTGCCACTAAAATTTAATCCAGTACCATCGGGGTTTAGTGAACTACTCAAAGTCACGTAGGTAGTTGGATTATTATCAGCATAGTTTGATCTAATTAACATTCTACCGCTATATCCAGTTAAATTAACAGGATTACCATTAGAATCTTTGTATTGTAATTCTATGTTAAAGGTTGCCCCTTGTTCTATCACGAAAGAATATCGTCCTGCAGCCATGTTTATTTATAAATATCAATTAATCTCGGTAATCTTCGTAAACTTTTAGGATAGGTTCTACAATCTCGTGTCGGTGGTTAGTCTTTAGAGTAATTACCTTCACTCCTTTAATATTCTCCTCAAGTCTATTAAAGAATCCAATTCCACTATCTTTTTTATTCTTTAAATCAGTTTGAGAAAGATCTCCACAAAAGATCATCTTACCGCCTCTACCTAAACGCCCTAAAACCAGTTCTGTTTGCGCGTGTGTAATGTTTTGACACTCATCGACGATAACTACATTGTTTGGGAAGGTTCGACCTCTCATAAACGCAAATGGAACGATCTCGATGGTTCCATCTGTGATCATCTTGTCGATCTTCTCTTTATCGTATAGCAAGTATAGGTTTGCGTAGATTGGAGCTAACCATGGATCTAGTTTTTCTTTAATGTCTCCTGGTAAAAATCCTATCTCCTCTCTTGCTACAGTAGGTCTTGTGATTACAATCTTTTCTGCATCCTTTTTAAATAACATATCTAAAGCAATCTGACATGCCAGTAAAGTTTTACCTGAACCTGCCATTCCTCTTAGGAGTGTTATTGGAGTTTGTAGGATTGTTTCTTTCGCTGCTTTTTGCTCTTCGTTAAGATTAGTCTTAAACTTGATTGGTCCTTTTGGTTTTCTTTTTTCTACGAAAACAGGATCGCTGTGGTGATTAGATGTCATGGAAACTTTTTTAATTGTCGTAACTCTAATATAAATATCAACAAAAAAGGGAGCCGAAGCTCCCTTTGTAAGAATTAGATTAAGTTTCTATTAGATAGTGTTCAAACCAGATACAAAGATCTTACCGTAGAACTCAGGACGCAACATCTTCTTAGCGTAGCGAGTCAATAGACCTTTACGTGGAGTGAAGGTATCAGGATCGTACACAAGAGGAGTCATGATTAATGGAATGTAAGGAGCAAATACAGCACCTGTTTCCAAGAATTGAGATCCACGGAAACCAACCAAGATTGTATTCTCAGTCATGTATGGGTTCTTATAAACCTTGTAGCGACCGTTCATCTGACCTACTTTCTGTACACCAAAAGCGTAGTTCATCTTCTCAGTGTTGCCGTTTACATCTGCAGCAAATCCAGGAATTGATTCCAAGATTGTAGATACGGTTGGAGACATTACTAGGAAGTTAGCACCTCCACGAAGAGTCAATCGGTGAATCTGGTTAGAAAGCTTTTGGATCTTAGTACCAAGAGTTTGGAACCATTGGCCTTGAGTATTGTAGAAACCATTATTAGTTACGCCAGTATTAGTAACTACACCTGTAGTAAAATCAATAGATTGATTATTTATAGCTGACCATGCTTCTGTTCCAGCTGCTGCATTTTCAATCAACATATCCAAGATTTCCAAGTCAATCTCAAGAGATACATACTCAGACATCATAGAAGTCAATTCAGCTTCAGCATCTACGTTCTGGTATGCGTTCAAATCTTGAGCAAATTCAGGAGTCCATACAGCCTTCAACTTTTTAGTCTTAGCTACGATGGCTTGAGATTGCATCTGAACGTTGATCTCAGGAATGGTCATGGTATTTGCGGCTAGGTTACCGTTAATACTTGTTTGACCTTCTTCAAAGTCACCTCTAGTACCAAAGTTAGTTTGGATAGAATAAGATACAGTTGACGTAAAGGAGGATGTTGTTGGTGCTCCTGTACCAGATCCAGTTACAAAGAAAGTAACAGCTGTTGCGTTGGCAGTAGTAAACTGTGGTAAGAATGTTAAAGCTGTTGAGGAGGAGAAAGGCACGAAAGAGCGAATTGCTTCGAAATCCGATGCAGATGGCATTAGGATAGTAAGAGTCTTCCACTGACCAGCAGTTGCCGAAGCAGAATATTCTGAATCAAATCCCAAGTTAGCCCAAGTAGCTGCTGCTGAACCTGTGTTTTGGCCTGTAGCTGTGGAGGATGTTAGGTTGGTAGAGTAGGTGTAGCGACCAGTTCCATAAGTACCACCAGTAGCATTGTTCGTGGAGAATGGGTAGGTTGAGTTAGGAGTAGAAGTACCACCGAATAAAGAGTTAGGAGCTGTGCTAGAGAATGGAGTCTTAGTAGTTCCGTATTGGAAATCCAAGAAGAATACTAGTCCAGATGGCAAGTTCATTGGTTGAACAGAAACGAATTCTTTAGAAGCGATCTGTCCAAACACTTTACGTACCAAAGGAAGAGCTACACCAGCCCACTGCTCACCAGTACCTACGCTGAAAGTAGCGGTTCCACCAGTTTGAGAATTTTCAACAACAAGTTGCTTAGCTTGGTTCTCAAGCATCATAGCCATGTTGTTACGATCGATTTCGCCATTAAGGCCTTCAAGCAAGCCAGTTTTAGCCCACTTGGTTGCTAATCTAGTAGCGTCGGTTTGGACGTTCTTCCAGGGATTAGCTGATTCAAGTAAATTTTGAATTGTGCTCATTTTGCGTTTTTTTGTTTTTGTTTTACTTTAAATTATAGTCCTGCGAGTTTCTTCATACGAGCAATCACAGCATCAGTTTCAATTGTTTGATTTTGTCTAGATGCCATACCGGATGCTTTTGATGCGAATCCCATTGATTCTTTGATTGGAGCTTTGGCTGTGTTGTTGGAAGCTGTAATGGTAGTATTCAAAGATTCAAATACCAATTTAACTTCTTTTACAGTTGTAGCTTTGTCAAATGTTGATAAAACCTTTACTTTTTGACTTTCGGTCAAATTTCTAGCTTTGAAGATTTTGTTGGTGTAAAGTAGTTTAGCATTCAACAAGTTTACTTCATTAATTTCTGAACGGAGGATTTTGATAGTGGAGTAGGCTTCGTTAAGTTCTTCTTCATACATGCCTCCACGCTGCCAGCCACCGCCACCTTGTGCAAGTAAGGCTAAAAGCTTCTTAGCTAGTTCTCCTCCTTTTGCGATAGCAGCATCAACAGCCTTCAAGAGAGCATTTTCAGATGAAGGACCACCTTCAACGTATTCGTTCATCATATCCTCTTCGTACATGCCTCCACGCTGGTAGCCACCGCCACCCTGCTCTAGGGCTTTCTTAATGGCTTTCAATACTTTTGAAGATAGTGTGATACCTTTGCTAATAGCTGCGTCGATAGCTTTCAAAAGAGCATTTTCTTCGGAAGGACCACCTTCAACATACTCATTCATTTGCTGCTCAGCCAAAGCTTTTTTAATTTTCTTCAACATTTCAGAAGAAAGTTCAATACCTTTGTTGATAGCATCGTCAATGGCTTTCAAAAGTGCATTATCTCCAGAAGGTCCTTTGTGAACGTACTCGTTCATAATTTCGTTCATTAGTTCTTGGAGATCGATTTCTTCTTCATCACCCATCATGTCTGCTTCAGCTTCTTCAGCACCCATGTCTTCCATACCACCTAAATCACCTAGTTCACCTGATTCTGCCATTTCTTTGAAGATGTCTTCAATAAATTTCTCAAGGTCTTTTTTGGTTTTAGGCATTTTACCTTTACTTTCAGACTCATCTTCAGCTTCTTCTTCTGAATCATCCTCTGAATCTTTTTCTTTGGCTTCCATTACAGTGTCTTCTTCTGTAAGGTCACCTTCTAACTCTGCTAAGATTTCATCGAGATCGATCTCTTTCATCATAGCAGCGTCGTCTGCGTCGATGTCGCCATCACCATCCATGTCTCGATCGGGGTGCTCCATACCATACTCATCCATAGCTTTTTTCATCTTAGATGCTCTACCCATTCCTTCAGTTTCCATTTCTCCTTCTTCCAAACTTTCTAGTTTGCTAGCAAGAAGTTCCTTCAGGTGTGGTGTAAATGCTTCTTCTAATGCAGCTTTGGCGTTAGCAATGGCAGCTTCCTTCACGGCTTTGGCATCGGCAATAGCTTCTTTTAATAGTGCTCTTGACATTTTACCTCAAATTTTTTTGTGGGAATACGTATATTAGATACGCAATAAATAAACAATAATACAATAATGCTATAAAAACATCCAAAAAAGGAATAGCATATTCGGTGATAAATATCACAATGCTTTGCAAAAAACATATTTACATAAAAAATTTCAATAAGAAAGCCCTCCGAAGAGGGCTTGACCTAGGGAGACTATCCGTAGGGAGGTTCTCAAAATAATGGACAAGTACCGTTCGCACAGAGAATCTCTGTGAGGATTTGGTTTACTCTTTTGAACTTGTCGGTGCCCTCAAGTAGAGCTTGTATTCCTTCGTTCATTCTCATTTTACCTACCGGTGCCATGTATGAACCTGGATTAGATGGAGTTGATACGAAATCCCAACATAGAAGTTCAAAATCATCCTGCACTTCCATAAGCTCTCCCACTTGGCGTAGTGATCCCATACCTCTGGACGATACTCCAATTGGTATGTTGTTTTGGAATAGTGATGTTAGGATATTTCCTGATGGTGTTGGTAGAATTTCTATCTTTCCTATTACTTTATCTCCGTCCCACCACATATCTGTAATGACGTGAGATACATTTTTTAAATTTATGATTTGGGAATCAGGATGGTCTAGCTCACCACAAGCTCTCCTCTCCTTAACCAAATCCATGTATTTTCCTATTTCTCTTTCCCACAATTCCTTCGAGTAGTAGCGGCCATTGCCGTTTTTAACTTCAGCAGTAGCAAGAATACCCTCTACTAGAAGGTTCTTAGTTCCTCCTATTCCTTCTACAATTGTAAATGGTTTAGGTTTAAATATTTGAGTTTCTATTAAGACTTGCTTGCTCATGTTATTATGCTTTTTCCTCTGCGTTGGCTTCTGCTTGTGCTGCTTGGGCTGCTTTCATCTTTGCGTCAGCTGCTTTTTTTTTTGCGTCCGCTACTTCCTGTTCTGCTTTTGCGACTTCCTCATCAGCAGCTCCTTCGTTGAGCTCTTGAAGAATCATTTCACGGATAGCTTCTTTTAGCTTAGCGTAGCGGGCTGTTGAGGCTCTTAGTTTATCTCCTGCTGTGTGAGCTTGGCTTTTGCTTGCTGGGATGGGTTTGAAGGTTTGCTTTTCTCCTTTTTTTAGAAATCGATTCTCTGTATCGGATTCAGTCATCCCATCTGGATTATCGTAGTCGGGTAGTTCTTGATCTCCCCAACCTAAGTATGAACCCAATCGACGTGCTGCTGTTAGATACTTATCTGCTTTGAGATAATCTCCCTCAGAATAAGCTTCCATGCCTTTATCGTAGTAGTGGTAAGCCATTTGCTTGTCGTCCTCTTGAGCGTCAAAGTCTCCATCGGAACTACCGTACATTCCTTCTCCTATGTTTGCATAATTTCCTGCATCCTGTAACCAGATGTCGTAGTATACCTCTTTTGCAGATTTACCGTTCTTGAAATACTTTGTTAGTTCTTCATCGTCAACTGCTATATCACCATCCGTGTATCCAGGGTTATCTTTCTTGATAATATTGTACAACTCCTTTTTCCACTCGTTATAATTCCTTGTTTCCAATCCTTCTCTCAAGTCACCATATCCTGATGATTTGTATTTACCTTTTGGTTCTTTAGGTGTTCCTAGTCCTGGAGCTTCTGTTGTATACCCTAGACCTTTAATTCCGAACATTCCATCCTTAGCGTAATATAGACGATCTTTAGCTAAGTTTTTAGCTACGATTGCTTTAACTTCGTTTGTAGTCTTATCTTCGTTTTTAGGATCTTGCATTTCTGTATAAAAACCTTGCAAGAAAGATTGACCATATACGTTATCAATATTCTTGAGATCTTTGTAATCGAAGCTAGTTGATTGCATGTCCTGCGCTTCTTTAGACATTTTCTTCTCTTCAGCTTTTGCTTCTTCTGAGATGTTCTGCTTAAAGATTTTAACCCAGTCTTGCTCTCTGCCTCCTGTTACTACTCCTCCTGCTCCACTTACTCCCTCGCTAATCAAGCCCTTAGATTTCAGTACGTTTACGGAATCCTCGTAGGAAGTGTAAGCGTTAAACAAGTTTGGGAACTGAAACTTGGCGTTCTTTAGAAAGTTAGTTCTATCTCCCTTTCCTTCTTTAATTAAATTGTATTGTTGTTGAAGCGTCATAGTGCTTTTTCTTTTATTAGTTCGTATAATAAGTTTACCAAACGGGTCTTCTTGCGAGTAATTCTACGTTCTCTAACTAGATCACTAACTCGCTGTCTAGCTTCTCTAGCTTCGTTTTTTGCTTGCTCTAGCTCGTCTAATATTTCCTGTAGGTCTTTCATGCTGATAAATAGTACTTACTTCCACAGATCTTTATAATCCATTACTTTTGAATGCTTGGCTTGCGATCTATCAACTAACTTGAATCCTAACTTTTTGGTGTAGTAGTTGTAGGCTGTTCCTTTTGCTTTTTTGTCTGGGTTGTATGCAAACTTGGTAGGTACACCTTCACCTGTGCCTGTTGAAGCTGTCGCTGTTCCTCCAGTAGCAGATATTTCTCTGATTACCTTGCGGATATACTCTCTAAGTTTTCGATTATCCATGTGTTTTTCTTACTTCATTAAGTAATTCGTAGTAGTGTAGTAGGTTAATTAAATCCTCGTTAGTAGCTTTTGCGTTCTTCTCTAGTGGTTTAATCAACTTAATCACCTCTTGTAGTTTAATCTTTACAACTTGGTTACTCACTATGGATGCTGATTGTTTGAGCTCCTTAATTAGTTTTGATACTCTAGTATTGTATACTTCCTTTAGTTTGGGATCAGAATCTACCGATGTTACAAATTCTTGCAGAACTTCTTTCTGATCGCTGGTAAGACTTGCGTACTTCCCGTTAAACTTTTCTAGTAGTATTCTGTAAGTTAAAATTCTCAAATCTGCATCGTAACCTTGAAACTCTTCTAACAATGCCTGCTGTACTTTGCTGGTGTCTATTGTTTTTGTAGTAAGATGTTCTAGGATGGTTACTTTGTTTTGTATAATTTGATCAGGATGTACCATCTCCTGGGTTGAGTATGCTTCGAGAAGTATCGAAAAGGCAGCCTGTGTTTTATAATTTGGTAGTTTAGTTTTAAAAAACTCCTCTAAGTCGTATACTTGTTTGATTTCTTTTATCAGGTTATACTTCTGTGTACGAATAAGTTTCTTATTTAACTTCTTAGATGTTTCTACCAACGTCTCCAATACAAGATTTGCCTTACTTTCTGGTAGCTTTGTTGTTTTAAGTAGGGTTTCGTATAGTTTATATTCTTTGCCTAACTCAGAATTAACAAAGTGTTTTTTTAGCAAATCTACCGCTTTAGATGTACGCCCTGAGAGAGTGTCAGCTGTTATTTGTCTTACTAATAACTCAAAAAGTATTCCTGTATTTTTATATTTTGAGTGTTTGATCGTACCTAACATCGAGTTGTATTTTGTATAAATATATATAAATTATTATTCCCTAATTTGACGCTCGTCTAAAAGTCCAGCTGTCTCTGTGTTTGACTCGAATACTAACTGTTTTGATTGTAAATCTATACTCTCTAATAGCTTTTTATTTTTAAGAAACTCAGCTTTTGTTGTTTCTAATGCAAGGGGTGATCCACCTTTATAGTCGTGCTTAACGGGATTCGATTCTAATCCTCTATCCTTCATTCTCTGTGTTCCCAACCTATCCTTACCAAAAGCATCATCCTGTGTATTTCTATCTGTTACGTTTGTCACTGGCCGTCCTGGAGTTGACTTTTCATCATATCCTAACGGTACACTATTATACTGGTTCACATCATTTCGATCTTTACCGTAGATTGTAGCTAGATCGTGTGGTGTCCCGTATGATTTTCCTGATTCCAGTGGATCGTTGCCTTCGTTCATAATCTGATTTAAGCGGAATGCTCTTTTCTGATCCTCTCTAATTAGATCTCTATACTCATCGTATTGATCTTCGCTGAAGTGGAATACGTTGTCGTAAACCCAGTCGGATGGTAAAAGTTTTCCATCTATTATGTTTTTAGCCAAGTCTACTTTTTCTTTCAATAGTGCTATCTTTTCTTGATCGTAAATTATAGAAGGAGTTGTCATTAATAGCTCAAAGTTTGTGAGATTTTCTCCTTTAAATCCTTGAACGTATAGGTGCACTAAAGCAATTTTAGTAAGCTCTGATATAATGATTCTCTGAAGTCTCTCGATTGTTCTTGCGAAACGAATATCTTGAGAAGCTAGTGTTGCTTTACCTTCCAAATCCTTTTCATATCCCATGAAGGCTTTAGGTACTTTAAGAGCTGCGAATAGTTTGTCTCTTAAATACTCAACGTCTTTGATCCCGTCATACTCTAATCCTTTAGTGGTATCAATCTTAGTTGCAGAATCATTACCTCGTACAGGAATGAAGAAGTCTTCCATCATGTTCTGCATGTTGAACTTCAGGTTGTATTCTCCTGTAGCTTGGTCAACGTAAGGTGTTCTTTTCATTTTGGAGATCGTCTTTTGGATAAATCCGTCAACCTCTTGTGGAGGAATACCTCCTACGTTAATGTAAAATACACGTTTTTCCGGAGCTCTTACGATGCGGTGCACTAACATCGCATCCTCCATTAATGTGTACTGTTTAAACAGCTTACGGGCTGGTTCTATGTATGAACGACCGTAGGGTAGGAAGTTTATGTCTGATAGTAGTCGGAAGTGAGCCATCTCGTAATTATCGAAATAGATAGTATTGGCGGTTTCCAAAGCTGTTTGGGCTCCTCCGTAGTAGCCTGAGCTTCCTCCTCCTAATCCGTCTGGGTCAAATTTAAAACGAATTGCCGTTGGGTTTTCTTTATTAAAGCCCTCTTCTCTTACAACGTTGTAAGGTGTATATGGTATTACGTTGTATACACCAAACTTCTCAGCAATTTCCAATTTAAGAAAGAAGTCACCATATTTACACATTTGGCGAATCCATGACCATAGGTTAAATTCTATATTAAGAACATCGTAGAATAGATTGTATAGAATTTTTTGCACAGTCTCATCGGAGCTTCTAATTTGTAGAATTTCTCCCATATCATTCTTTAGAGTAGATTCATCTGCTAGGATGTCTAATGCTGATGCTATGATTGCATCGGTGTCCATAGCTTCATAATCAGAATAAAGCTGGATGCGTAGTGTTTGATAGTTTAGTGCGGGGTTATAAACCGGTGCTGCTCCTGTTAAGTGGAGTCTTGTAAATCTATCGTATAGTGAATTAGTCTCAATCTGACCCGCTAGTTGGATTGAGTTGATGTCGATTACTTTTAACTGGTCTCCTCCTACGTTACGTACTATGACGTCCGTTGAGAATAATCTTTTCAGCCTACTGAATACAGAAGTATCTGCCATGTGTTTTTCTTATAAATATACAAAATAACTTGTTTGTAGACAACTTAGAATAACCACCGTGTGTCTTCCATCTTTCCATTAATGTTCATTTGGTATGGATTTTGGGGAGTAGCGTCTGTGTAGCTCTTAGGAATGTAGGTGTCAACCTTGGTCATGTTGTTTAGCATACTCCTTCCCACGTCCCAACCCTGTCCTTTGTATCTCACTGCAGTGTCTCTTGTATATAGTCCTATAGCAAAGCTCATAACTAAGTCGTCGTTATATCCCGATAGTGCTTCTGCTCTACCATTTTTCCAAATAAAAACTTTCATTTCTTCAAGTAGGCGTTTGGATTTGATAGCTACACTACCTTCTCTCACATACTCTTCCATCTTGGCAATAATCATAGGTCTTGTTCGAGCAGATGTTGTAAACCCTGGAACCATCTTAGATGGGTCTTCGTATGAGTTTATAAACGTTTCGGCTGCATTCTGCTCTCCTTTTACTGTGTAGTGGAGGTTTGCGTATCCGAATCCTATAATATCTTGAACTACTGCCCAGCCTATATTTGCATTTTCTACCACCAGCAGTGCTGAGTTATACTCTGTTGCTATTGCTACAAGTAGCTGTGCGTACTCTCTTGTTGGAATTTGTCCTCTATACTCTGCTACTTGTGTACACGTTGCTAGATCCAGTACGTGAAATGCTGAGTAGTCTTTCCCATCTCCTCTTGCTACGTCAGCATGTACCATGTATTGCTTGCTCCAATCTGCTGGCTCCCATACCCATAAGTTCCTATCCATCCCTCTGCGTTCAATTGGATCTTCTATTTGGGATTGATACTGCTCTAATACGTCAGAAGTAAATACGACATCTCCCGATGTATCGAAGTTACAGTCACATTCCTGTGCTGCCATTCTAGGACCGAGTAGTTTATCTTGTGTATCTCTCCATGCTTGGTCTCTTTCTGGGTGTACGCTCCATGGTAATCTAATTGGTAGGAAGTCATTTTCTCCTGATTCTCCTCCTACCCAAGTCTTATGGAACCAGTTACCTGCTCCGTTAGGAGTTGAAAGTACTACTGCTCCGCCACCTGTTGCAAGTGTTTGCTGTGCAGAAGCCCAGATTTCTCCGATTCCATCGATGAATGCAGCCTCGTCAATCAACAATAACGACACAGCTTCCGAACGACCAGCGTCAGATGCTGCTGAAACTGCCTTGATTTGAGAGCCATTTGCTAGTCTTAGCGACAGTTTATTGTTCTCATCTGCGTTTACTTTGAGCCAAGATGGTAGATGTTCGTACATAAACCGTACTTTTGTAACCATATTCTTGGCAGTTTCCTGCTTAGTTGCTATACAAAGTACGTTTTTATCCTTATGGAACAGCATTAACCATAAAGAATATCCTGCACCGAGTGTGGAAATCCCTAGCTGTCTCGATTTTAAAACGATATTATACTTGTTTTCTTTCCATAAATTTAGTACTTTTCCTTGGAAAGGGTACAAATTAAAGATGATTCTACCCTTCTGAGGGTGTTGAATATAACAATATTTCTTCATAAAATGCGCTGGATCTTGTGCACATTTGATGAATTCTAGGCGAATTGCCTCTCTTAAATCTGGTTGACTCATAGTAAAATTGCTAGAATTGTTAGGATTATTCCTGCAATTCCTGCTTTATTTCGTTGACCTTTGTACTTTTCTACGTCGCCTTTTAACCCTTCTACTTGTAAATTTCTTGTAGAATCTACCTTTACCCAGTTGGAAATTTGAGTTAAGTGTATGTTTTGGTTGCTATCAAGCTTGTGGATAATGCTATCGTTAATATGTTTTATAGTAATGTAATCTAGAATAATACTATCTTTAGTCAGAACTTCTCTTTTACATAAATCATATCTTTCTAAATCTTTTGTAATTTTAACTACAATAGATTTTGGAAGTAGTACTAATGAATCACTTGTACCTTTCTGTGAGAAGCTTGGTAAGCTCATCAGAAGACAAGCTATCAATACGCTTAATTTTTTTCTCATAATCTTTTTTTAATTTGTCTAAATTATCTTCTTTTCGATCAATTCCTGCTTCTACTTTGCCTATTGAATCTCTAAGTCTTTTAATGTCAACGTTATTTGCTTCGATAGCAAGGTTTAGAGTATCGTTATATGCTTTAAGGCTGTCTATTTGATCTTGGTAGAATTTAGTTTTATCTGGTTGGGGTTGAGGTTCTTTATGTGAATACCATCCTAATCCAAAAGCTAGCCCTATAGCTACTATCCAAAGTATTACTGTATTTTTCATAGTTTATATATTTGCTTTATTGTAGCTTTTATAACTTCCCGAGCTTCCGATAGTGTATATTTCTTTGCCTGCTTAGTTTCTGTTGTAGGTGTTTTCTTTTTAGGATATAATGCATCCCTTGTTTTCAACAGCTTATCGTTTGTTTGGGCAATTACTCGTTGAGTCTTAGTATCGTTATTTGTAATTTTGGTAATTTGGATAGGTTCTGTTCCCGCTACGCTTATTTGTAGTAAGTTAATTGGATACTGCCATGTTTTAGGCTTATAGTGGATATTACGTCCACTATCCTCATACTTCTGCATTGCCTTATCAAATCTTTCTTTTCTTTTTCTAAACTCCTTGGCTAGTAATACGTTTATGCTAAGTTCTAGTTTTTGCAATGTCTTTGCTAAACTTTTAAGAAGTCTGTCATATCCTTCAGGATTAAATTCTTTAATTTTTTCTACAGCTAATGTGTAACTCTCTAATGGAGTACGTCTTCTTTTGCTTAAACCTAACTTCTCAAGAAAGTTATAAATTTTTGTCATAAATTTTTCAAAGCCTGATTGGTCGATTACGCTCTCAACAAAGCTTTTAGCAGGTGGAGATAAATCAACTGATTGTCCTGAGAAGAATTTTAAAATTTCTCGTAAAATCGATTGTATGTCTTTTGCTTCCTGTTCTAGTGAAAAATTAGCATTTGCCTGCTGTAGTTTGCTTTCTTCGTCTGTTATATGCTTCTCTATCCAAAGTTTAACGTTTCTTATTATAATTTCATTAAGCTGTGATGCAAAAGCTATGACTTCCTCATTAGATCTAAAATATTCAGCTTCTACATATGCGTCACTTGACTTAGATGTATCCTCTCTGTCCTTACCTTTTTTGTGATTGAGTGCTGGATCTTTTGCGTGAACTAATTCGTGAGTTAATACTCGTCTGATTTGATCTTCACCTCTCTTGTCAGTTCCTTTTAATGTATTTTTTAATCCAAAATATTGTGAAAAATATCCTTTATACAAAGAGATAACATTATCTTGTAGGTCTGCTGGGTTCACTGAGTTGTACATTCCCTCAACTCCTTTACGTCTATCTGAGTAGAATATACGTACTTTTGCAGGTTCACCTGATGCCATTATATAGTTTATCGAGGTTACCCATACAGATTCGTCTCCCGATACCTCGTCTTTTTTTATTGCATCTACTACTTTAGGTATTGCAGCTTCAATCTCCTTCCTTTCTTCGGGTGTTAATTGTATGACTTCTGTTAAGAGTTTACTCATGTTTTGTGAATCTTTAATCTGAGGTTTCCTGTTCCTTTAATTACACGATGCCATTCGTGCCTAGGTATAAATATAGGCTGGTTCATGCTTGTTGGTAGTTGGTTATCTAATTGTAGCTGCCAATCCGTTTCTCCTACTATTTCAACAAGTCTATCCTCATCATCTCGATGCCACATAAGTTCAATAGGATCAATATTTTCACCAAATTCACGAATAGTGTATTTGTCTGTAACTTCTAGGTCTCTATAGGGTTTCTCCATTCAGCTAATCCGTTTAATTGTTCTTCTGTCCAGCAATTGTAGTAGTTAGTTGATTTAAGAGTATTCGACTTGGATAATAGGTCTGCTAGGTCTTGTACTACCCAAATATAGCAGTCTGGGAAGTTTGTGGTTACTCCGTTGATGGTGAAAGGGGATCTTGGATCGTTATCTAATATTAGTTTATTACTGTTTTTAAAAGCCAGGTTTAGTGATTTAGTCTTTGCTTCTAAAGTTTCCTCTTCGTATAGTTCATAATCGGGAAAGTAGTAAATACATACTTTATAGACTTGTACGTCAGCGGTGCTAACCTGGAATGTTATGGTGTCTAAGTTGGCTTCTTCGATCGTATACTCCTGAGATTTGATAACAGATTTAGCGAACGGACAGATGGGCATGCTGCTCATTTCCGGTCTAGGGATTGTAAGTTCATCGAACCATTTTTTAAGTTTTTCTACCATATTACTTTACTGTATAAGAGTGTGAGCGTACTTGTTATAGCTATCGTCGAAGTCGGAATAGTTGACTGTTATTTCTTCTCCCACTGATATGTCTTTTGCTGCTACCATATACAGTGATCCGCTAACTATTGAGTTTGGGATGCTACTATGATTTTGAAATATGGAATGATCGCAGGATGAATAAAAATGATCCCCCTCCTTCCAGAAGTATATATCTATAAATTTTTTTTGAGTTTCGTTGAGGTTTTCTATGAGATTTTTATGGATTTTAACATCTAAACCTTCTATAAATTCCCACACTATAGTGTTTTCCTTTATATACTCATTTGCGAAAACCCCAAACCCTTTATCTTTAGTTTTTTCTATATATACGTCAACTGTAAACATTCTATTAGATTTTTGTGTTTATATCGTAGTAGAACGAATCAGTGTCCTCTGTAATCCATTTATCAGCAACTGATTCAACTGCTGGTAGTTCCTTATCAACTTTAATATTTTTAGGATCCATTGGGAATTCTGCAGTTACCCAGTTAGAATCTCTCCAATATATTCTATTGTTGGGCATGCAGAGTAGATAACCGTCGTCTGCAACTAAGATGTGGCCAGCTTTATAATCGGTAGGTTCGTCAGAATATGGATTATCATACCAATCTACAGTGAATAAATACGTTGCCCAAACTTTAGTTTTGTCTCTAAGGAGTACTTGACATCTCTTTTCCAAAAGAAAGGAGTATTTTTTAACTGTTACATTATAATCGAAACAATCCCAAAGCTGTTTATAGTAAAAAGGGATATCTTTTTTAGGTTCTTTTATAAAAATTTCTGATAGTGGTACGCGGGATCTTACCATTCCATAATCCGTCATAACGTGAAAGGTTAAGATTTTACCTGTCACAGATTGAATTGCGAAAGCGTAAGCATTGTCATACTTATCCTGGTCTTTTAGACTATGAGTAAAATGAGAACGTCTTACTAGACATTTAAAGTACGGAATATTTTCATTCAGCATTATTTTTTATTTTTTATAAACGATTCATTTGGTATTTCTAATCTTTCCTCTGCTACTTTATAATCTACTACTCTAAAAAAGTCATTAATATAACTTTCTCTTTTGGACTTGTGTTTTAAATAATAAGCATGTTCCCAGACATCCATAGCAATTAGAATTTTACCTTTAAAGTCTTTGTCTAAATATGGATTATCTTGATTGGCATAAGATTCTATAACTAATTTATTTCCTTTTTTAATTAAAAATACCCAACCCGAACCAAACTGTTTTAAACCAGCTTCTTTAAATTGTTCTTTAAATTCAGAAAATGAGTTAAAGTTTTCCTCTAACATTTTTTTAAATTCAGTTGAAGGTGCCTTGTAGTCAGGTGTAATGTTTTCAAAATATAAAACATGATTGTAAAAACCACCACCATTATTTCTAATAGTATCATTTTTGGGATATTTACCTAATATTATTTGAATAGCTTGGGTTTGATCTTCAGCATTTACTCTGATAGATTTTTTATCTAACTCAGCATTAAGTTTATCCGTGTATCCTTTGAAGTGTTTATCAAAATGCTCTTCCATAGTTTCTTTATCTATATATGGTTGAAGAGAATTATATGAATAATTTAATTTTGGTACTTTAAATTTTATATCTTGTTTTTGCTCATTGTTTGTTTTTTTTAAACGTTGAGTTTTTTGATTAGATACTTCTGTTAGGAGATTTACTAGTTTAACCATTTTATTTCTTTTTTATTTAATTATTTGGATTATTATCATAATTACATTTATGACAAATATACAAATCATCTCCGCCATCATCAATCTTCCATTTCCATCCACAGCTATCACAAATAATTTCTGTATCTGTTACTAATTCGTTTATATTTTTATTTTTAACAGGAGCATATCCTGATCCGTATGGAGCAGCTTTTCCTGTATCTTTGAATGTTTCAGGGTCTAAGTTTTCTTTGGTTTTTCCCCACTTCTTACCTTTACCTTTATCCTTACATCCGGCTGGAGTTGGTCTACATGCTGGGTATTTTGATCTTTCTTCACCTTCTTGTCTGCCACATGGTTTGTACCCTCCTTTTCCATCAGGTGCATTACAATCTACCCATCCCTTTGCTTTTCCCTTTGCTCCTTTTCTTCCGAACCATTTACGTAAAGATTCTTCTTCGTTAAGATCCTCCTCTTTTAGATCTTTCCAAATTTTACCTTGACGACATTTAACAACTGCTCCTGATTTATAGGCAGATGGTTTATCGTATTTACGATCTGCTATACGTAAACAACGATCTCTCTTCTTTTTTTCTTCTAGAAGAATTTGTTTTAATATGTCGGTAAGATTTGTCATTATCCTATTTCTGGAAAGTATGTTTGCTCAAAAAACAAAACTTCAAAATTATTTGATACATTTACAAGCATGGCAGCGTTTAACAAGTCTGCATACTCGGCTACTGAAACTCTCTGACCAACTCTAAGTTCCTGTAGGAAATCAAACGTTGCTAAATCTGCTGGGAATATTGCTGCAGAGTTTTTGTTGTAGCTTTGTAATAGTCTGTATTCCATTTCGTAAGCTTTGTTAACAATGTCGATAAGATTTGCAAATTGGGGAATCATATTCACAGGAGGGATGATTGGCATTACATTCCAGTTTACCAAATATTCCTGTACCTGCTTAGCATGTCCCAATTCACTATCCGCTTCTGCTGCGAAAAAGGCGCCTGCTCTAAAGTAGGCTTTTTCGTTACACCAGTTCGATGCGTTTCTATAGAAGTAGTGAGCTGTATACTCATCTCCAATTCTTTCAATTAGCATCTTAATAACCTCAGGGGTTAGTGTTACTGGGGTTATGATGTCTTCTTTTGATGCTACTTGCATCTCGTTGATGCTTGTTAATTTGTTTGCCATAATTATTTTTTTACCAGAATCCTGTAAAGTTTGATTTTAATCCTAATGCTTTTGCGTATCTAGGTAGTCTGCAACTCCAGTATTTAGGAGTTGTTTTATCGTTTGCTTGTGCGCATTTATGTCTTGTTGCAAATGCTTGTCTTGCTTCCCTGTCGTTAAGCTTAACAGCTAAGTTACCACCACCTTCTTTAGCTCCAAAAGCAACTTTCTTAATTCCTCCTCCAGGTTTCCTTACGTAAACGTAGAACTTCTTAGGACCACCTCTTTTAGGTTTGTTGAGTTGTACTTCTTTTCCTTGGTGTTTAGCTTCATCTAATTCACCTTCTAGTAGTGGATAGTCTAATAGTACTTTTTGTCCTTCGTAAATTCCAATTCTACCTAGATCACTTTCTTCGAAAAGTTCTAAATCATCTCCAGTAAGTTCAATTAAGCCTTCATCAAGTAGTTGACGAGTTTCAATAAGAAGTTTAATGTGAGCATCACTACCGTATCTATACAATGTATCGGTAATGGGTTTTTTACTAGCGATGTGGTATTGTAACCCTTCCGATATGATGGTTGATGTGTCTTTTAGTTTTGGAGCGTTGTCACACGAGTT
>Ga0181357_1000068_pt1 | contig 30662 bp, 34 predicted proteins | sample Fa13VDMM110DN_FD_130094 | JGI IMG/M metagenome (GOLD analysis project Ga0181357, IMG submission 130094) | Freshwater viral communities from Lake Michigan, USA - Fa13.VD.MM110.D.N | ecosystem: Environmental > Aquatic > Freshwater > Lake | place: USA: Michigan | collected 2013-09-24 | reverse complement strand
TAATCGATACATGCCTGCCTAATGGATTTAAGAATACAGCCAGTCGGAGTTGATTACGTAGCACAGACTTGGCCTTTTGTAGAAACATATTTGAAGGAAGCGTTAGAAAAGGGAGAACCGGTACCTGAGTGGAGCGACAATTATGACATTTCTCATGTACAGAGTTTTTTGACTTCTGGGATGTGGACGTTGCTAGTTGCTACAGATGATAGTAACCAAGTGCATGGAGCGGCAACTGTGTCATTTGCTAATTATCCTAAGAACCGAGTCGCTTTTATAACGCTTATTGGTGGAAAATTAATATCTAATAAAGATACGTTTGAACAGATGAGCAACATATTAAGACATGCTGGAGCAACAAAGATTCAAGGAATGGCTCGTCCCGCTATAGCCAGATTATGGAAGCGGTATGGGTTTGAAGAACGCACTACTTTAGTGGAAGTAAAACTATGAAATACTATTCTCGCCGTGAACTATATGCTTTAGGGGAACCCCTAGGTGAATCCGTAACCCAAGCCAAAGTTGGCGGTGGGCGTATCTATGGGGGTGGTGGTAGCTCAGGCGGTGGTGGCTCACAACCTACTCAGTCTACTTCTTACCAAACAAACGTTCCAGAATACGCTAGGCCTTATGTAGAAACTATGTTGGGTGCTGCGCAAAAGCAGGCTTATAAATATGACAATGCTGGTAATGTTGTAGGTTTCCAACCCTATGTTCCTTATGGTGCCACAGTAGATGCGGCGGGGAATATTACTAATACAGCCCAAGAACAAGCCGCAGCCACAGTAGCTCCATTTAGCCCAATGCAAGAACGGGCATTTCAACAAACGGCAGATTTAAGAGTTCCTGGACAGTATGGGGTCGGCAGTCAATTTGTTGGTGCAGGCGGTATGGGTGCGGCGAATATTGCTCAACAAGCTGCTGGTATTGGGCAGGAATATTATGGGATGGCTACAAATCCCTATGCCCAACAGTCGTTTATGTCACCCTACATGCAGAATGTGGTCGACGTACAAAAAACAGAAGCTATTCGTGACTATGGAAAAATGTTGCCTGGTATGCAGGCGCAAGCTACTCGTCAAGGAGCTTTTGGTGGTAGCCGTCAAGCAATTGAAGCGGCAGAAGCCCGTCGTAATTTAGGCACTCAACTAGGTAGTATTCAAGCTCAAGGGTCACAAAAAGCATTTGAAGCTGGTCAACAAGCTCAACAGTTTGGCGCTAACTTAGGTCTTCAAGGTTATGGCACGGCATTGCAAGGTACTGGGCAATTAAGTCAAGCTGGTAGGTCATTAGCCGATATTGGTGGGCAAGAACTACAAGCTCGTCAAGGGATTATTGGTCTTCAATCTCAGGCTGGTGCACAGCAACAAACTCTTGAACAACAACGAGTTAATCAGGCTATTCAGAATTACGCTCTGCAACAACAAAACCCACAGATGCAGTTGTCTTTAATGAGCAGTTTGCTACGGGGTTTGCCTTTACAACAAGCTACTACACAAACATATCAAGCACCTCCAAGTGCTGTTTCTCAGTTTGGTGGTCTTGGTGCCGCAGGTTTGGGTCTATATGGTATGGGTCGCTCAGCGGGTGTTTTTGGTAAAGAAGGTGGACATGTTAAGAAGTTAGCTAGTGGTGGTATTACAGGAATGTCTAAAAAAGTGTTGTTAAACCCTGAAGACTTTTCTACCGAACAAGTTAAGAGCATGACTGATAAGGGTATGATTTCCCAGTTAGTGGGCGCTCCTATTCTTGATGCCAAGATGAAAGACGAGCAACGCATAAAGCTTGCTCAAGCCGCCCAACAACCTAAACCTATTGATACTATCGCCGCTGATATTATGGCTAGAGCTGCAGCTAGCCAAGGTATTGATAATGCCCCAAGTAATCTACCTGTGATGTCCGCATTTGATGGTGGTATTGTTGCTATGGCTGATGGTGGTGAGGTAGATAGTGATGGGATAGCACGATTCCAAGAAGGTGGTAGATCAGCGTTTATGGAAGATATAAGTCGCTTTGGAGACTATGCAGTACCAAACCTAGGTATTACTAAAAAATTAAAAGAGTTAGGTAGTTATTTTACTAAGCCTCGTCAATCTACCATGTCTCCTGGCGATGTTGATGTACAACCAGGATATACCCCAAGTTCAGCTCCAGCTCCGTTTCCTCCAGATGCACCAAAACCACGAATACTTGAGGATTCTAGAGCAAGTGCAGCTGCACCTGCAGCCGTAGCTCCTTCTGTTGCAGATACAGGTGGTAAGGGTATTGCCGACATCCTTAAACGGTTTGAAGAGACACTTGGTAAGGGCGAACAAAGAGATACAGAAGCTAAAAAAATGGCGTTCTGGTCTTCATTGGCTCAGCTTGGCTTTGGTGCTATGGGTGGTACTTCTCGTGACCCTTTTACTAATATTGGTCAAGCAGGTGCTCCAGCCGTTGCTTCTGGTATGCAGCAACTTCGTGATATTGAGGGGCGCCAAGAAAAACGTGGTCTTGCTTCGCTCCAAGCTGCTCTTGAAGGTGAAAAACTTAAAGCCGAATACACCAAACTTGGCATGATGCAGCCATACTATAAAGAATACGCAAATTATCTTGCTCGTCGCCAAGGTTCTACAGGCACGGCTGGTATGGGTAGCGTTCCTTTTGGTGAATTCCGTAAACTTAAATCACAGTATGATGGCTATTTAATGGATGGCAAAACTGTACGAGCTTCTCCAATAGCTAAATATTTAACTCCAGATGAACTTAATGCCTTAAAAGCTAGCCCTGGCACTCCTTCTTATGAACGGGGTATGGCTAGAGCAGCTGAGGTTGCAAAGCAAAGAATGGATGCAGAGTTACGGGAAGGCATGCAATATACTGCTAAACAAAGAGTTGGTTCTTCGGCAGAAGAAATTTAAGGAGTATTTATGCCACGAGTAGAGATACCGGGTGTAGGAATTGTACGTTTTCCAGATAACATGTCTCGTGAAGACATTATGTCTCAAGCTACGGCTATGCAGCAAAAGGCTAGTCAACCTATATTTGACCCGAAAGATCTACCTACTTCGGAGCTTATTAAAGGCGGATTTAGTCGTGGTATTGAAGGGTTAAAAGGTACTGCTTTTGACTTAATACCTGCTTTAGCTGGGTCAATCATTGGTAAAGACGATTACGCCAAAGAACAGCTAAAAGAATACCGTGACCGCATGGCAGCTGCGGAAGCAGAATCTCCTACTGCGTACAAATCCTATAAAGATATTGGTAGCATAGGTCAGGCATTCGATTTTGCTGCTGAGACATTTGGTGAAATTGGACCTGATATTGCTTCGTTTATGGTGGGTGCTGGTGTTGGCAGTGTCGCTGGTAAAACGATTGCTAAAAAAGCCTTAGAAAAACAAATTCGTGAGCAAGCATCCGAGACCGCTGCAAAGCGTGGGTTAGATGATGTGGCTGAAAAAGCCCTAGCAGAACGTTTAATGTCCCGTGCCAAGCAGGGTGCTGTCGGTGTTAAAGCAACCGAGGCTGGTGCTAATGTAGGTTTAAAGACGGGTTTATTTGGTACATCTTTTGGTATTAACATACCTGACGTACTTAATAGTGTGTACGAAGATACTGGCGAGTTATCACCTGGTATTGCTTTAACGATCGGCTCCCTGGTTGCAGCGTTAGATACCTATCTCCCACAAAAGATCTTAAGCCAACTTAGCCCATCTGCTAAAGAGCGGATTGCTGCTCAAATGCTTGAAAAATCTGCCCTTGTTCCAACCACGTTTAAAAGAGCTTTTGGCGCAGAGATATTAAAGACAAGTGCTGGTGAAGCATTAACTGAGAGTGCACAGGAAGCCATTACTAAGCTTGGCTCGCAGATTGCTGGTGACAAAGACCCATTCTTTTCCCAAGAAAACATTGATCAGATTCTTACTGCATCATTAAAAGGATTTATTGGTGGTGGTACGTATGGCGCCCCCGGTGCCGCTTTTGAAGCTAAGCGTATTAAAGATGAACGAAATCGTCAGATTGCCGAGAGAGAAGCGCAACAAACTCCTCCAACTACGCCGGGTGCGACAACAGCGCTACAACAAGTAGAGACTGATCCTAACAAAGTACCTAAACAAGCAGCCCCTGGGATTATTTATGATCCAAAGACAGGCACATACGTACAGCAGTCCGAGGCAGGTGAACCTCTTGGTCGTGAGATGGCACAACAAGTGCCACCTGAAATGGGCACTCCTGAATTAGTTGGTATGGGCGCCCCCGCCGTAGATTTCACCCAAGCTGAAATGTTTGGCACCCCAGCATTTGAAAGACGCACCCCAACTACAGAACAAGCTTTAGCTGGACCACCCACTGCCCCTGCTCAATTTGCCACAGTATTAACTCCAGAAGTTTTAAAAGACACTGGTCTCAAACCACAATCCGGGTTTTATAAAAAACTTCTTAACAAGGACATGGCTAATCCAGAGGACCAGGCAACCGTACGGGATACACTTATAGAAGTTAGACAAAATAAAAACCTAACCGATTCGACCAAAGAAGCTACAGAACGTATTGCTATGCAGGCGTTTGGTGCGTTAGCTCAGCAACAAGAAATGTTTGGTCCTCGTGGTGGGGTTTTAAAAGGAGCCGAATATGGAGGAGTTCAACCTAGACCTGTCGGTGGAGCTGGTGGAGCAGGCGTTCCTGTTCCTAGTGAACGAGAGGGCGAAGGAGCCCCCGCAGGAGTTACAACACCTGGAGAGCAAGGATTGGCTCCAACTACAGAGGCTGCTGATGTCGCTCCAAGTAGAGAAGAGTTACAGCCGAGTGCACTAACTGCGGAGGAGCAAGATGCAGTTCAAGCTGAATTGGAAGCAGAAATGGCACCACAAGCTGAAGCGCCTGTGGGAGAACCTACAACGCAAGCTGCGCCCGCACCTCAAGCCCCTGCTGTGGGAGTTAGTGAAGGAGTTCCTGAAGGAGTTAGTCCGGCAGTCACTGCGCCTGTTACTCAAGTTACCCCTGCCGAAGCGGTGGCATCAAAGGCTGCTGCTAAAGCTCCTAAAGCTATAAGGACGAAAAAAGGTAACTTAGAGTTTCAAGAACTTGGTCGCCCAAGTGAAATTGATTTTAATCAATTTTTAGGTAAAGGATACCTTGGGTTTGCTACTGAAGACATACAGGATATTGACGATACCTTAAAAATTACCGATGTCGTGCAAGGTAAATTCGGTGTTAACCCGATGCTCAATGCGGCTAAGATTTACTTTAGCAAGATGCCCCGCACGGTTGATAATTTAATTAATATTTCTTTTGATTTAGCATTTAATACCCCAGCTTTTCGTCAAAGCACCGAAGATCCATTGTCTGATGCTGAAGCAGCTTTCTTCCAAGGTATGGGTGGTAAAAATGCACGATTTGCCGCCGAATGGGTATATCAAAACTTAAGCCCTGAAACTCAGCAAAAGTTACGTGATTTTATTCGTGGTTTTGAGATTGCTCGTGACAACTTCAACGACAAAGAACTAATGCGGCTTATTCGTGATGGTATATCCGGAACACGAGAAGAATACAACGACGAAACCATTAAGAGTTATGTAAAAGCTTTAGAAGAAGAAACAGCCGCAGCACGAAATCGTGCAGAGCGCCGTAAGGTTACTGGCAAAAACAAAAAGTTTTTAGAAAACCCAATAGCTCAGTTAGCTATGCCTATACATCCAGCGATTGCGGCTCGGATCATGACTGGCGATTTAGTAGGTGCTTTGCGTATGTTGTCGGCTAACCCCAACAACTTTATTGCACGTGCTGCTTCCCGTCTGGCTAACGCTAACTTACAGACAAAACTTGTTGTACAGGAAAACCTCTATAACGATGCAGGCAAACCTGTACCTGGCTACTACGACCCTAGCAACGACACAATTTACATCGACCCTAATTCGGGTATGAATGTACATACGTTGCTACATGAGGCAGGACACGCAGCTACATCGCATGTAATGGACAACCCAAGCCACCCCCTCACAAAACAAGTTGCCGGACTATTGGAAAAAATTAAAGATAGTCTTGGCTCGGCTTACGGCGCTACTAGCCCAGATGAGTTCCTTGCTGAAGCTCAGTCAAATCCAGAGTTTAAAGCGCTGCTTCAGTCTATTTATCCTGATGGCAAACCAATTAGTGCTTGGGATCAGTTAGTCCGCATGATTAGTAACTTTATGCGTCGTCTGTTTGGTATGGAGCCACGTCCGTTAGAGTCTGCTTTTGACCAAGTAGACCGTTTTATTAACGCTATGATTTCTCCAGCCCCTGAATCTCGTGATGCTGGTATTTTATTTTCTGCTGCAAATACTGGCATGGCAAACAAAGTATTTGATCGTTTAGGTGCGTCTTTAGAAGCTCTACCTGGCATGACCCCAGCACGTGCTGATAACATCCACGAGTTTTTAAAGAATACTGTTGGTGGTAACTTCCGTAACTTTACGTTGTCCTTGCTACCATTAAACGCTTTATCCGACGTAGCTAAACAAAAAGGGTTAAAAGATGCTCCATTGGTTGACCGTTTAGTAAACGAGCGTGGTGGTTACGAGTACAAACTAAATGAGAAGATTGAGCCTGTAGTTAAACAAGCTGAAGACTTTGCCAAGAAAGAAAGCCAAGCTCAGGTAGATCTGTTTAACAAGGTTGTTTACGACAGCACTCTTAATAAAGTCGATCCGACCAAACCGGATTATTTTTACACAAAATTTTCTTTATCCTTTGATGTATTTAATTCAGAAGGAAAACGTGTAAAAGAAGAATACAAATTTTTTGATACTAAAAAAGAACGAGATGAAGCAATTAAAAAATTTAATGAAAAAGTATCTTCTACAACGTCTAAGGCAAGAGAATTTAATAACGTAGACCCTGAACAAGTAAAAGCCTACTATGAAATAAAAGATCTTTATAATAAAAAGTTAGGTGGCGCTGGTCAAGCTCTTTACATTAGAATGCGTGACGCTTACAAAGAAATGTATGGTCGTATTATTGAAGCCATTGAAGCTCGTGTAGATACTTCTGTTACCGATCAAGAAAGAGCCAACATAATTAAACAAGATATTTATGAACGTTTAATTACCAAAGGTAGGATTGATCCTTATTTCCCATTAGCACGTTATGGCAAGTATTGGTTATCATACTCGGCCCGGGATAACGCTGGACAGATGGAATTTTACGTTGAAGCGTTTGAAACTGAGCGTGAACGTGCCCGCTACATGCAGCAATTAGAGCAATCAGGTGCGCAAAATGTTCAGGCTTTCTCCAATCTATCTGAATTAGACTATCGTAAAACACCATCTGGTTCATTTGTTAATGGCGTATTACAAGTTATGGAGCTTAATAAAGTTCCACCAGAAGCCATTGAAGAAGTGCTACGTTTATTCTTAAGTAGTTTGCCAGAAACAGCGTTTGCTCAATCCTTTCAACGCCGTAAAGAAACGCTTGGTTTTAACAGAGACGCTATCCGTGCTTTGCGTGAACGGGTTTACCGCACATCCCATCAATTAGCCAGCATGCGCTATGCGTCTAAGTTAAATGAAGTTTTAAGTAAGATGGAAAAGTATGCCGAAGGCGTGGGTAAAGGTGACGATCCAGAAGGGCAGCGGGACAATCGTGTAATTAATGAGTACGTTAAAGAGTTTGAAAAACGCATTAAATATATTAATAATCCAACCGTATCTAAGTGGTCGCAAGTTGCAACCTCGTTTGGTTTTAATATGACTCTTGGCTTTAACGTATCGTCTGCCGTTATTAACTTAACCCAGATTCCGTTAATTCTTTATCCATACCTAGCCGGAACTTACGGTTATGGTGAGACAAGCAGAGCTATTAGCGACGCCTACAAGATTTATTTAAATAGTGGTTTTAATCGTGAAGTAGAACTTATAGGCTCTAATGGGCAGCGTGTACGCCAAAAAGCTATGCCAGCTTTAGATAACTATAACTTTGACGATCCTAATTTACCTCCGCAAATTAAACGTTTAAAAACTTTATCCCGTGTTGCTAGAGATCAAGGGCAGCTTAATCGCTCGCAGTTGTATGACATCCTAGAAGTAGATGAGCGTAACAATGCTTTGTCTAAAGTTAATGCCGCTTCTGGCTTTATCTTCCATCATGGTGAGCGATTAAATCGTCAAATAGCTTTAATTGCTGCGTATAACCTTGACCTTAACAGGATGATGACTAAGCCAACCAAGGAAGAGGCTGGTCTAACTCAAGAGCAGAAAGAAGAAAAAGCAGCTAATAATGCGATATACACCACAGAATTAACTAATGGTGGAATTTCTGCAGCTGCGGCACCACGTATTGCTCAAAGCTCGCTAGGTAAAGTTTTGTTTATGTTTAAACGCTATGGCGTTTCTATGTATTACTTGTTATTTAAGACCGCTCGTGAAGCTTTAAAAGGTGAAACACCTGAAATACGTCAAGCTGCTATGCGTCAGATCGCTGGTATTTACGGTACTTCGGCATTATTCGCTGGTATTCAAGGTGTGCCAATGTTTGGTGTTGTAGCTATGATTTATAACGCATTTGCAGATGATGATGAAGATGATTTAGAAACCGCTACTCGTAAATACTTAGGTGAATTACCTTATAAAGGCTTACTCAACTACGTAACTAACGTTGAGATTGCAAGCCGTACAGGACTGAGTGACTTAATTATTCGTGATTCTGGTAAGCAAGATTCTCAAACAATTGCCTTGACTATGATGGAGATGCTTGGTGGTCCTGTATTCGGTGTCGCATCCAGAGTTGAACGTGGTTTAGATATGATTCGTGACGGCAATGTTCAACGTGGTATTGAGAACATATTGCCATCGTCTTTAGGTAACATACTAAAGGGTATCCGATACTCAACCGAAGGCACTACAACTTTACGTGGTGATCCAATTACTGGAGAAGTTAACCCATGGAACGTGGCTGCCCAAGCGTTTGGCTTTGCTCCTGCCGATTACACCCGCCAGCTTGAAATTAACAATCGTCAAAAAGGTATTGATAAATCGGTTAATCAAGAAGAAACTAAGCTAAAACGTCAATACTATACGGCAACCCGCATGGGGGATAGCCAAGGAAGAAAAGAAGCTCGTGACAAACTTTTAGAGTTAGGTGCTAAACATCCATCCCTAGAGATTAATGCTGGTACGATTGGTGATGTTTTAGACCGATCTATTGAAGCGCAGAAACGAGTAACTGATCGTATGCGTAACGGGGTAGCTTACAGTCCGAAGATGCTTAAAGAGATCGAGCAAAACCTTAAAGAATACGACTAGGAAAAAAACCCCCGAACTAGTCGGGGGTCAAAGGGTTCTTCACGTTTCGGAGAACTAAAGCAACAGGAGAATGTTGCAACTGCAGTATATTACAAAATTCGCCAAAAACGCATTCCTAATTTCCCACCTTCAATCCTGTCGTAGCCTTTCAGTTTAATTTCCTTTTCCTTTGCTACTATTTGCATCTGTTTGTTTAATTCTGCTAAGTTAATAGCAGGAATAAAAATTGACGCTCCTACAACAAAATCGTCCCAATTTACTTTAATAACCACTCCATCAGGGCAGACTTGACCCTTCTGTCGTATCACCTTCAAGGGCAGCTTTATGTTCTGCGACGGCTGTGAGGGCTTGTTCTCTGTCGTCATCTAAAAATCCTTCCGCATTAATATGCCATACATTTAGGGATGGCAAACTCATATGAGTGCCCTTAGCCATACGTTTCTTATCTAGCTTAGCTTTGGTTCGCCCACGTTTTAGGGAATCGGTTAGCCATTCGTAATTAATCTGACGCTCTGTGCACCACTTACGTAAGGGGTTAGGATAAATAAACAGCATCTTTACGTCGTACTCGTACCGTGCCACAAACGTTAGTTTCGGCGTTGCATCAGGAATTATAAGATGATCTATTAAGTCAGACGTGCGAGTAATACGAGAGTCCTCGGTGCTTTTAATACGTAAGATGTTGTTGTAGTTCTCAGCCAAGAAGTTAGATAAGACACCCTCAGCATCAACATCCAAAGAATTAACCTGCTCCTTAATATTCTCGGTAAGGCTTTTAAGCCATTTAACTACAAGACCAATGTCGTAATTAATTAAACCAACCTTTTTAGCAACCATTAAACCCATAATTCCATCGGCTGCTAAAACTGAATGATACCGGTCTGCTGGATTAAAGCCACACAGCTTATCTAGTTTTTTCTGTGTTACCTTGTACATAGTTTTAATACCCTTAATATCATTCATAATGTATTGCAGGTAGGGTAGATACGCATGCCCGTAGTTATTAGCCAAACGCTCACTAAGTATGTCGGTGTCTTCCTTCTCCAAACCCGGCACAGGCTTAGCCCGTACTTCTAACAGACGCATAGCCTCACCCTTGGGGATTGCTTTATACGCACTCATTTTCTCCATCAAAGACGCATTACCTGTGCTGACCGCATTCTGTTTCCAAGGTTCACCACGAACCCTTTCTTCATTACCATTTGCTGACATACGGTTTCTTTGTGAGCCAGATGTGTACTGGTAAACAAAGTCGCTAGTCTCTTTAGCGGATGCGTTGGTAACTTCGTCCAAGGGTAGGAATATGTTTTTGTACTTCTCGGCACGGTTCATCTTTGACGCTGCCGTATCCGACTCTTTTAACACCAGCTTCTGTGGATTACCCCATATGCTTGCGCCAGCTACAAGAGCCGTAGTTTTACCAATACCTGATTCAGGACTATAAATATGGAATAAACATCCCGCAACCGGAGTAAATTCGGAAAAGATTGAACCAAAAGCTAGCCCAATAGCAAACTGATGTATCTCCATGCCGGGTCTATTAAAGAAGTCCATGGCTTCTTTCCACTCCTCAAACGAACCTTTTGAGGTAAACGCACTAAATAACTGTGACGTCGCTGCTGAGGGTGGGTTATGGTCGACTCGATCCGCACAAACTTCTTTGTCTCCTACGACAAAAGCTTCACACTTTTCATCTGTCCAACCGAACTGTCTACGAGCTTTATCAGCTTTATTAGTAAATTGCAAATGATTAACCCAAGTTGTTACATATGACATAATTTCGTCCGTTTTTGAAATGGCTACACCTTTGGAAGACATATACTTTCTTAATTCGTCTTTAGAAGTAACAGCAGATAAGGGAACTGTAAACTCCCTAACCCCGTCTTGTGGCAGGTGCAATCGAACAACTACAGCTTCACCTACATCCGAGTCTTCTAAACGACGAGTTACGTATAAGTCGTTGTGATAAATCATTACTTCGACTTCATCTTCTTCTTTAATTACTCGTTTAAAGATACCACCGTTCTTACCACGGAAGTATGGATCAGGATATTTAGGGATGATGTAAGTCTGAGTATGCCCTTGATTTACGTAGGCTGGCGAATCCTCAACAATATTGTCCTCGTCTGTAGCCTCCTGTACTTCACGACCTAGCACTATAGGCGACTTGATTACACCTTTATGAGGGCATCCGTCGCATCCACCAGAGTTGTACTCTTCAAATTTAATACAGGTATAAGGACCTCCTTTGATACCACGCACCTTACGATCAGCCATCATGGGACTGTATTCAGGGTGCCCACTAGATATTTTTTCTATGGCTACGTCAGCATCAATACAGAACTTAGCGATAGATAGCCCTGCCCTCCACATTGGTTCGGACATGGTAGCCTGATGCTCAATAATGTATTTAAGCTGATTACATCCTTCACCCTTAACTGTCTTAAGCATGATGGTCTTAAACCGATTTGTATAGTTTCCAAGCAGAGCTTTGGTAACTTCGTCCATCTCGCCACGAGGAATATATGACGGTCTGACTAGGACTGGTTCTCCTATAATATCTTTTAGTGTGTTGTACTCCAGTGGCTCACCAGGCTCACTAAGTAACTTAACCTCTCTAGGTTCGTCGTTCTTGTAATTTAACGTTCCTGGCACACGGAGAATCCGCACCGAATCTGCCGTTACAACGGGGTCGGCAAACAAGTCATGCTCGTCACAAAGCCGTTTTAGTTGCTCGGCTAGGGGTGTCCATGTTTCACGTGAAACAGGTTCGGTTAGAGCCCAATAAGCATGCACACCACCACCAGAATTAACTAGTGAAGGTTTAGGTAGTTTTGTTGCTTTGCAAAAAGCTTTTAACGCTACAAGTGCTTCTGCCTGTGTTTGATATGGCTTGTCTGGGCCGCAGTCTAAGTCGACATATAACGACTTAAGTTGTTTAACGTTTGCGGTTTTCCTAGACTTGCCGTCTTCAAACGTGGCTAGTGCATAGTACGCATCATAGCCCTCGTCTTTTAAATTGTTAGCAACTTCTACTGCTTGATCAAGCGTTTTAAAGAACTTTTGTACTGGTTTGTCTGAGTTCTTTTTTAGCCCAACTATACAGTAGTATCCTTCGTCTCCTAGGACTTGCCGTAGAAATTCTAAATTGTTCATTAGCCACCCTTGTTAGGCGGGGTACTCGTGCGACATGTATGTGAAGCATGTCTAGTGTGAAATGCACTTTCCCCCTTAAAACGTTATTTAAGCATCATCCCATTCACCAACTAAATCCTCTAATTTAGGCTCGGCAGTAACGGCTGCCTTCTTGGGTGCGGCTTTCTTTGGTTCTTCAATTTCCTCAGCTTCCGCTTTTGGTGCGGCTAGTGCAGGCTTTTTATCCTTAACACCATCGGTCTGTGCAACCGTCATGGTAATTGCGGAAACGGCTTCGGAAGAATCCTTCAAGGTTTGAATTACCTCAAATTCTTCTTCAGTCACTGGACGTACTGGTTTAAATATCAGCTTAGGTGTAGGGCTTGCTGTGTCAAACCGCATCTCAGTAACCACCCCCGTTATGGGTGTACCATGATTTTTCAGGTGGCGGGCGTAAGCCTGCAGTGGGAGTTTACCTTTCTCACCATCACCAAATACCGAAGTAGGTGGCAATACAAGTTGGTAAACTTCCTCTTTGTCAATCTCACCATCAAGAACAACGGCTAAGCGTTGTTGATAACGACAAGCACGACTATCACCTTGACCACTACCTTTGATGTTTTGTGGACAATTCAAGCAGGTGGCTGATTGCTTTTCTTTGACCTTTTCATCAGGGCGTTGGCTGTCGGCTGACCAGCAAGTTGGGGACACGGTTTCGCCTTCTACATAAGTACCTGCGTAGAAAATCCGTGAAACTTTTGGTGCGGCTTTAATAATTACCACACTCATAGAGCGCTCTTCCGATACACGGTATTCTTTACCACCGATAAATTCACGGAATACACCACCTTTGATGCTAATACGACGTGCGCCTAAACCGCCTTCGCCTGTGCCTGCTAAAGCATTAGTTGCATCATCGGCTGTACCTTTTAAATAGGCAGGTAAACCACCTTTAAATAATGTTAAATCACTCATTTGACGTTCTCCTTAAATATCATCGTCAGGGTTAAAATTAAGTACTGCTTGCTTAGGGTCTTTATTTGTTACTGTGAGGCTCCCATCTGCTTCCTCTCTTACAAGTTCTCCGCCGTTTAGTCTTCGTAGGGCTGACTCGACTTCACTAATCTTGAAACGGTAAACACCGCCCAGTTTTAGCGAAGGGATTAAGTCCTGTCGAATCCATGCACGGACGGTTGATACCGAAAGCGAAAAGTGTTTAGCCACGTCCTCTATCGGCACAAACGGTTCATCCGACATTTAGTTCCTCCTTATAGTTACTGAATATTCAGCGTTTGAATTTAGCCCCGGTGGAAGCAGTTCAGGGTTCTCCTCTAAAAAAGCCCGCATATTGGTTTGTTGAAGCCGCTTCTCCAATAGTTCAGGCACACCATGTTCAAGAATAAACTTGTGCATGGATTCCCAATCAGAAGTTGAATACGTAGTCCTAACGGTACGATAAACAGTTCCTGAATTAGTTCTTAGACTCTCTACTCCAGAGTCTTTCATGTGTTGAAGAATAGCCACTTTAACGGTTTTCATATCAGCTTCAATTTTACTGATCTGCTCTTCCATCTCGTGGACAACTTCATATTTTTTATCACGCATTTTGATGTAGATGCGAGTGAGCTTTTCTAAGGGGGGCTCTACCCCTGTCTTGTTTTCTGACATACATTCTCCTGTTTTAAAATGATAACGGCTTGGTTTTATTCTCGTTATCGGTATTACTACTGTACTACTAAACTTTATCTTTATCAAGTAAGTTGTTATAAAGTTCAACTAATTTTGAATGATCTGTAATGCGGTTGTCAAGCATTTTATATAGGTGTTTCTCCGCATTCGATCCTTGTAATCTTACGACTGTTACTGGATGCTTCTGTCCTGCTCGATGCGCACGTGCATTCGCTTGTGCGTATATTTCTAAACTAGGTGTTGGTCCCCACCAAACAATTGTATCGGCAGCGGTAAGTGTTACACCATGTGCCGCAGCTTGTGGTTGAATAATTAAAATACGTGGGTTTGGGCTTTCTTGAAAGCGTTTAAATATATCTGCACGATTAGAAGCAGTCACATCACCATTAATAATTTCTGTACTAAACCCATCATCAATTAGTTTTTTAGTTAGTATTTTAATTGTGTTTTTAAATGGTACAAATATTAAGATCTTTTGCTGTGTCTCGTCAGTTACTTCTCTTAACACCTTATAACGATTTTGAATATCAAACTCCAAAGTCTCCCCTGAATCGGAATATACCGCACCGCAAGATATTTGTAGTAGTTTGCTTAATCCAACCGCAGCATTTACCGCAGTGACTTGCTCGCCCACCGCTTGCATAACCAAGCGTTTTCGTAGGGTATCGTAATATTTTTTCTGTTGCGCAGTAAGTTCGACTTCACGGGTTACATAAATTAACTCAGGCAAATCTAAGCACTCGTCCTTGGTAAATCGGATGGCTGGTTGTAAGGCTTCAAACACTACTTTATCTGCGTTGGGTTTATTGACCCACTTAAATTTGGATATTTTATACATCACCATGTCTTTGAAGCTACCAAAGAAACGGGGTACATTTTTTGGATTAATTAATTTAGCTAAACCGTAAGCATCTACTGGCGATTGAGCCGCAGGGGTTCCCGTTAGCATCCATAACCACGTGTCAGGCTTGAGTAACCGATTAAGGGTCTTCCAGCGAACCGTCTGTGAGTTCTTGTAGGCGTTGGCTTCATCGACCACAATTAGGTCAAAATTACCATTAGTAATAGCCTCTTGAACAATCTCAACACCGTCATAGTTAATAATTACAAACTCAGTATCTGAATTAATAATACGCTGACGTTTTTCTTTTGAACCATAAGCAATATCGACCGAACGATGCATAGCAAATTTAAATAGGTCTGCTCTCCATGCGCTATCCATAATAGATAATGGACATATAACAAGCACACGTTTTATCTTTTTCATCTTCATTAGATAGTCTGCCGCCCATATAACAGAACCTGTCTTGCCTGTACCTTGTTCGTTGAGGCAAAAGGCACGAGGATTTAAAGTTAAAAAAGACGAAGTAACTTTTTGATGGTCAAACGGTTTATGTAGTCCGGGCCAATCATACTGTCCCATGATAGGTGATGGGATGTTTTTTATTTGTAGGTTTTTAAGAACTCGAGTTTCGTCTAAGCCCCATTTAACGGCGACTTGATTTTCCCCAACCATCTTACTTTTGGGTATTAAAGTTGTAACTTTATTTGGATTACGAAGGTTTAATAAAAGAACTTTGTTGCCTATTATTTCCATTTATTTCTTTTTTCTCTCACGTTTGCTAGTTTCCGACACTAGGTTACTTTTTTTGTCTCTTTTAAAAGATCTATTTTTTGATGGTGTTGTTATGTATGTGCCATCTTTATTTGTACCACCTTTATCCATAGCTTTTTTATGGGCTATGTCTTTACCTTCACGAGCATCGGCTTTGCCGTTGCCGTTGTTATCAGGCATTTTTTTATCAACCGCACGTCTAGCACGTTGACGCTCCATGCGATTAGGGTGCTCGCTACGAGCCTTCTGTTGCTCGTATTCTTTAGCATATGGTCTTGGTTTATTTACGTATGGCATTTAATTTCTCCCATTATGTGCACACTCAAGAACTAAACAGTGCTTCTTACAAAGCCCACTAGGACGAGGGTTCCATACATCATTTTCGTATGAAAACTTCATCCTGTTGTACTCACTAATCCACTTATGCCACATCTTATCCTGATTTTCAAAAGAATACGAGTCCTTTATAAAATTTTTAGATACGACAAAAAGTAGCCCCGCCTTGACTTTTTTGACTTGGGGAAAGTGCTTAAATATGGCAAGTGCCATCAACTCTAGTTGATCGGTATCGGCATATTTGGCAGACTTTCCAGTCTTGTAATCAAGCACTCGTGCCTCTTCGCCGTTGATAACTAGTAAATCAGCAACACCCCGCCACCACATATTTGGATCTTTAAATCCGCATGCGTCAAGATTCTCTGTTAGCCCCATTTCATGCTCGCAATACTTATCACCATTTAACTGCTTTAAGTTATCTAAGACGCTCTTTACAAAGTTAAACTGTGGTGGTAGTGGTACGTTATCCCGTACGTAGTGTTCCGCCGCCGAATGAAACTCTTTCCCATACATAATAGCTTCCGTAGGAGGTTCTTTAACATCTTTAACCACCCGTAAATGATAGTACTTCTTGGGACATTGATCGTAGAGCTTGATACTTGAGTACGACCAAGAGATTGATTTATTCATTAATAGGAATCCATGTTCTAACCGCACCACTCATTAACTTAATTTCTACTTGAGCATTCAAACAATGGTCATAGGCATCTTGAAATTTGTTTGCTACTAACGCATCGTGAGCCTTAGTAATTTCTTGCATAGCATGTAAATAAAAATCTGAGTACTCCACCTTAGCATTCTCCATAGTTCTTTCCAAAACCTGATTCACAATTAACAGGCAAGCCTTTAGCCCATGCGGGTGTCCAACGCATGCACTCCTCTACATAAACTTGAGCTTCCTTAGCCTCTTCTTCTTTGGCAATACAGGCAACCGCATCGTGTACGGTGAGTACGACGTTATATCTTTTTGAGATCTGTATCATTTGCTCGCCGATGATACAACGAGCGATAGCTTGGCATACGTTCTCGATCACCTTACCACCATAAATTTTATTCCAACCATACCGAGTTTTGTATTGGTACTGTATACCCTTCTCATCCCGCACGGTTATTAGCCCATCATAACGTAATAACAAACCGCTTGGTAGTCGTATTGACCGCTCTTCTGGGACCAGCGCAAGTACACCATCACGCCCTAAACTTGTTGTACTGTCCTTAGTTAAAGCCTCTAGGGCCAATTGAGCTTCTCGCCACAACCTAACTACATTCGGGTACGTTTCTCGGTAGACTTGGATGATGTGCCTCGCTTCTTCATCCGTAACCTCAGTGCCAAATGTTTTAAGTTGCGCTTTGAATTTCGGAGCGCCCATCCCGTACCCAGCACCCAAAATCGTCGTCTTGCCGACAAACCTTTCTTCCTTTGTAATTTCGCTAGTTCCCTTACCATATATAGCCGAAGCCATGATCTTGTATACGTCTTCTCCATTCTTAAAAGCCTCCACTAAGTCGTTCTGTTCTGATAGCCATGCAAGCACACGTGCTTCAATCTGTGCTGAGTCTGCGTCAATAATGACATAACCTTCAGGGGCTTCAATAGCTTTCTTTAGCTTACCTGCGTTGTCGCCACGTGAGGGAAGGTTCTGCAAATTAACACTGTCGCTACCACCCCACCGTCCTGTGTGAGCCGCATAGTATTTTAGAGGAACTGGCATCAATCCTCGTTTGGAAATACCGATGAATCGTTCTGTCCTAGTTTCTTCTAACGTAGACTTTGTACCAAGGCGAGCTGCTACCAACGCTTGCACTATCACATCAGGATGTTCAGCTAAAGCCTTGAACTCTTCGTCATTTTTGGCAAGCGCATAGGTTTCTTTACCTGTCGTTGGGCTAATCTTCATGGGCGGTTCTACACCCACAGATTTAAGTAGCTCGGCAAACTTCGGGTTACTAGCCAAAGACTCTTTATCAACCTTAGCCACGTTAAGAAGTTGAGCCTTTTTCGCTTTGACCTCGTGTAGATGTTGCTCTAATAAGTTTAGGTTTAAATCTAGTTTCGGCTGACAGAACATACGCACAGTCAAATCAATCAGCTTCATCTCCGTCTTGGGGAAACCCTTTTTGAGCATGTCATGAAATAATTTATACGTGAGTTCTACGTCATTTACACAGTAGTCACCATATCTATCAAGATCTTCGGGTGAGAAATCTTCACGGTTCTTCCCGGAAGCGGCAATAACTTCGTCTCCCTTAACACCTAGTTTGTATCTTTCGGCTAAGGCAGCTAGGCTGCTACTCACTTCGACACCATGTAACGCACGTCCCATAGACAGAGTATCCGCATAGGCTTTAGGGTGGATGTCAAATATCTCGTTGAGGATAAAGCCATCAAACATCATGTTATGAGCAACTGCCATAGAGTCTGCCCAAGGGTAGGTATCTAACCAACTCTTAATTTGTTCGTGTGTGCCACTACCCCATTCGGTCTCGCCATCGTTTACTTTAACGGCTACACCAATCACTTCAAAGCGATCACTACGCACGTACTCTTCTGTTGTCAGCTTTGATAGGCTGAAGGTAGACTTCTCATAGAAAGTTTCAAAGTCTATTGTTATCAGGTTCACTAACATCTCCCGTCTATGTCTTCGTTGTCTCTTTTGTTTTGCTCTTCTAAATAATTTATGTAGTTAGCCACAACTCGTATCATCATGGTTAATCTTTTACCTTCATCTGAGGGTATGCGCCCCGCCAATTTACCTATATTAAATAAGGCTTCTTGGCACTCTGTTCTTAAACTCATTCATTTTCCCCTAATGCTCGTAACTTACGTTTTAATCTTTGGTTCTCAGCTTGCACGGTTTGCAACTGCTCATTTATTAAATGCAACTGATCCCGTAACATCTGTTCTGTGTCTTCTTTATCTTGTGTGTTGACGTACCCTGCAAATGGAATCGGCTCAACTAAAACTTCTACATCTTTTGAAATTATTTTATTTTCTACATAATCTTTTAATGTAAACGTTGTCATACTTTCTCCTTAGATTTGTAAAGTCTTCTACTTGCATTGACTAAACATGTGCCACATTTCCACCGCCTAATCTTACCCTCTAACATCTTACCCAAAGTCGCAGGTTGCATGCTTTGACAACTTGAACAAAATTTCTTACCCGTTAAACTAAGTTCAGCTTTACGAATACGTTTTGTAACTTCATTCATCTCAATTTTTTCGGACATATCTTTTCTTTTTAATTGCAACAATACCATCTTCTTCTATTTCATCTTCCATCATAGCTTTAGCCATAGCTTTAGCTTTAGATGGTATTTCTTCAGGACTATAATCCCCATTCATTAAATAACCAATCATGGCAAACCCTGCATAAATTGCTTCAAGATGTTCTTTGTCTTGCTCAGTCATTTATTACTCCTCTCTTGTGCCTTTCTTGCCTGTTTAATCTCTTCCAACATCTTTTCCATCAGGTCTGCGCAATAGCCCATAAAAGGAAATTTGGTTGTTCCATTAGCAACACTACGTGCCAGCCCAATAGTATTTTCAACTGTTTGTATGCTCACCTTTCTCATTTCTGAATCCGCTCCCAAATATCAGATATTGGCATTGACCTAATCTCTATCCATCCAATATACACACAAGCAAACATAATGAACAGAAAAAAACTAAACACCACCACGAATATCAACACCGCAAAGGTAGCTACAAACAGTGCAAACATATTGAGTATTGTGACTATCATTTAAGCTACTTCCCTTTCTTCATATTTACCTATAGCGTAATCTTTGATGATCTTACCGTTCTCTTCATCACCGACTAACATTGGATCAATCCATACTTTCTTACCCGTCTTTGTGTTTCGCCAATGCCCACGTCTCCAATGCTGACGTGGTGAAGCATGAGTACCATGAGGCACTGAGGGCAAATCGTGTTTCTTACCATCAATCGTTATCATACGGAACTCAAGTAAAGGTTTCTTACCTTTACGTATACGTTTCGCATTCATGGTGGCATCTTTGGGAGAAGGTTTGCACATGTAAAACTCCCCACCCGATATGGTCATCATGTAAATTACTCTTGTTATTACGTGCATATAAAACTGAGCAAAGTATTGCACTGTATCTTCACCACCCATACGTTCAACTTGTTTGGGTGTTGCGATTATTTCGGTGAGCATTTTATTTCTCTCACCATCTACTATTACTTCTCGCATGTAGTAACGAAAAGCTAATACATCAACCTTTCCTTTTCTGTTGGTAACAAAATAAGCTAAGACTGAATCATGGTCTTGTGTTACGTAGATAGGTAGTAAGGCGGCTACTTTACCATTAAATCCCTGTGGTGGCGGGCAGGTAATGATTGTCATTTTTGGAAAGGGTAAACGCACCTGACCCACTTCATTAAATGCACTAGCAATAACTCCACGATCCACGTTAAACGAGGGTTCAAAAATAACCTTTGGGTAGTTATAAATTGCATCGGGTACATCTTCTTGTGCCAAATCTAAACCAACAAAGTCTTCGCTATCAAGTCCTTCAACCTGCATTTGAAACGTTACCATCAACATTTCTCGCATCATTGGGTTATCGTAAGCGTCCTTGACTTTATCAAAAGATAATTTATGTTCTTCTATTAAATCAAAGAAAGTTACTTTGCCATCATCTATTTTTTGCATACATTCTCCTTAAATGGTGTGGCGGTTAAGCCACACACATCTTTTTTCTATCAGCAACTAATAGGTTTCCAAGGTCCGTTGACTTTGTGCCCCTGCTTCTCTCCAAGATTCTGCATTTGAATAGAAAGCAAACTCTCTTAGTTCTTGCAACGACATAATTACCATTTTGTTAGGGCTACCAGTAAACCATTCATATAGCTGAACGAGATAAAAACCATTCTCTATTAGGTCTACTACTTTTCCCTGATAATGATTACCTAATACGTAATAACCTATTAAAGCTTCTTTGCTCATGTTAGTTTCCTTTCGATTGTGCTTCGACAAGTTGTAAGAGTTTTGCTTCTAGGTAACGCACTACTGCTAATTGATCTAAAAACAAAATCTTAGCTTGCTTTAACTCTTGCTCTAAAGTTTCACACTTGCGTTTCCACATGACTGTCCACTCGGTAAGTTGTTTATTCTCTTTGAGCAAGTTACTCATTTCTTTTTCTAGCGCATCGTCTGCTTGTTGTTTCATGCGAACTTTTGGCGCAACACCTGTCATTGGTAGCGTCTTTAATAGCCCGTTCTTCTTGATATAGTTGCGTATTGCATAGACGTTAGAAGTCTTGATATTTGTCTTCTCGACAATTTCTTTTACAGATATTTTAGTATCTGCTTTCATTAGGTCTAAGACCTTTGCTACATTACTACTCGGTTTTACCTTTTGCTTCTTCATTACTCTCTCCTGTTGATAACAAACTAGGAAGATATTTAACGTCCTCTTCCCTTATGACGAGAGACACACCACCAGCCTCGATGATCTTTTTAAGATTCATTTCTTGTAAAGCTGTTAGTCTGCCTTTTCCTGCTTTGGTTTCAATGCCTATAAACTGCCCTTCTAGGCAAACCAAAAAATCAGGTGCGCCCTGCCTCCCATATCCGCCTGTCACTGGCATCACATAGTAAGCGCCAAGCGCATCAAGCACTTGGCGTACGGCTTTTTTAACTTTAGCTTCGGGGGTCATCCCCATCTGCTTCTCCTTTGAAGACCCAAAATATATCATCACTTATACGTCGCCCAACGTTCTCGATTTCTTGATTTAATTTACTAGCGTCGAGTAACATTAATACGGCGATTCTATCTTGCACCCATTTTGGCATTTCGTCAACACTTGAATAGAAACTTTTTAACTCAGGATCAAACGCATCCAACATCTCATAACATGTTGTTTGTGCGCTTCCGTCTGAGTTTAGACAGATCCTATATATGGGTTCTTTCTTAGCCTTTTCAATGTATGCAAAGATTACTTCTTCGGGGGCAGAAACTCTCTGTTGTACTTTATCCATAAAGGTATAAGATAAGTCACAAAAGATACTAATGTAAAGTTCTCGCTCTTGCCTAGCTTGGGGGGTTATGTATTCGTTGTACATGTTAGCCACGCTCCACCCAAAAGTGACGCTCGTCAATCTTCATGCCGACCCCTGTCACGTATTGATCTCTCTCCAAGATACTAAGAGAAGCCACCGCATGTGCAGTTTCTTCAGGCAGATCCGACATTTTGTACGTCAAGGTAGATGACCCGTTCAAACCCTTACCTGCAAAGGCATTGTGTCTAACGTTAGACGCTTCTTGCACATCGGCATAGGTATCTTCCCCTATGTTGTAAAGACGCACAAACAATGCGCTGACCTTGCGTTCCTCCTCGGCTTTGTATGCCATAACCTTTGCTTCTATTTGGTTAGCCACCGACTTGAATCCATCGGTACTGAACTGAGCGCCCTGTTTAATAAGGTGCATCATCTCCGCAATCAGGGTATCTGTATTGTTCCTAATAGGTTCTATGGCTACCCGCATGCCTCTAGCAGTATCTTCTAGCGCTTTACATGTTTGTTCATGTATCGCCTCATAAGAAGCTGTGGCAAGTTCATAGGTAGAGTACGGGGTCAGATAAGTCTTAGCCAACTTGATTGCTTTACTAAGATCTTTAGACATCATCATGTTGTGCTGATCCCGCCCAGTGTGGTACTTAGCATTCCGTATCTTGCGACTGTATATACCATAGGTAAGTTCACCATTGGATTTTGCTGAGTGATCCTTGTAACTTAGACGACCAATTTCATACGGGAAGTCATCCGTGTAAACAAACCAATCACTAATCACAAATATTTGTTTGAACTGCATGGAATTACTTTCCTTACAAAGAAAATTATGATGTATGGTTTCGTCGTTAAACGGGTAGAACTTTACATTCGGCATCGCCAAACTAACTTGTGTTAAGAAGTTTTTTAGTTCTTCAACTACTGCTGATCCTTGGAATTGGTGTTCCCAACCATCATTCTGTACTGCTTTCACAGTGCGTTCTACTCTTACCTTTATGTTGGCATTGTCCATTATCTCTGCCATCTTATGTATTCTAGTCATTACCATTCTCCTGTTAAGTTGTTTATCGTAACTCTACTGCTGATACATCAATTACCTTACGCATGACCTTCTTGAACTCTCTAAAGGTTTCTTTACTTGGGGCAAACGTTTTATTTTTGTACTCTATAGACCCAGTATTAAACGCACCTGCATTCCAAGACGCTATTGCGACTAACGATAGACGAGACTCATGCTCAGGATCTTCAACAATCTTTCTAATGTTTTTAGAGTCAGCACTTCTCTCCCAATACCAAGCACCTGGCGCACCTGATACTTTTTCTGCGTGAGCGCCTCGTACATTCCAATCGTGCATAGTCTCACCTAAGATAGGTAACACCACACAAGCCCAATCCCACATATCTTTAATCATGGGATCATATTTCACTTTAAGATCTTTGTTTATGCGCCGTACTCTCATTGGCAACAACTCAGAGACACGTTCAAACTTATCATCGCCAAGATGTTTAAAGGTAATAGTCATGTCTTCTGTAACAACGTGCTTGCCCACATTAGTATCGTAGTGCGCCTTGAACTTAGCCAAGTAATGCTCTTTGTCACCCTGCACAATGTAGTGCTTGCCGTTGTCGATCCTAAACCACATTGATCTTGGCAACGCACTAGATAAGAACGCATAACGTGACATTGAGTAATATGGTGCATGGCAATTACGAACTGTCATGTAATCGCCGTCTGCTTTACGTTCCCATGTAATAGGCGCAAGATCGCACGACTCCTCAAAAGTTCTTCCTACTTTATAGTCACCATCATGCAAGACATACTTGTTGTCGTTGATCTTGGCAACTCGTCTCCAATGGTAACGTCTAGCCCATATTGGACGAACGTCTTCATTCTTACGTTGACCACGTAATGGCTTAATATCTTCATACATTTTTGCTACATTATCAAAACTACAAAAACGTGAGTTCATTTTAACAATCTCCTTTTGGTTATCAAGTATTGATTCAAATGCTTTTTCTTTATGCTCGTGGTCATCATAAATACAACCAAGATGTTTACGAGTAGGCATATCGTAGTAATGCGTTCTGTCATACCCTTTGTACTCCCCACTACTACTCTTATACGTCTCCATCCTAATATCAGGATACTTTGGGTCTACCGATTCACTCCATCCCATATCACTCTCCCTTAAACAATTTAATAACTTGGCATGTGGCAATGATTACCACAGCCAAGACAAAAATTTCCTGCAACATATCATTCATCATTTCATTCTCCTGTCTAACGTTAGCCGTCAATATGAACTGCTACACCCACGCTTGGGTTTGCAGACCGATTGTTTAAGATGCACCACAACACAGGCACAGACCATTGACCCCAACCGCCGACATAGCCATCGGTTAGCATAATTACGCACTCGGGTTTAATACCTTTCTCGTTAAGATATTGTGGTACGCATGATGGATCAGTCCCACCACCCCCTGCGGGTTTAGTAGACTTAACCAAGTCGTCGAGTTCGTCCTGCATGTACACCTCTGTACGGCATATCGCTGTATCCCAGTACATTACATGCACCTTGCTCGGCTTAACTTGTTCACAGATACCTTTGATCTCGCCTAGGAAGTTGTTCAGTTCACGCTGACCAATAGACCCTGACGTATCAATAGCAACCACGATCTCACCCATAGCCTCGCTGATCGCACTTGGCATCAACACGTCCATACCAATATATCTACGATTAGGTTTGCGCCACGTTGAGTAATCCTTGCCCGAACATGTTGTCTTGACATACTCACGCAATAGTTCTCGCCAATCCTTCTTAGGTTCTAAGAGTTCGGTTAGATCTCGATTACCACCCGACCCGACCTTACCCGCTAGGACTGCACCTTGACGTACTGCCTCGTCAATTTCTTTAGCGAGTTTTTCCTGTTCTTCATCGGACAATTCCTGCGCCCCATCCCAGTCATGATCGTCGAAGCCAGTGACCCCATTACCCTCGCCGTCTCCGCCCTCTTGATCTTGCGACTCAAGTAAGTCGAAAACTTGCTTGGCATTCATGTCCTTGTACTTGGGATCATAGCAACCTTGCTTAGGCATCTTGATCCAACCTGCCTTGCCTGACTCGCTCTCAATAAGTTTAAGGTTAATTACATAGTCACACGCACGATTCGCACGATCATGGTCTATCTTATGAATGTCTTGCCAAGTTGTTAAGTGGCGATACATCTTGTGATAGCACTCGTGTAGCATGAGAAATCTAAACTCAGCATCATTGAGATCATCAACAAACCCACGACCATACTTCTCGTCACGACCATTAGTGCATGCGGTGATCTTATCGTCGACTACTTTTTTACTACCGATCATGAGAACACCTGCCAAGGCGACAAACTCGTCACAACCTATCAAGTCTGTCGTTGCCTTGTACATGCGTTGCTCTGCGGTAAGTTGTTTACCGATTGTTAACATTTGGTTCTCCTTTGTAATTTATTTCACAATAACCTTTAGCATCCCGAATATCCACATACCTACATATGACATATTCGTCGTCATCCCATGACTGTTCAAACTTAGGACACTTAGGGTTAGTAATTGTTGGTGCTACGTTTTCACAGTAGACACATTCACATTCACTCATATCTCCCCCTTACTTCTTGTCTGCGCTGAACATGAAGTTGTTGTCCATACACCATTGTGTAAACTTCTTATTGGTCATGACAACACCTTGCTTGTTGTACTTGGGATTGCGCACCTGCATAGCAAACAATGACTGCGCCTCCTTATCCAAGCGGTTCAGATACTCCATCCATGGGTCAACAAACTCCTTGCTCATGGTAGCCAAGGCACGATACACCACCATCACAACGGCTGAAGATGTTGTAGGAATCTTGGCTGACTTAGGATCTGCCTTGATCTCATCTTGCTTGGGTAACTCGTCAACAAGTTTGATGTATGCACCAAGGTCTGCACCCGCACGATCCCCGATAGTACCCATCAGATTAGACTTCAATGCGTTGTCGCTGATCTTGTCCTTAGCCCACAACCACCGACTTGCCAACTCCAAAGATCTTGGGGTAACAAATGCAGGTCTCTGCGACTTGGGATGATAGATATACGGATTACCCGATACCTGATCGTCAGGATTGTCGACCTCCTCATACGATTGGAACAATCTCGCACCCTCCTCCTTGACCCATAAGATCATGGCGGGATGTATCCCTGCGTTGAAGGCATACCCCTCTATCCAATCTACTGCCGTAGGTTTCTTCATACGCACCACAGTAATACGATTGCGGTGATGTGGCATGAGTAAGTCACCCACACCCTCACCACCTAGATTAGTAGTGGCAAATATGTATGACCCCTTGGGTATCTTCTTAGTACCAAATGATCTCTCGAGCATCACACGCATCATGCCGTTCTTAACCGACGGATTCGCCTTACCAAACTCGTCAATCATTAAGATGATCGGCTTGTCATGATGAAGACCCATCTCCTCGTTAGGCACAAAGCGCACGAAGTTATCTGACCCGTCCTCGGTTAGGATCTTAGGTAGCATGAGATCGCCCAAGTCCTTAGTAGTACAGTCAAAGTAGCACGGCACATGATCGGGCAGTTTCTCTGCCAAGATCTTAAGGATAGAAGACTTACCTGTACCCATGTGACCCTGTACCAGTACAGTACCATCGGGATTCGCTAGAATCGACTCGACTACCTCGTCAAGGGATTGTGAAAATAATTGATCTGCGGTTTGTTTCATTTTGTTTCTCCTGTTAAAAAGTTGTGTCTAACGTTAGACGGATTACCATGACATCTCTTTGAGCAGTGCATCTACCTTGCTCTTGGTATCGTGACGTAAGTCGTCGTCCTCCCGTAGTGCATCGGGGGTAACTCCCATCAAGATGTTCTCTATGCGTAGACGTGCTTGCTTCATGCCCGCATCGCCTGTCACGTTGAACTTGTCCAATAACTTGCACATGTCCATGACGTTAGTAACTAGCGAATCTCGGAAGATTTGTTTCTTCTCGCCCGCTAGTCGCTCGCTCATGTTCTTGAGTGCCTCGTGCATACGTTCCCATGGTTCAGCCAACGCTTGTTGTAAGTTGTCCGCATATGCCTTGGCATAACTCATGTTAAGTTGTTGCTGTGCGTCATTACCAACATCAACTCGCCAGTCGCCTACCGAAGGTACGGGGGAATACTTGACTGAAAACCTATACTTCTCCAAGATCTCGTCCTTGCTCGGATAGTCCTCAATGTTGAACAAGCCACCCATACGACCCTGCGCCCTTGCCACCATGTTGTCGTAATCTAGCAAGAAGTTACCCACGAGAGTATTAAACTCTCCCTCCATCTCAGTGACCCGCTTCTGATAGTCAAAGTACATGGCAGTGGTTAACAACCTAAGACCTGAGTCCGACCATGGCATCGTGGCATAGTAGTGGTGCGTACGCACGTTCCCTGCATACTTGGCTATTGCCTCAAACTGCGGTTCGTCTGCAAACAACTTCTTGTGATAATTACCTGCCCGAGTCTGGGTATTCTTCTGCACGTCGATCTCGGCACTAACTTGTTTGTCAAACTTGCGCCCTGTCCATGTGCTGATGTTAAGTTCAACGAGCATGGCACTACTGCTGATACTAGGTACGCTACCCACGTCTACGTGGAATTCTTGGCTAACGTTAGACGCAACTTCTTGATTACCTGTTGTCATGTTTTTCTCCTGTTAAGTTAATGACATTTACTACACCTTATAACTCTTTATCACTATATATTATATTTTACTAAACTTTACTACTACTGTCCAGTTTTCAACCCACCCATGCGAGTACGTGGTATGACTAAGATGATTTTCTCCTCGTCCATGCTCTGCAAGGTTACGTCATGCTCTGTCCACCCGATCACGCAATAGGTTCTTTTGCCTATCCGCTTTATCTGTCCTGTATTCACGATCCCCCCTTATTTAAACAACCACAGCACAAACAAGATTGGCAAAGATAAACCCGCACCAATCCAAAATATGGTCATGAAGAAATCAGAGAAGAACTCGAGAAAGTGCCTGAAATCTGACTTGTGCTTCTCTACCGCACAGGCATACTCCCACCCCTTGAACGCTTCATTGACCGAGCGATATGTCCGCCCTGCTACATGATGTGGGTCTGCCGTATTACGATAAGTCTGCATGTCCACCCCTTCAACTACTACCCCTGTCTTAATGACGGGTTTGTCCGTTTTAGTCTTGTTCATATACAACTCCTTTCAATTTATCAATGGTTTGCTCTACAACATCTTTGCCGTATAACTGATTAATCATGATGAGACGTGATGACTTCCGAGGGTCAAGCATGAACTGCGCTTTGGTCTCCTCTGTACCCGCAACCGCTAGGATTGCCTCAAGCATGAATAGGGTATCTTCTCCTGACATGGTTTTCATTTGTTTTTCTCCTTTAGTTTTATATACACCTCGGCAAGCCGTAATAGTTCCTTCTTGTGCATCTTGCACCGCTTGTCCCACATAGCGTGTTCCTTTTTTACTAACTTTACGTATGCGTTTATGTCTTTTTTTACCTGTGCCAACGTCATTTGACTAACCCTCCTTTGTTGTTCAACCCGACTAGATCCGAGCGATCAAAGATCGCCACGTAATTGCTCTTGTGCATTGGCGCTATGGTGAACTTGCGTTCCTTGGCTACCTCCTCACCGCATGGCATACATATGGCATAACCCAACTTCATACGGGCTAGGTCATATGTTTCACCACACAACTTACAACGTGGTGTGTACGTTTTCATAGTAATTCTCCTGTTAAGATGTTAAGTCGTTAATATTGTGTCAAGTGGTAAATTCGTCTAACGTTAGACGCAAGGTTTGGAACTACTCCCTGCGCTACAACTTTTTTACCACTATATATATTTTAAGCGATATAGACCCCAAGGTCAAGGTTTTGACTATCAAAGATTATTAAACTTTATTAAAGAGTATAGTGTCTATAATGTCTTTATTTGTTCTTGTATTGTTCCTTTGTAAGTTATTGATTTATAAGTATTGTTCCATATGAGTCTGTTGCCGAGGATTATGAAGCGACCTTGCAAAAAGTTTTAGAGCAGTCCCTTGCAGAAGAAATCCTACGTTTTAGAACTCACACTCTAAAATGAACGGAACAATAGGAACAATACAACTTTTTCCTTATAAATCAATAGGATCAATAGGAACAATAGGGCAGAACAATACAGAACATTACGGAACAATAGCAGGGTAAACACCTATGCAAATATGTCTTGACAAAAGCCAAAAATACTTTTAACCTGCTAGCAGGTTAAAACAAAAACAAAACAAATTTATCCCGTCGCTATCCGCTTCTCCTAGTCACTGGTCTCATCTCGTCTAACGTTAGACGCAAACATGGGAATAAGTTGTTAAGCCGAATTGACCGCATGGTGAACCGCACAACGATCCGCTTCTCCTAGTCACTGGCATCTTTAGTTTTTTCAAAGTTGTGTTTTAGGTTAGACAAAATGAGGGCGAAAAAAAACCCCACCGAAGTGGGGTTAATTTATTACTTAAGAACCTTAAGAACTACTAAGCCTTTGAGAGCCTTAATATCCTCAAGCATGCCCGCATATCCTGACTTGTTTTCCTCAAGATACTTAATGGCTTGCTTAACGGCACGTTGAGCCAATATCGTTTTGCTTGCGGGTGCTGATTTGCCTACCTTATCACCATTCTCAATGCGACGGGTTAACTGAGCCTTGAGATTGTTATAAGCCTTACGAGCCATATCACGCAATACAATTTGTTGAGCCTCATCACTTTTTGCTAACGTTTTAGGATCAGCAAAAACCAATTTAGTGGCAACAGGATCATTCCAACCCTTAACGATACAGGTAAACACGTTATCCCTAAACGAGATACCTTGTTTATCCTCAGTCTCATTAAAAGCCCCAAATTGAGATGGCTTAACCTTATTGGCAATCAGCACGTCAACCAATCGATCGCCCGCCTCGCTTGCTTGCTTAACTAAGCCTGACCATGTCTCTATGCTATTGATTACTTCAGTATTAAGAGCATAAGGGTTAGCGACTGGCTCAGTATTAGCAAGGGATTTGCTTACTTGAGTAATAGCAGATACAGCAGATTTAACTTGTTTCATTTTGATACCTTTCTAAATAATGTCGTAAGCAAAACGCCCCGAACCATTAACTAAATTTTAATACAATCTGATAGTGTTTGACAAGGGATAATATCGTCTAACGTTAGACGCAAAGCCGATTTTGCCTAGCGATTTAGCGACACCCCACCCCCCAAAAATCTGTTTAGGTACCATGTGCTGTATAGGTTTGCTATTTCAAACTCTCATAGCTCACTTTTTCAAATTGGCCCCCGGTACATTGCCTAAGTACCTAACGAAAAAAATATATACCACCCCCCATACAAGTTTTTCCTGGGCAGCAATCGGCGCCCTGTAGAAACACCCCCCGTCATGTTTTCTAAGTACCTAGCCTAAAAAATTTTTATATATAAAATTTTCGGTTTTTTATACATGTTGGGAAGTACTTACATAATTTTTTCGTTTTCCTATATACTTCG
>Ga0181357_1000067_pt1 | contig 30840 bp, 43 predicted proteins | sample Fa13VDMM110DN_FD_130094 | JGI IMG/M metagenome (GOLD analysis project Ga0181357, IMG submission 130094) | Freshwater viral communities from Lake Michigan, USA - Fa13.VD.MM110.D.N | ecosystem: Environmental > Aquatic > Freshwater > Lake | place: USA: Michigan | collected 2013-09-24 | reverse complement strand
ATGTCTCTGATGTACCTGGCGGGATCCCGCATCGATTTCGTCGAGAAGATGATCGGCTCACAGTTTACCATCGGCAATCCGAACGCGACCGCGTCCTGCAGTTGCGGCGCATCGTTCGCGATCTAGAGCCGGGCCCTAATCCTATTAAAAAACAAAGCTAGTGTAAAACATATACATTATAAATATAACGTATAATATGACCTAACGTATAATATGATCTAACGTGGCATGATACTTTACGCCGTCGGGAGACATATATGTTTAAAATTATTATTGCGTCTATTATCATAATACCATGTGCAGCCATAGCCGCACCATTAAATGATTATACATTTAAGAGTCCGGCATTTAATGGTATTGGTTATAGTCAGCATATTCTTACTATAGAAAATCAAGAATCTACTCGACGCAAGGCGGTCGAGGACAAGATGGCTGCGGCCCTGCAACAGCGGGCAAATGAAGCCAAGAATACTAATCTCAATAAATTTATGAACAATCTAGAGTCGCGTATCTATGCGCAGATATCGCAAAATCTAGCAACTGCTATGTTTGCCGATGGTGCAACGAATAGCGGCACATTGAATTTTGAAGGCAATACTATATTTTGGACAAAGGCTGGTGCCGAGATTCATCTGATTGTAACTGATACTGTAGGCAATAGCACAGAAGTTGTCGTGCCATTAGGACAGTTTACTTTCTAAATGTTTAAAATAATATCATTACTTGGTATATGTGGTATGTTAACTGCATGTGCGTACACACAGGATCAGATTGCACTGCCGACCATAACGACAAATGAGTTGATAAATGAATTTAAGAATGTGCCTAGGCCTTCTACAGACCGTCCAGTAAGTGTGGCGGTGTATAGCTTTAGAGATTTGACTGGGCAACGTAAACCTAATCAGAATCTTTCTACTGCCGTCACACAGGGCGCAGAGAACTTTCTTATAAAAGCACTACAAGATGTTGGTAACGGCGCGTGGTTTGAAGTAGTAGAACGAGTAGGTATAGACAATTTAACAAAAGAACGATTGATCATTAGACAAATGCGCGAGGCATATGAGGGTGTGGATGCGAAGCCACTTTCTCCTATGCAATTTGCTGGTATTATCATAGAGGGTGGTATAGTTGGATATGACACATCGATAAACAGCGGTGGTATAGGTGTTCGTGTGTTTGGAATAGCTCCGCAATCACAATGGAGTCAAGATGTAGTAACTATAAGTCTTCGCGCAGTAAGTGTAAATTCAGGCAAGATACTTGCAACAGTTGTCGTACAGAAAACCATACTGAGTTCGGCAGAATCTTTGGGTGTTTTTAAATTTTTTGATACTGGGACGCGGGCATTCGAAACGGAAACTGGAATGACTATCAATGAACCTGGAACATATGCAGTAAAAACTGCTATAGATTCTGCAGTAATCGAGTTGATTAGAGAAGGTGCTCGTAAGGGAATATGGGAATATCTAACGCCATCTTAAGATCATTCAGATCAAGCAACAGGAGAATAAAATGTTAAAGAATTTATTAATAATAGGTATTCTGATGATTGGAGCAAGTAATGCGCTTGCTGTAGATAACACCATCTATATTGATCAAATAGGCGATAATGCAGTAATTACAATAACTCAAGATGGTGCGGGAAATCGGGTTCGTGGTATTCAAGGTGTTGGTACAGGTAATACAACACCAGCAAATATGACAGGCGATGGCGCAACGGCAACAATCACACAAGTGGGCGCGGCTAACGTCTTGAATATTGGATATGATGTGACTGGTGTAAATGCAACTACCATCACATATGATGCTCGCGGTGGTGCTAACGTAGGTACGATTAATCTAAACAATGATGGTCAGGGCACAAATACTGAAACTACACTTAATATTAATCAGACTAATGGTAACAACACTGCAACTGTAAATATTCTTGGAAATACTAATACTCTTATTGCAACGCAAGCTGGTGGTAACGCAGTTCTAATCGCTACTATTAATGCCGATGATATCATTGCCAATGTCACTACCACCGGTGGTATCGGTAATACAGTAACATTAAATATGACGGGCAATAACGGTGAGCTTGCATTAAACAACGTCGGTGCTACAAATGTGAATACAATTGTCCAAGATAATGGTGGTGTCAATGGTCATAGAACTGATATTGATGTCGTTGGTAACGCTAATACGTTGACAGTTACACAAACTGGTACAATAGATACTACAGTAAATATCGAAACAACCGGCAACGGTAATACATTTACAGTAGTCACTCACAACTAATGAAACCTCTTGTCATCATCATATTCATTACGTCTATAATATTCCCAACCAACTGCTATGGAGCAGCTATAGGTAATATAACTGACCAGACTAATACACCCGCTTCTATTCAGAGGCAAAATGTCGCACTATCTGGCACAAAAGGTGTAGATATTGAGATGAATGATGTTATAAAAACTGTACAGGGTAAAGTAGGAATTGTCTTTGAAGATAAAACACGAGTGCAGATAAATGAAAATTCAAAATTAGTTATCGATAGTTTTGTATATGATTCAACTAAAGGCATAGGAAAATTAGCAGTAAATGTTGCATTAGGAACCGTTCGTTACACATCTGGTCAAATATCTAAGAATGATCCACAGAACGTAAAGATAAATACTCCTTCAGCTACCATTTCCGTTCGCGGCACAGATTTTACTGCCACAGTAGATGAACTAGGCGCATCTACTATTATTCTATTGCCAAGTTGTCCTATAGGCTGGCAGAACATCATACTAGATTGTGTAACTGGAAAGATATTTGTAGAAAGTGATGAGGGGATTGTTGTATTAGATCAACCATTTCAGGCAACTAAAGTCTTTGCCCGCGGCATCTCTCCGACAAAACCAATTATATTGAATCTTACAGACGATGCAATTAGTAACATATTAATTCTCAGTCCACCAAAAGAACTAAAGAAGGAAGAAAGAATCGATATAATGATTATAGGATTCTTAGATACAGATTATTTGAAATTTGATGGATTAGATAACATAATCGATAAGCAGCAAGCGATGATATATACAGATAGACTCAGTATAAACTTACTTGAGAAAGAATTCCTAGAAAATTTTCTAGATATTCTAGCTCAACAAATGGCAGAGCAACTGCGAGTATTCAAAAAAGAAATTTCTATAGGTGAAATATTGCCGGATTTAATTGCTGCTACAGGTGTAGTTGCTATTATGGAAAATAACAAGGTGCAGCTATGTCGAGATAATGGTAACGATGTGCAATGTGTAACTATGCCAGATCATCAGAATGCAATAGTGTATAATATACAAAGTCCAATTGAAGTTAAGAATAGAATCAACGCCGGCGATAATACTATTATAACATTGAATCAAAAATGAGATATCTATTACCACTATTATTGTATGCTCCATGTGCAATTGCTCTAGACAATACAGTTTATATTGATCAAATTGGCAATAACAACCAATATACAGTAACTCAAGCTAGTGAGGGGCATACGGTTATCATCGATGTCGGTAGAACATCAGATGTGACTGGAACTGTATATGATATACTTCAGCAGGGTCCGGGCGCAAAGACAATCTATCTAGAAAATACAGCAGGTATCAATAATTCATTTACTATCAATCAAGACGGAGTAGGTAATCATACTGCTAATATTATTACGTTTGCCGGTGATGTTAATAATATTATAATAAATCAAAATGGTATAGGCACGCATACGTTTACATTAACTGGCACTAATACTAATGATGGTAATGATATAACTGCAACTCAGAATGGTCAGTCTAAAACATTTACCCTAAATATAAATGCTATAAGTGCTACAGTAACTGTAGAACAAACTGCAGTTATTCCTGATACAGGAACCATGACTGTTAACTGTTTGACTAATTGTGGTACTTGGAGTTATATTAGAAACTAGTATACTATATTATGACCTAGCGACAAACTCTATTATAACTGTTTTTTCGTAATTGTCAAGGAAATAATATGAAATATAAGTGGATTTATTTTCTAATAGCGATACTATCGTTATTAGTAATTCGCACTACAGATCCCTGGTTAGTCGAGATTCTTCGTTTGAAGACCCTCGATGCACATCAGCGTAATCAGTCATCAGTTATAGCAGATAATATCTATTCGGTAGAAATAGATGAAGCTGCGCTTGATATATATGGGCAGTGGCCATGGAGTCGCGACGTTCTATCAAAACAAATTGAACGTATCTATGATGCGGGCGCTGCTCTAGTTGTTATTCCTATATTATTCTCAGAGCAGGATAGATTTGGTAAAGATGAATATCTTGCGAATACTTTCATTAATTATCCTGTTGTTATTGCCCAAAGCGCATCGACAAAGGGTCGAGGTACGCCTGTTCCTCGAGGCGTTTCTGTTATTGGTGGTGAATGGACTAACTATATTTTTAATTATCGAGGTGCTATCGGTCCTCTTCAATCGTTAGGTAATGCCGCGGCGGGTGTAGGTATGTTATTAACTGCACCCGAGGCAGACGGTGTAGTCCGAAGACTTCCTCTTGTAGTTGCAATTGATAAAGAAATGTATCCATCTATTCCGATGGAGATTCTCCGCGTATTGGCAGACGATCCCAGTTATCAAATGAAGATTAATGATGGCGGTGTAGAAGCACTTCGTATTCCTAGCTTCAAAACAATCAAAACAGATTCAAATGCAAGAATTTGGATAAACTTCAAATATGTGGCACCATCTATTAGCATATTAAGTGATTTCGATACTAATAGTATGCATACTGATATATTTAAAGATAAGATTGTATTCCTTGCACTTACTGCTGAAGGTCTTGGAACTACAACAGCTACACCAGTTGGTATAAAGTATGGCCATGAATTAATCATCTCTGCCACATCTACGCTTATCACTGGTGAATCACTAGAGCGTCCATTCTGGGCAGATTTTGCAGAAATTGCTTATACTGCTATAGTCGCTGTATTAATATGTTTGGCAGTTACTTATCTCTCTTGGCTATATGGTATTATTGGTATTATGTGCAGTGTGTTTAGCACATACTTCCTTAGTTCCGCTGCATATATTGACTACAATCTACTAATCGATTGGAGTTGGCCAATAGTAACATTTATTCTGGCTTGGTCTATTGCTGCATTTATTAGATTCGTCTATGAATTCAAACAAAAGATGCAGATCAAGAAACAGTTTGGCACATATCTAAGCCCAGACTTAGTTGCGCGATTGCAGCGGCAGCCTGAGCTACTTAAGTTGGGCGGTGAAACAGTTGAGCTATCTATTATGTTTACCGATGTCCGTGGGTTTACTACGATCTCAGAACATTATGGAGCAGATGTTCAAGGATTGACAAAAATTATGAATAGATATATGACTGCTATGACTAAGAAGATTCTAGAAAATAAAGGCACTCTAGATAAATATATTGGAGATGCGCAGATGGCATTCTGGAATGCTCCCCTTGGCGATAGTAATCACGCAAAGAATGCTGTTAAGACTGCACTGGAAATGATGGAGTCACTAGATGAGTTTAATAATGAGATCATTAAAGAAGGCATTCCGAAATTTGGCATGGGCCTTGGTATTAATACCGATAATGTTGTTGTGGGTAATATGGGTAGCGATCAGCGTTTTGATTATACTTGTCTTGGCGATGGCGTCAATCTTGCATCCAGACTCGAAGGCCAAAGTAAATCATATGGAGTCAAAATTATTCTGGGTCCGAAGACAGCAGCCCTAATAGAAGATGAATATGTAGTAGTTGAATTAGATAAAATCGCAGTTAAGGGCAAGAAGATCGGCGTTCAAATCTATACACCAATCGGCAGAATCGATGATCTCAATACGAGAATGGACTGGGTAACTGCAGATATACAACATACTAAATTCATAGAACTATATCGCTCTTGTCAATGGACTCATGCTAGATTATTCGCTAATGATCTAAAGAATGAATGGAATGGTGTGTTAAACGAATACTATAATATTATGATAGATAGAATTAATCATTATGAACAAGATGGATTAACTGATTGGGATGGAACATATGTTGCTAAGACCAAGTAATGCAATTATAGGATTCACATGTTCTGCATTTGATTTATTGCATGCCGGACATGTTGCCATGTTAGAAGAAGCTAAATCTGTATGTGATTATTTAATTGTCGGATTGCAATCCGACCCATCTATCGATCGTCCAGAAAAGAATAAGCCGATTCAAAGTCTTATTGAACGGCAGATGCAACTACGAGGCAGTCGTTATGTAGATGAGATATGGATATATAATACAGAAGAGGATCTTCAACAGTTACTTTTAATTCTACCAATTAATGTGCGCGTACTTGGTGTTGAGTATGAGCATAATCAATTTACTGGAAAGGAAATATGCTTAGATCGTAATATAAAACTACATTTTAATAAACGAGATCACAACTTCTCTTCCAGGAGTCTTCGTAAGAAAATTGAGCTAAATGAATAATATATTTCATTATGATATGACAATAGTATGCCTGAGAAGACTTAGATACAGCATTCGAATAGATAACCAAATATTATTCCAATGATAGCATACCCACGCCAAGTGCAACATTATAGTACGAATGCCGTAATTTATCTTATTAATAGAGACATATTTTTTAATATGTCTAGATTGCATTATTGATATCTCCTACAGTAACAAAACTAGTCGCAGTTTCATTGGCAATCTTCACTTGGAGTTGGGCTTCAATTTCAATAATTAATTCTATGATATCATAATCGTCGCCCGGTAGTTTATTGAGTTCTGTTTGCTCGGTAATACTATCGGGCTTTACATTATAATGTTTAGCAATAATCTTTTTTAGTTGATCTAAGTTGTTTGCCATGTGTCTACCGTGAATAAAAGTTAATGACAGAGCGCAGTGCCGGCAGTTCTATTTATTCTTGAATTGGAGTATAATGTTTAATTTCTGACTCAATCTGATTAGATCATTGTCCAACATTCTAATTCTATCAATCAAACCTATAAGAGTAGAAGTAGCTTCTGAAACAACTGGTTTGATTTCTTTAGTGGACCAGATCCAAACATAATATACAAAATATCCTAGACCCGATGAAGCCACGATAGGAAATCCATACTTACCGATTAATGTTGCTATATCCATGGTATTGATCCTATATCAGAGTTAGACTATCATTAATCCTTTCGCGCATCATCTTTGCCATCGGCGCGGGCGATACGATCTAAGTCTGGCTTTACGCCAAGTGCATTTGAGATTAATGTGTCGATTCGAATTACGTCGTTATTCATTATCTTGACGCGATTATCAAGTGAATTAATGATTCCGGTGAGACTCTTAATACTACTCATTACGCCCGCTAGAATGAATTTCATTGTAAGAAATACAAAATAGCCACCTGCAATAGCAGCAGCTATAGGAAAACCAAGATCCGCAACAAGCTTAAAAAAATCCATGATTTCTCCGGAGACTATACATAGTTATTTATAACTTATAATTAATGATACTACCTTCTTGGGTGATCTATAAACTTTAGTGGTTGACAACCAGCAAGCCGCCGCTTTCCGCAAGCGTGGCATTTGCACTCATGGTTGGCTCCAAGGCCGGGCCCGGCAAGCTCGACTCTGAGTAGCTAAGTCATTGAAAACACTCATTTTTTAGTTCTTGACATTAGCGTATAATTAAGCTATACTCTTAATATGAACTGCGCCAATTATGAGATGGCTAGCCTAACCAACTTGGGCGCGCAGTGAAGCTATATCTTAGATTAAGTTAAACAAAGAAGTGAACCGTGTCAAAAAATCTAGTGTTAATGAGAGATGTAATTTGCATCTATCATCCTGCATTCCGCAAGAGTCTGGATCTACGTGCCTTAGGCATGAAACATCCTGATATCTTTAACGTAGCGAAATTGATCGAAGAGAGCTTGGCCGCTGTGGGGCATTACAAGGTCACCGATGGCTATCATGCTGATTTCTCGGACGGTACAGACTCTAAGACTGCCAGCATAACTAAGACTGCCAGCATAAGGGCCAGTAACAGCTACCATGGTGAGATAACTGGTGTTACAACAGCAGGCGGCCACCTCAAGGCAGGTGCTCTACGCTGTACCATATACAATCCACATAAAGACTCTTTGAGATTTTACTTCTTGCCCAAATCAATGTGGAGCAGGCACGTGCCACCGATGTACATTCCGGGTCGGCGCCGTCACTGCGGCGCGCTCTGGTACTATTACAACAAACTCCATGATCGCATTGTTAAATTACACGAATACGAGTGTAGTTCATTCAAAGAGCTGGCTAGGGCAAACTAATGGTTGACAATGCGTATAGTATAGTATAGTATAATATACTCAGCAATTGCATAGGAGAAAGTGATAGTGAGCAAGTTCCTGATTGACAACGCCGACTATATCATCACTGCTGGTCAGTGGATATCGGCGTTGGCGTTGATACCGAGCGTCGTCGGCCCAAACAAGCCGGCGTGGGTCAGCAGCGCGTTGACTGCCGCGATACTGGTCGTCTTTTCGTTGACATTCGAGTCTCTCGGCTTGCGCTGGTCTGCGATGGCCGCCAGCGTGTGTGCGTTCGTGTGGGTGATTCTGCTCATTCAGGTCATGCGAATCAAGGCCCGCAAATACGGGCTTCCGCTGCCTCCGCACTGGGTCGACAATGCCTAATTCTAGACGGCCAGTTCGTTTGTTTATTTGTAATCGCAATAGTATCACTATTAGTAACCAGCAATTGGAAATCTTATGGGATTAATGCCAGCATATTTTACCACATCTTCTCTACGAAAGCCTAAGCCCAAGCCCAAGTCTAAGTCACAATCGCAGATCAAGGCGACGGCAGAACATATCAAGTTTCTTCGAAGTGTTGGTATCACTAAGAAAACTCTTCAAAAGAAGAAGTTGCCGTTGCGATACAGTGCTACGATTTCTACAGTTGCACATATTCCAAGTTTAATTGATATGAGCGGCACTACATTCAAATCGGAAGCTAAAGTATATTCCGGTAAACGTAAGCTGCTTGGCATTGCAACGATGCATAAGAGTAATGCCGTTCCTGTGTTTGAGGATAACAAGCAACTTGCAGTTGAAATTTCTCAGATGCGAAGGGGATAGCTATTATGATTACATTGCACATCAACAGGAGAAACTAATGATTGATTTAACTGTGAATATCGCCATAGATGATCTTGCTGTTAAGAAGAATAGTATCGCAGAAAAGGCAAAAGCTGGTATTATTAATGTACGCTTTACTAAGGTCAATGGCGAGGAACGCAATATGCGCGCAACTTTGCTTGCGGAATATCTTCCGAACCAGATGGATGTCGAAGAGGTATCATCTCGCATCAATCAAAATGTACTTACTGTGTGGGATATAGATAATAACGGTTGGCGAAGCTTTCGTATAGATTCCGTCAAGGAAGTACTCACTGAATAGGTGATTATATGACAAAAATTCGTATCATCGATTCAAAAACCGCACCGACTATGACTAAGAATGGACCGATTGGCCCTAATACAGATGGTACATTTGCACATATTGGCGCTAGGGGCGGCACCGAATTAATTGCTGAACAAATTCTTCGCCGCGTAACCCCAGAGATTCTTTCTCGTGTGAATATTATTCATTCTCGTGTTCGCGATGAGAATATCATGCCCGATAAGGCAAATATCTTAGTGTTACACGATACATGGGATGATCCAGAAAATAAGCATCTATCCAATCTAGAAAGCCGTAAGCGATTTAAGAAACTCGTATTCGTATCCAATTATCAGCAACATACCTACAATCTTGGTCTAGGTATTCCATTTGCAGAGGGCGTTGTTCTGCAAAATGCAATTGAGCCAATTAAGTGTGATGAGAATGATAAGAATTCTTCTATTATTCGTCTAATATATCATACAACTCCACATCGTGGTTTAGAACTTCTAGTTCCTATATTTGAGCGCCTTTCGCAACTGATTCCTAACATTCATCTAGATGTATATTCATCATTCAATATTTATGGTTGGGGTTCTCGCGATGAACCATATAGGGATCTGTTCAATCGCATTCATATGCATCCTAATATGACGTATCATGGATATCAACCTAATGATGTAGTCCGTGAAGCTCTTAAGAAGGCGCATATCTACGCATACCCAAACATCTGGCCAGAGACTTCCTGTATCTCTGTAATTGAAGCAATGAGTGCTGGATGTAATGTAGTCTGTCCAAATTTCAACGCATTGTTTGAGACTTGTGCTAACTTCGCTACGATGTATGGATTTACTGAGAATTTCAACGATCACGCTAATCAGTTTATCAACATTCTTAGTATGATAATTCAAGATTACTGGACTGAGAATAATCAAAATAAGCTGAAGTTTCAGAAGATGTATTTCGACAACTTCTACAACTGGGATCTTCGTGGCGCACAGTGGAATGCGTTGTTGGGATCGTTGATTAAGTAAATGATTTTCTGGGTATTCGATGTAGATGAATTCATCTGCCATGCATTTTCACAAGACATCACATGATCAATGCGAACACTGTTATATTGTTTCCCGCAGATCATATAATCCGGATTAATCCTTCGGAGATATCAGAAGATGATGGCGCCGCCATGGTGTTCGCCGACGTTGAAGTATTTCAAAAAAGATTTATAAACAATTTAATACAAACCCACATTGATTCGCTTATCTATAGTTTGATCGATTCTAATATAGATATTAGTTCAGATGATTTTCAAAAGAATTTTGCATTTACTATGGAATGTCTTCGTGCTTCTATATACCAGACGATGGGCCTGCGACACCCGCTACATGGTGCAATCACGAGTTTGATTGAATCTATAATAAATTCATCTAAAAAGAGTGATAGTTGATTTAAGAGAATGCAAATACATCATATATACTTCAGAGTGTCTGTTATAAAATAGCTCTTTACAACGACAGAAGAATATGATACTCTGTGTATGAATTGAATGGTATTAATATGATTTTACTCGATTTGTCACAAGTTATGATATCAAATCTTATGATGCAGTTGGCTGTATCAAAGGATTTAGATAAGAAGGTCGACGAAAATCTTGTTCGTCATATGGTGCTGAATAGCATTCGGTCTTATCGGTCTAAGTTTGGTAATGAGTATGGTGAGATAGTTATTTGTTGCGATTCTCGTCGGGTCTGGCGGCGCGATATATTTCCTCATTATAAAGCTCATCGTAAGAAAGATCGTGAGGAATCTGCTCACGACTGGACTTCTATATTCGATGCAATGAGTAAAATTCGCAACGAACTAGAAGAACATATGCCATATAAGATCGTGCAGATCGATGGTGCAGAAGCCGACGATATTATCGGTGCGATGTGCCATCGATACGGTGAGACTATGAAGAATGGTGGTGAGAAGATTCTTATTCTCTCCGGAGATAAAGACTTTTCTCAACTTCAGAAGTATTCGAATGTCTATCAGTACTCACCTATGCAAAAGAAATATATTATTGTAGATAATCCAGAACGATTCCTTCGTGAACACATTATGTCTGGTGATCGTGGTGACGGTATTCCCAACTTCTTATCAGATGATGATACATTTGTTACGAGTAAGAGGCAGAAGAATTTGCGGCGCGCAGACCTCGAAGTTTGGTCGCAACAAACTCCGGAGAGTTTCTGTAATGAGAAGATGTTGTATGGGTATAAGCGTAATGAACTACTAATTAATCTGAATATGATACCCACACATATTCAAAATGAAATCATGGTCGCTTATGATTCTTTTATACCGAAGCAGCGGAGCAGTATTCTGCCCTACTTTATGAATAATAAACTAAGTACACTCACTGAGAGATTAAGCGACTTCTAATAAAGATTGGACATAAAATGATTAAGAGTTTATCACAGATTATTGAATCTGCCGAAGCGCAAAAGACACCTGAAGCACAGGCTAAGATTCTTATGAATAATAGTAGCAAGGCGCTTAAGGATTGTATTGGATATGCAATGGATCCCAATGTGAAATGGTTGCTTCCATCGAGTGATCCTCCATATCGTCCTATGCCAGAATCAGCAGATCAAGAAGGTCGTCTATATAATGAGACCCGGCGATTAATCTATTTTGTCGATAGTCCAGATGGACGGGCATTAACTAATATTCGGCGTGAACAAATATTCATTCAGTTGCTAGAGTCGATTGATCTAAATGATGCCAAGCTGATGCTTCGTATTAAAAATCACTCTCTTACCCTTGATATGAAGGCAGTAAAGATTGCATTTCCAAATCTAGCAAAGAACTGGTAGATGCGCGCATATATTATTGCAAATGGCACTTCAAGATCGCAATTCAGTTTAGAAAGTCTTGATGGGCACGGTATAATATTTGGATGCAATGCTCTTTATAGAGAATATGCGCCAAGATATACTATTCCAAACTATCTTGTTGCAATTGATCCTGGTATGATCCGGGAAATTGAAACTAGTGAGTTTCCACTAGATCGATTTATCGTTCCGCCCCATGACGAATGTTGGGAACCGGCAGCATGCAATCCATATCGTCCTCGTAGCAATGCAGGAATCAATGCGATGCGAGAAGCGATTAAAATGAATGCGAATATGATTATCGGACTCGGATTTGATTTTATGTTGCTCGATGTGAAGCAATCAATTAGTAATATATATGATGGTACTCAAAATTATGGCATGAACGTTCGCGCCCGATATGATGATAATGCGGGGCGGGCCCGATATCTTAATTGGCTTGCTGTTAATAATCCTACGATAGATTTCGTTTTATGTTATCCGAAAATTGCGCCTATGCATAAAGCAGTAAGTAATATACATTTTGTAACATACGATGATTTTATTCGCCATAATTTTTATCGAGACATCAATCCAAAGTTTTAATAAAATCTGAAATGATTATCGAATGTAATATGAAGAATCAATAATGAAAATGGAAATGGAAACAGTAAGAGTTCATGTTCGTGGACAAATGGGTGTACAGATATTGCAATTAGCCGTTGCACTATCATCTCTTGCTGATAATGAGGAACCCATTGTCTGCGTCAATACGGGAAAATTACCACTTTATGCGCCAAATAAACTAGATAATGTGTTTGATTATACATGTAGAGTTATTGAAATAGACTCTACGCAAAAGACGCAGTATAGTGTTGTGGGCGCAGCCACTAAAATTATGCGTAATCGCGAGATGGTGTTCCGTTGGTTTAAGCCAAAGAAGTTTACACAAAAGTCAAACCTACCACCAGCTATTCATATTCGAACCGATGGTAAGAATATGTCTTCTGCGGAATCATACAAACATCTGATTGATATTGCAAAAAACAATCAAGCAATTGGCCGCCCTATCATATATACCAATGATACCGTACTAACAAATGATATTATCAATGATCATGATCTAGATATATCCAATCAAACTGAAATTCAGGATTGGATTGATATTTTTTATAGTCCATTTGTATATGCAGCACCAAGTGAATTTATTATAAGTATGCTTGTATTTAATCCAGACAAGCATGTGACTTTTCTTGGAGATAAATATTGTGATGGCAGCTATGCATCAATTGCAAACGATTTGTTATTCTTAAAAGAACTAGTAAACTTCTGTCCTAATGTGAAGTTTATCAATGACTGAATGGTCGATTGATAACCTTCTTGATTCTTTCTATGTTTCGCAAGATAACAAAAAGAGAATTAGTGATATTATTAAAAAAACACCTACTGCTAATCGTCTCGCGATTCGGCAGTATGCAGTAGAAGTTTTTACTATCATCGATCCGGCTGTTGATAAAGATATTATGTTGAGTTCTACCAAGCACTTTGATAGAATCAATTATACCAAAAAACAAGTAAGATCTGGATTACATATTCTTCGATCCTATTTTGCCCATATGATTTCTGCAGCACATCGTAGAGAGAATGGCTATACGACACGATATAGTGTAGAATATGAGGAGTATGGAATTGTTACGATTGAAAATTTCCTAAACGAAAATCTTAGGAATAATGTAATAAAGGAGATCGATAAGTTTCCGTTGGCAACTTCGAAAAACAATGATAATATCATTCATTATATGGATGAATCATGTGCTCTTAGAAAAGTTCTTGATACCACATCTATGAAAACTATTGTATTCGATTGTCTCGGATTTAATGATACGCATGTTGAAGCTAATACTCTATACCGACAAAACACATTCGTACAAAAACTTCATAATAAGGCACATGACGGCGACGTACAGAAGGTACCGCATACCGACACGTTCTTTCCTTGCATTAAATGGTGGTACTTTCCAAACGAAGTTAGTGCAAGTGATGGGCCGTTTGCTTATGTTCCGAGATCAAATATGTTGAGTGAACAGCGATTGATATTTGAATATGATCAGTCGATAATGATTGTAGATAATATAATCAATTCAAAGAGAACCGTTGGTCACGCGGAAGGATCACTGAGAGTATTTGAAGAAGAACTGAATATGATGAAATTGAAGCTTCATGCATACGATGTCCCAGCTAACACCCTAGTATTAGCTAATGTATTCGGATTCCATTCCCGTAGCGAAGTTGCTGCTGAAGCCCGTCGCAATGCCATTCACGGGTCTATTCGTACTTCCCAGCCCTTCTACTAAGTCATTGAAAACACTCATTTTTTAGTTCTTGACATTAGCGCCCATATAATCTATGATCATAATATGATAAATGAACATGTAAGTACAGATATTGTTATGAATATGTTATGCCGGATTAACTCTGCAACAGATGCGCGTGAAAACTGTATCAATAATAAAAACGTGTGGGGTGCAAATTATTGGTCAATTGTAATTGCATCGTTACGTCGTACCCTTAATCGTACTATAAACTAGGAAATTTTAAAATGAAAAAGAAGTATACATCACTTAAGAATTTTATCGAGACTGGATCCCGTGATGAAGAGTATGTATATCATACTGGATTCCTTATGTCAGATCGTGTAGATAATGATGCTATTATTAAGACAGCAGATTATGCTCTGGAATGGTATCTACGTGGATTTATTAATCTCTTTCAGCGCAAGATCGGTCCACACATGTATGAATATATTGCCTGCCGAGTGATGGGCGTGGGGCCTCGTAAATTCACTGGGTGTTACGCTTAGGACTAGATTGTATTATGGCATCAACAGACAGTACATCAATATATGGATGTGAAGTCCACCACCACGGCCTTGTCGGCCAAGAATTTCACAAAGAATCAACACGTAAAGAAATTGAGGCATCTCAAACAGCCAATACGGGTGGTCGTAAATTTGATGGCAGCAAGCTTGAGTATGGGCTGCTTCCTCCACTTGCTCTAAAGGCAACTGTAGATATACTAACGTTTGGTGCGGTGAAATATGAACGTGATAACTGGAAGATTGTTCCAGACGCAAAACGTAGATATTTCGATGCACTACAACGACATCTTTGGGCATGGAAGGAAGGAGAATATATTGATCCAGAAAGCAGAAAACATCATTTGGCTCATGCCATGGCATGCTTGATGTTCGTATACGAACACGCAGTTAAATATTCGCCAGATGAATAGATTTGTGCTGCATGATAACCCATCTATCGCAGCACAAATGCATTGCGATAAGCATGTGGTCAAAATGATTCTCGAAGAGGCACAGATGCTATCTACAGCGCATCGTGTCCTCGACGGGAAACAGTATACAGACCCCCAGGCGAATAGGAAGATTAAACGTTGGCGACTAAATGATGATCGAGACAATATATTATATAAGGCTACGCATGTGAATCATCCATGCACTTTGTGGTCTATGCAAAGCGACAAAAATTATGCATGGGGATTTAATTTATTTGTCGCATTACTTACTGAATATAAATATAGATATAGGAGGAATCATGCTTGTGAAAAACTAAAATCATATCTAGAACAGTATCCTACCAACATTAAGCTAGGCATTCTTACTGAATTTCCTCAGGCAATGCCAATGCAGTATAAACAAATTAATCCAGTCGATGGTTATAGAACGTACTATATAATAGATAAAAAAAGATTCGCCAAGTGGTCGAATAGGTCTATACCAGATTGGTTTAGAGTTTAGCACAACAACTAAATAATTAGGAGAAATCATGAAATATACACTTACAGCTATATCACTTGCCTCTGTACTTTTTGCATCATCTGCGTTTGCAGTCGATGCGCCCAAACTGGTAGGCATCGAGACAGTACCTGGACCCAAACTGGTAGGCATCGACCTAACCGTAGGTATGGCAGTGAATCGTTTTTCTCTAGATGATTATAATTATAATCTAAGGTATACCCGCAAAGTTGCTCGTGATGCGGAACTTAGCTTCAGTCTTGACGCCGCCGAGAATGGCACTACACTGAATCATACGGTTACTGCTCGTCTAGCCCGCAATTTTTCGGGCGTTGACGTAGGTGCTGCGGCAGGTGAAAAATTTAACGAAGATGGCACCGCCTATCTATTTTGGGCAGTCGATGCAAATGTTCCCGTTCCCGTAACAAAACAACTAACTCTAAATGTTGGCGAACTTAAATATCGTCGTGGAGTCAATGTTGCCAACGAAGCTGGTAATATTGCAACCGGTATTGGTGTAGATTATAAAATCACACCAAGAACTCATATTGCAATCGATGCAACACGCAATATGACCCAGGATTTATCATTAACTGGTAATGATACTCGCGTTTCACTGGGTATGCGCTTCTAACACCTAAATAATGGCATGGGAATTAAATCTCCCATGCCATTATCTTTGGATATACAATATGCCAACATATATTATAAAAAATAAACAAACTGGAAAATCAAAAGACATTTTCATGACCATATCGGACATGGAAAAAATGATTAATTCTAATCCACATCTTTCTCTAGGTCTGACCGCTCCACGAATTGTTAGTGGTGTCGATGGACTACGCCGAACCGATGATACTTTTAATGATATGTTGAAGGAAATCAAGAAAAAAAATAGAGGCAGTACAATAAAAACAAGATAGGATAGGAGATACGATGGATAGGACTTCAATTCAGTATTTTGATGATGAATTGCAGCAAATCGTAACGAGGAGAGAATTAAAATTACAAAAACGAAAGAATAAACGAAGTATTGCACAATACAAAGACCCTCGATCGGAAAGAATTGAAATACGATCAGTTCTTCCACTTACTGACAATCAGCAAAAAGCATTTGAAGCATTTAGTTGCGATCAAAACATATTGCTTCACGGTGTAGCTGGCACTGGCAAAACATTTATTGCATTATATCTTGCTCTCAATTCTATAATTAAGGCACACTCTCCTAAATCCATCACCATACTTCGCTCCGTAGTGCCATCTCGTAATATGGGATTCTTGCCTGGAAAACTGGAAGAAAAGATTGCTGTATATGAAGATCCATACCGAAGTCTCTGTGCAGAACTATCCGGCCATCCTACTGCATATGACTACCTAAAGAGAAATAAATATATTCAATTTAGCACTACATCATATCTTAGGGGCTTAACATTCCTAAATAATATTATTATAGTAGACGAATGCCAAAATATGAGTTTTGCTGAACTAGATACCATCATGACTCGTGTTGGTAAAGGATGCCGTGTTATATTATGTGGCGATTTCAGGCAATCTGATTTACTCAAAAGTGAGGAACGGCGTGGAGTGATTACATTTATGAATATACTACATAAGATGCGCAGTTTCTCTTGTATAGAATTTACAAAGGATGATATTGTCCGAAGCTCACTTGTGAAAGAGTACATAATTGCTAAACTAAACAATGGCATAGTATAATAGAAGATTAAAATATGACTTGACACAGAAGAACTGGTATGATAGATTGTAAATCTAGACAAATTGCATAATGGAAAAATCAGTGAGTGATATCAAAGAATCCGCCGCGTATGACAATTGTATGGAGCTTAAATCTGCTGAGTCAATTTCTACGATAACCAATTTCATCGATGATCCAGATTTTGTCGATCAAACTCCAACATACAAAGTCACAACTAAAGATATTGGTGGCGCATATAAGTCGATCTACGTTAGCTTTCGCACCAAAGAAGATTTGAAAGAGTTTGTCAATCTGATTCAACAGGATATTTTGACGGACCAAATTTGGTATCCAGAATCCAGATCATTTCTGTTTGATCCCGATGTCGCTAATTACAAATTCCTCAATAAAGATGCTATATCGCAGAAGCCCAAGAAGAAGTTAAAGCTGGCCGTTGATGATAAGTGGCGCAAGCTTTGGACTGGCATGCCTGAGTACATTCAGGAAGACTATGAACCATATCATAAAATTAATATGTTCTTTTATAACGAAGAAGGCTACAAGGCTTTCGCGAAGATCGTTCGGCAAAATCTATCTGAGAATACCAAAAGCATTTGGTATCCAAAGCTTGATCGTGACGCAAATGCTAAGAGACGTTGGATCGAATCGAATGGCAATCATACCAATCCACAGTATCCACTCTATATCGTGTCAAAGGGTCGTGCTGATAGTCGATTGACTGCTCGTTCACTTGAACGGATGCAGATACCATATTACATTGCTATTGAACCACAAGATTATGAGTCATATGCGGCTGTCATTGACCCTGCAAAGATTTTGGTATTGCCGTTCTCTAATCATGGTGATGGTCCCGGTCGTGCGCGGAACTGGTGTTGGGATCATGCTATCGCCCTAGGTGCAAAGCGCCACTGGGTACTAGATGATAATATCTCCGACTTCTATCGGCTGCACCAGAACTTTCGTATTCGCACGGAGAGTGGTGCTATCTTCCGCGCAGCCGAAGACTTTGTAGATAGGTTTGAGAATGTGCCTATCTCTGGTTTTCAGTATCGATTCTTCATTGCGCCCAATTGTAAATATCCAGCATTCGTGACAAACACTCGCATTTATTCGGTACTGCTAATCGACAACTCATGTGAGTTTAGATGGCGTGGTAGATACAATGAAGATACGGATATCTGTCTTCGTGTATTGAAAGCTGGGCAGTGTACGATCCAATTCAATTCATTCTTGCAGGGTAAGGCTGCAACGCAGACGCTAGGTGGTGGTAATACCGCAGAGTTCTATGCAGCCGAGGGCACTGATCCTAAGTCTCACATGCTTTATCAGATGCATCCAGATGTAACAACAAAGGTTATTCGATTTGGTCGTGAACACCATTATGTAGATTACAATCAGTTCAAAAAGAATAAATTGATTATGAAGTCCGATATTCATATTCCTACAGACATCAACAATTATGGTATGGAACTGATTACAGACTTCAAAGGATAATATGAAGTCGCTTGATGAAAGGCATAATTTATAATGTTTCGCCGTGAGTTAGTGAATTTTCAAGAACTAAAGACCGAGCAGAGTGAAAAAGGCAGATACTACCTTACACCTAATGGTAGATATCCCTCTATCACAACCGTACTGTCTAAGCAACCAGAGAAACTTCAATCGCTAGCGAACTGGCGCAAACGTGTTGGTAATGAAGAAGCTAATAGAATTTCCTCTCAGGCTGCCCGGCGTGGAACATCTATTCATAAAATGTTTGAAAACTACATTACCGATGACACTCTACCCGATTCTACGGTAATGCCATCAAATTTGATGATGTTCAATGAGATGCGTAAGGTAGTAGATGCTAATCTAAGTGTCATCCATGCGTTAGAAGCTCCAATGTACTCAAACGAACTTCGAGTAGCGGGTAGATGTGATCTAATTGGCGCATGGAATGGTTCCACTGCAATTATAGACTTTAAGACTAGTAGAAGGGAAAAACGTAAGGAGTATATTACAGACTACTTTATTCAGTGTTCTGCATATGCTATAATGTTCGAAGAATTGACTTCCATCGTCTGCTCTGATATAGTCATCGTTATGGGCTGCGATGAAACGCCTTACCCATTAATCTTTATTGAAAAAACTAATGATTACAAGGGGTTAGCTCGACAAATCATTAACGAATATTATGAAAATAATGGTTGACAATGCGACGAAAATGAGCTATAAATAGTATATTGGCGTTGATGAGAAAAGGAATAGACGAACCGGACGTGGGGGCAGTACCCACTATCTCCACCAATCAGATTGCGACGTGCATGACTTTAGGGGATAAAATAGGATCGACGGACGTAGTAAAGGTTTCTTGGAGTCAATTCGATGGTCGAGCGACTAATTATAAATGCCAACGATAATGAGGCATATGCTCTTGCTGCTTAGGCAGTAAGACGGGGTCCGGTGGGAACCTGGCAACAGAATCCCACCACTTTAATGCTATTCCTAAAATTTCTAGTGGTATACAGATTGTTAACATGATTAATCGTATTATATTTCAGATGTGTGTACCGGTAATATTACTAGTATCCTTGACGGGATGCGTAGTAATAATCTAGCGTATCAGTATCAAATTCATCAGAATTTAGTATAAGATTGGATCAATCTCATGAAATTATCACGAATCCCGCTTTTTTGGATATTGACTATCGCTTGTAGCTGGTTTATTGTGGCGAATATTCAACCATCAAATTTCATTCCCGATGCAGATGCCGCAATTACTTCAACTGCAATTGATATCAAGCAGCTACAAAATACTCCAGTAGCTTATCCGCAGGCAATCACTATTTACAAAGATGCGATATCTACTGTATATTATGTCAATCAAACAGAACGGTATTGTTTGGCTGAAGCTATATATCACGAGGCACGCGGTGAGTCTTTAGTAGGAAAATTAGCTGTTGCGTTAGTTGTCATGAATCGCGTATCTCGATCAGACTTTCCAAACACTATTTGTGGTGTAGTGCATGATGCGCAGCTTTCGCGCAAAGGTATTCCGATTCGCAATAAATGCCAATTCTCATACTACTGTGATGGTATTAGCGATGATCCTAAGGACAAGCAAACACTTGCTGCATCACTCGACCTAGCCCAGAGTGTTCTAGATGGTAAGGTTATTGACTTCACTGCTGGTGCAACACACTATCATACTATAGCAGTATCAACCAATTGGGGATATCCTAAAGTTGCACAGATTGATAATCACATTTTCTACAAAAGAAAATAAATTGCATGACAGTTTTTTATGATGAACTTGGCAATTATAAACCACTATCCATAATTGCCGGGCCCTGTGTGTTTGAGAATCTACATCATGCAGAGATGATGAGTTCTGCATTACGCGATATATGCAATGAAGTGGGAAACAAATATTATGGTTACGGCAAATCATTAAACTTTATCTACAAGACTTCATTCGATAAGGCCAATCGCACGAGCGCATCTAGTTACAGGGGCACAGGATTCGATGATGCATATTATGCATTTCAGAGTCTTCGGGCAAATGGTACTGAACTCCTGACTGATATTCATGAATCGTGGCAGTGTGATACTGTTCAAGCCGATGTTATTCAAATCCCAGCATTCCTCTGTCGGCAAACCGATCTACTTCATGCAGCAGCAGATAGCGGCAAAGTAATAAATGTGAAGAAGGGACAGTTCCTCTCGCCTCAGGAAATGCTTCAGGTAATAAAGAAGCTAGAACATTTTGGTGCCAAGAAGATTATTGTAACTGAACGCGGCACTACATTTGGTTATAACAATCTAGTTGTAGATATGCGCAGTCTAGAAATTATGCGCAGTGCTGGATATCCAGTAGTCATGGACTGTACTCATGCTGCGCAAGCGCCAGGTGGATTGGGCGGCCGTAGTGGTGGTGATCGTGAAATGGCTAAGGTAATTGCACGAGCCGCAGTTGGAGTAGGTGTTGCGGGTGTATTCATGGAAGTCCATCAGGATCCAGATAATGCGCCCTCAGATGGTCCTAACATGATTAGACTCGATCAGGCTAAGGATTTAATTACAGAATTGATTGAATTGGACTTGGTTCGTAAACGTTTTTTGCATTAGACTACTGTAACAAATTTATATTATAATGGAGTGTTACTATGAGTATTAAGAATGGTAAAATTTGGGGGGAAACATGCACAATATTTCAAAATCCTCTAGTCGAGTTGCATCGAATTCAAGTAATGTCTGGATATATGTGTTCAACCCATCTACATACGCACAAGTGGAATGGTTTCTTTGTAGAGAAGGGTATCCTAGAAATTCATATTAAGAAGAATGACTACGATCTTACAGATGTGACGCGCCTGATGCCAGGAGATTTCTGTGCGGTGAAACCGGGAGAGTATCATTGGTTTTATTGCGTAGAAGATTGCATAGCTTTCGAACTATATTGGCCAGAGATGCTGAGTGAAGATATCAAACGACTGAACTCAGGAGGAAAAGCGTAATGGTTGATGTAATTCCAATTGAAGCTAATACATTTCTAGATTCTGATCAATTTGGAAAGTTACTTGAAACTGCGATGTACGACAAGAAGCTATCGCATATCGATGCCATATGCTATATTTGCAAAGTCCATAACATAGAAGTGGAAAGTGCAGCGGATCTAATTACACCTAAGTTGCGAAAGCTTATTTATAATGAGGCAGTCAGCATCAATATGGTTCGCAGTAAGCGTGGTAGAAAGTTAGCAATTTAATGAGTAAGACCATGTGGGATTTTATTCAAAATAATCGTGGAACAGGAGATGCATTCTATGGAAGGGATGCGGGCATATCAGACATACTTAGCCCTTAAACTACATTTTACTAGTGACTATGACTATTTTAAGTATGCGGGTAAAACTAGAACCATCAGTGAATCTGCATTGCAAGCACGAAAAGACTACCACCAGTTTCGAAGAATAGAACGAAGATATAAAGATAATCTAATTGAGTTTATCGTATCTAATATTATCCAGAACAATGCTAAGTGGGCAGGCGATCTAGTTACAACTCAATCTGAAAAGAATTATGTTGAATGGCGAAAGAGAAATCAATCATTTGCATATATCTTTCGCCAAGACCTAGAGAAACTGATAGAAGATAAGGATGCACTATTTCGAGTTGAAAACGGTGGGCATCCTAAACTTCTTAAATATTATCTCGGTAAGAAAATTATGATAGAAACTGTAGTCGCAATGAATGATGTGCTTAATTTTATGCCGCATTGGAACAAAAATATAACAGATACAATCATATGGACGGATGTATCTCGTTTGCTCGAAAAATATCGCCCATTCGTTAAGTGTGATAAACAACAAATCAAAACCATAATGAAGGAAATTTTCCTATGAATTTGGAAATTGAAAAGTATATAGGTGAACTGATGCATCTTCGTGATACGATTCAGAAACAGACTAAACTTATCGCTGAACTAAAGAGAATAACTACCGAAATGAAGATAGATGTGATTGAAAATAAATATGAATATGAATCGTATGATGATGTGCAAAATTACTATGATCACGATTATTAGTTGACAATCAATAAATAAAGTACTATTATATACTTCTATATGATGCATACTGTGAATAAGAAACATACACATACTTAACATACAAACATATGGAGTTACACATGGAATCATTTGCGGCACTTAAGCGGTCAAGCAGTTCTTCTCTCGATCGCCTCACTAAAGAAATTCAGAAGCTCAATCCTACCAATAATCAATCATCTGATCTTCGATTTTGGCAACCTGAGTGTGACAAGAGTGGAAACGGATATGCTGCTATTCGTTTTCTTCCAGCACCACAAGGCGAAGAAGTTCCTTGGGTTCGTGTCTGGACTCACGGCTTTAAGGGCCCAGGCGGCTGGTATATTGAGAACTCGCTAACCACTATTGGAAAGGAAGATCCTGTATCTGAACTCAACAGTAAGTTGTGGAATTCAGGCATCGATGCAGATAAGACTACGGCTCGTTCACAGAAGCGCAAGCTAACATATATCTCTAATATTATTGTCGTAAAGGATGCTGCTCATCCTGAGAATGATGGTAAGGTGTTCTTGTATAGGTTCGGTAAGAAAATCTTTGATAAGATTAATGCAAAGATGCATCCTGAGTTTGAGGATGAAAACCCAACCAATCCATTTGATTTTTGGAAGGGCTGCAATCTTAAGCTTAAGATTCGCATGGTTGAAGGCTATCGTAACTATGATAAGTCTGAATTTGATGCAATTAGTTTAGCAGCAGATACAGATGAGCAGATCGAAAAGCTTTGGAAGATGCAGTATCCACTACAGCCTTTCTTAGCACCAGATCAGTTTAAGTCATATAATGATCTAAAAACTCGTCTGGATAAGGTCCTCAACACACATTCGGCACCATCGACATCTAAGGTAGAGGAAGATTCTCCATGGGAACCTGCAAATCGAACTACTAAGGTATCAGAACCTGCAGTCGGTAAGTCTGCTGCTGAACCGAAGGTATCCGGCAATGATGATCTAGATTTCTTTCGAAAGCTAGCCGAAGAAGACGACCAGTAAATGAGAAACCCCGCTTCGGCGGGGTTTCTTTTTAAGCAGCAGTGTTTTGTGATATATAATTCGCTCGGGTGATCGTTAGATCATTATTTCTTGGATTGAGAGGTACAGATATTGGTTCAGTTTTTTCATTAGTAGAACCGACTCTAGTAGCTACAGTATTTGTTGAATTATTAATTGCAACAACTTGTGGCGGAACTGCACCCGGCACACTAGCAAATAATTGCGATTCTTCGCCTCGTCTTGTAACTAATCCAGCAACTGGCTTTCCGCCTGCAGTAGCAATACCATTTTGTATAATAGAAGCTGCCTTATCCATATCTCCGGAATCAATTGCTTCTATCAATCCTTTTCGAACAAGAGACTGTACACTACCTGTATTATATGAATATGATGTAAGAGCAGCTTTCTGCTGTTCATTAAGTTTATCCCAAGTACGTCCTAGTTGCATCTTAGCAACCTTTTCATATCTAGGCATGTCTACACTAAGAAGCTTCTTTGCCTGCGCTTGATTTAATACAGTATCCTTTCCATCTTTTCCTGTAACTGGTATCTTTTCATCACCAGCTTGAATAAATCCAGCTTTAGCTTCCATAGGTGTTATTTGATGACCATATCCAACAGAGTATTTTTTACTTCCTGGAGGATCCTCATAGGCCTTACCATTACTCGGTAGACCTTCTTGTTTTGCAATAAAATCGGTAGCTAGTTTTGATAGAGGTGTCGTTGTTAGACTATTACTAGTCTGGACTGGCGATCCAGCTCCTGCTGCTGGTACTACTGCTGCTGCTGGTGGTGCTGCTGGTGGTGGTGCTCCTGCTGGTGCTGCTGATGCTGTTGATGCTGTTGCTGGTGCTCCTGCTGTTGGTGCTGGTGGTGGTGCTCCTGCTGGTGCTGGTGCTGATGCTGTTGATGCTGCTAGTGGTGCTCCTGGTACTACTGCTGATACTGTTGATGCTGCTGCTGGTGGTGCTGCTGGTGGTGGTTTTGTATTTCCCTCATCATCGGTAGCATTTAAATAATTTTCAGTGGCATCAAGCTCTTTAGTGACTTCAGCTTGGTCCAATCCAAATAATTTTAGAAGATTATTTATTTTATCTGTAATGGTTTTCTTTATTGAGTCAATTTCTGCTTGGATCGGATCACCTTCTAATAATCCCTCCTTAAGTTTTTCAGCCACTGCAGTACCATCTTCGAGTTTAGCTCCATTTTCAAGTTGATCTTTAGTTGTATCGTTCGCTTCTTCAGTTTCAGCGGCCATCTCGTTATCAACTTCATCAGTTTGCACATCTGTAGTTCCAGCTTCCGTAGCTCCGATATCTGCATTGTCCACATCTTTAGTTGCAGCGGCCATCTCGTTATCATCTACTGCAGTTGGAGATATCTCGGCGTCGAGCTTAATATCTTTTGATGGATCGCCTGCCTCTGGACCATATCCAAATGATTTCATGGCGCTTTCATACAAATCAGTGAAAAGCTCTTTTACTTTTGGCTCAAAATATACATAAGCTGCTCCTGCTATGGTAGAAAGTATATTTGTCATGGTACTGCTAACCTGCAACTTGATAGGCGGGTTCTTATCACCGGTTTGAGGTTGAGGTGATCCTTTTGGGTCTTCAAGTTCTCCTTCTGCTGCTTCTTTAGCCAATCTTTTATTCAGCATAAGAATATCTGTTAACACTTTAGTAACAGAGTTTAATTTGCCAAACAATTGAGATTGATATGACATAAACTCAGATTTTTTAAGTGTAGAGGCCTCGATTCGGTCGAGTCTGCGAGAAAGTTTTTTTACTGAGTCTGGTGCTATCTTAACCATTTAATTCTCACTTAATATCCAGCGCGGGCTGGATTGAATGTCATTGACTGGCTTGGAAAGCTAGGCGGTAGTCTGTTATAGTTATTAACATTTACTACTTTATTTGTAGTTGTATTATCAATAATTACTGTCGCTGCTGGTGAATCAGTATCGTCATAATACTCATTCATTTTGGCGTCGTAGTTTTTAGTTGGACCGATCGGCGAGTCGTAAATTGGGCCGATCGCCGATGCCGGTGTTGCAGCTGGTGTTGCAGGATCACCACCTGCAGCACTTGGCACAGACGCGGCGTTGTCCGCATTTGCTGTAAGAGCTTGCGGCGAGGCCGCTCCAATGCCTTCCGCATTAACTTCTTGAAGAGATTGTAGAGCTTGTAGAGCTTGTAGAGCTTGTAGATTCTGGGCCGCACCGCCGTCATCGGCGGCCTTATTTTGTTCTCTGATCTTCTTAAGATCATCCAATATGACACTATTTGGGATTTTTAATGCTGTAGCTGCTTTAATTACATCATCCGTCAGCTTCTTGCGCACACCGCCGCCGGCGGACCAGCCTGCAGCATATGCAGATAAAGCTGCGTTTAACGTTTCTGTCTTTTCTTTATTTACATCTATCTTTAAATCAGGTTTGCCGGTTAATAATTCAATAGTTTCATCCATTATAGATTTTAAGTTGTTTGCTACCGCGTCACCTGCATCTGCTTCAGGAAATACACCATATGCTGCCTTATATACATCACGCGCAATATTAGCTGCGAGGGCGGCAATTGCAACTCCCGTTCCTATACCCGGAAATAATCCTGCCGCTCCACCCGTTGCTGCTAAAGCGGCGCCAGCTACATCTCCCTTCATTGCTCTAGCGTAAGCATCATACGCGCCCAACGCAAGTCCTAGACCCGGAATAATTTTTCCTAAGGAGTTACCTAAACGCTTCTTTATTAGTGCTGTTATTTCTGATTTTGTTAAGGTGGCCGCGGTGGCCGCAACTGCCGGTACCGCCGCCCGTGCTGCCGCCCGTGCCGCCGCCAAGGTCGCCATCGCCTTTAATCCACTTAATCCAGATAAAACTTTTGAGGCTAGCATTTTTGCCAATTCAAGTGCTTTGGTGGCTATTATCTTCATAAAGCGCAAGATATCATCAAGTATTGATAAAGCCCACTTACCAACTATTTGTAGTTTGTCTACGACATGTCTAGCAATCGATTTGCCAATGTTTGCTAAAGATACTGGTAGTTTTGTAGTAAACCATGTTACTAGTTTATTCCACAAACCACTTATCGACTTTATAAGCTTACTAAACTTCTCGACGTACACTCTTATTTTACCCATAATTGGTTTAATGATATTCTTAAAGTCCTGAATCAAACCTTTTATTTTACCCACAGTTGCTTTGATAAAGGCCTTAAACTTCCCGACGAAAACTTTTATTTTACCCACAATTGATTTAATGAGATTTTTAAAGAAATTCTTTATAGCGTTCCAAAGATTTTTGACCCATTTAATAATATCGTCTAGTGCCTTAAGAAATTTGTTGAACATGCTTTTAACAGTCTTGTATATTATAGACCAAAGGCCCACGATAAACTTCTTACCTTCTTTATATGCATCTACCTTTTCTGGGGCACCATCTTCTGGTTCACCATCTTCTGGTTCTGTGGTAAGAGCAGCACTCTCTTCTGACTCAACTAGACGCAACTTACCGACAAGATCGATAAATGTATCGAGCCTTTTGAATACACCCAACTTATACTGTTTGAATTCAGTATTAGTTATACCTAATGATAATGACGGTAATGCTGCCATTTATTGTTGGTCTTTCTTCTTCTCCAAATATGCAAGTAACATATTAACATACACTTCCCTCTCCCAAGGTATCATATTTTCAATTTCCGCTAAACTATACTTGTGATACTGCATAAGCGAAAAATTCAGTTCATAATAGTGTTTAAGTGTATTATGAGAGAGGGATATTAGAAAAAATCAGAAACGCCTTCAAACTTAACTGTATCAGTTTGCCCACAACCAGAGCAAGTATATGTCAGTTCATGAGCCAGTTTAGGCATAGTTTCGAAAAACTCAGTTAGCTTTTCGTATTGCTTATTATTCATCTGCTCAATAAATGTAATTGAATCATTAATACTATCTGGTGGATATACATTATCGGCATCATACACATATTCAATACAAGATGCCATAAGCTTAAGTTCATTTGCATTTTCGCCACTGACCGATTTAATTGCATCAATTGTTGGATATGTCATCTTAACGCCTAGCTTGTCATCCAACATAAACTTATTAATATGTTTTGGATTGCGTTGAACCTGCACATCATCTACTTTAATAGATACTTCTGTCGCGACTTCACACTTAGTGCCTGCTTTATTGACGCCACCACGATGCTTATATGTAAACTTGACTTCTTCGCCAATTGACTTAGCGCGTAGATTGAGAAATAAGTGCTCGATATCAAAAAATGGCAGTTTACTTACATCTACTCCATCTACACATGCAGTAATAGCATCCTTAATAGCACGAATTACTGATTCTTGATCTTCGGCTTCAAGAGCCATAAGCAGTGCTTTTTCTTCCTTCACTAGGAATGGGCGGAATGTAACTTCACGACCATCTGACGGAAGCTTAGTAGCAAATCTCGGAATCATAATTTTAGGTAAAGACATAGTATAACCTCACTGTTAGAATGGTAAAATAGATTTCAACACACTACCTGCATTTCTTGGACCACTTGTAACTGAGTCTGCAGATGACCTCAGCGCACCACCAACTCCTTGACTCTTAACAAGAGATAATATAGGAATAAATCGATTGAACATATTAACTCCTTTACGCAAACTGAATGCATCATTATTACCTGGAGTCTGAAAATTAGCATGCGTTTCAGTAAAATATCGATACTGAATATCTACAGTTAGTTTCGCATACTGTCCACCATTATTCCAGTCCATCTGAACTTCATGAATCTGAATTGGGAATGGCTCTACTAGGTTAATTGTATAGGATGCATCAATATTTACTGAGGAAATGGTATTTTTCAAACCAAATGGATTTGTTATTATACTTGGATCAAATCCAATTGACTGAGCAATATTAACCAACTCACTAACTAGACTCTTTTTGGATTTTCCCTGCCCCTGCATAGCAGGAGATGTTGCATATGTTTTAAGTTCAACTTTGGCAGTCTTAGTTGCAGTATCATAATATCCTACATCGAATTCACCAGGTTGTACAGGGCCCTGTACACCATTGCTTGATTGACCCATAAGAAGGCTCTGCCACTGCATAAAGAATTCTCGTTCCCGCATATCTTCGCTTAATATAACATTAATAGTGAAATTAGAACTATTAAATGCATATGGTATTCTACGCATAGGTCCATAATATCTCTGATCATGTGTAACAATAGTTCTGCTTGGCATACTAGCAGATTCAATTCTCAATAGCAATGGTTCCGACTGCATCATCGTCTTCGGCTGCGTGATCATTACAGTAAAATACGCAGGATTAGCAGTACCGTGTTTCCCTAATTCAGCACTAAAAGCATCGATGTTAAATGGATTACCCATTAGTATATCCTATCTCTACTCTCTTTATAAACTGTATTCTTACTTGCGCCCACAAATCTATCAAGCGGTAGAAACAGCGCAATATCCCATTCCTTAGGTTCAATATAAAAGAATTTAGACCGCATATGCGAGAATAAATACTTCTTGACGCATGGTCTAAAGAACTTTAAGCTAGACACTTTATTCAATAGCGAATATGAAAATTTAATTCGAGTTGTCTCGTTCATCTTATCATTACTTACATATTCTAATAGAGTGTCGAGGAGCCGCGCACGAAGGCGCGGCGGCAGATAATGCATATTTAACCCATAAAAGCCATTGCCATCATCCGCTCTACCAGATATCTTTGAACTAGCAAATGGTAGTACTAATGGAAATTTGTCATAATATGGAAGATCGGCTTTAGTCTTTGGATCGTATGCATAAAGATACATATCACCAATCATTGGAGCTTTCCGAAATCTTTGGCGATCGGAATTGATTAAACTAGTTGGCGATGTAGTTGCTTTAGCAGCCTGAGTACGAAACCAGTTCGCACTATTGCGTTCAAGCGAAGGATATTTACCTGCCTGTTCGCCTCTAGTAAGAATGTCGTTTAATACAGATGCAATTGCCATTACTTGATACCTAGATCATGCTCGGTCAGTACATGAAATGTCCAGCCACGGTCTTTACAGTATTCTTCCGCAGCTTTCCACTTAGCACTATTTATACCATATTGCATAACCTCGGTAACATACTTCTTTGTTATTCTTTGATTTTTGTCGCGAATAGTGGGCGCAATCGATTGCTTTGCGGGTTTTATCTCTAGCATCCGAACCTGTATTGCACTATCTTTATCTTTATATCTTATTATGAAATCAGGAAAGTATCTATGCATTCTACCATCTATAGGCGATAGATATGGTATTGCTAGTTCTTCAGATGACCAGTGCAGTATACTTGAGTTTCTATCTAGATATTGCATAACCTTACGTTCCCATAACGAACGATATACAATATTAGTCGGATCACCCTTATACTTCTCAGGATAAACTGGTTTATATT
>Ga0181357_1000066_pt1 | contig 30890 bp, 46 predicted proteins | sample Fa13VDMM110DN_FD_130094 | JGI IMG/M metagenome (GOLD analysis project Ga0181357, IMG submission 130094) | Freshwater viral communities from Lake Michigan, USA - Fa13.VD.MM110.D.N | ecosystem: Environmental > Aquatic > Freshwater > Lake | place: USA: Michigan | collected 2013-09-24 | reverse complement strand
TCGCGCTCGCGGGCACGGGTGTAGGTAAGTCTCTGTTCATGTGCCATTGCGCGGCTGGTAATTTGCTTGATGGTAAAAACGTTCTCTACATCACCATGGAAATGGCTGAGGAACGTATCGCCGAACGTATCGATGCTAATCTGTTGAATGTCACAATGGATGAGCTCGGTGAGATGAATAAGGAAACCTATGACCGTAAGCTTGCTAAAGTCAGAAACAAAACTTCCGGTAAACTGATCATCAAAGAGTATCCGACTGCTTCTGCTGGCTCTGCTAACTTTCGACATCTGATCAATGAATTGAAGTTGAAGAAGAACTTCACTCCTGAAGTAATCTACATTGACTATCTGAACATTTGCTCTTCATCTCGTATGAAGTATGGTAACAATATCAACTCCTACATGTATATCAAGGCGATTGCTGAAGAACTTCGTGGTCTGGCTGTTGAGTTTGATGTTCCTATTGTTTCGGCTACTCAGACTACAAGGTCCGGCTTCGGTAACAGCGACGTTGGACTTGAGGATACTTCAGAATCGTTCGGTTTACCGGCTACGGCTGACTTCATGTTTGCTTTGATAACGTCTGAAGAGTTAGAAGGTCTCGGTCAGATCCTGGTCAAACAGTTGAAGAACCGATACAATGATCTAGCAGCTTATCGTAGGTTCGTTGTCGGTATCGATCGCGCGAAGATGAAGCTGTACGATGTTGAACAAGATGCTCAGGAGGGTTTGGTTGACGATAAGCCAGTAATGGATAAAACTAATTTCGGTGAAAGAGACAGCGACTTCAATAAGAAGAAGCAAAAGTTCAACAAGAAAGACTTTGAAGGATTTGCGTGATGAAGAACTACAGCGTCAAGAGACTTGATACTGATCCCGGCAATGGAGAGCATTTCGGTATCTTCGAGCATCAAACTGAGCAAGTGATTATGCAATGTAAAGATCAGTTTCATGCTCAGGTTGTGAAGACCAATCTGAACAACGGAGCTGGTTTTGATGGCTGGACCCCAGCCTTTATGGTTCGAAATAATTTTTCAAAGAGGCTGTAAAAAAGTTGATTTTATCACTAAATAAAATCACGAAGCGGCATTATGCGAATCTAGACGCAATGAGGCACAGGGGATAACCGATAGGAACAGTCGAGAGCACGGTGGGGTTCCGCTCGACATTGCTGCTTAAAAGGGGTTGGGCGAAAGTCCAACCCCATTTCTTTTATAAATAGTATGAAAAACTTGGAGACCACGATGAAGTCTTTTACAGATTTCCTAACTGAAGGAAGAAGCAACGTCCTTCATGCTTTTGATATGGATGAAACTCTGGTCGCCCACGACCCAAAGCATCTAAAAGTTCATATCAGAGACGCACGTGGTAAACTCCTAAAGAGCTTAACCAACCAAGAGTTCAACAAGTATAAGCTGAAGCCAGGCGAGCATTACGACTTCAAAGACTTTAGATCCGCCAACGTTCTCGCCAAATCTGCACACCCAATCCAGCCAATGATCAACAGATTGAACAGACTCAAGAGACGTGGATTCAAAACTGAGATTGTCACGGCACGTTCTGATCTTGATGATAAGCAAAAAGTAAGAAAGATTTTGAAGAAGTTCGGTGTTGATATCAAAACAACTCATATGAGAAGAGCTGGTAACATTGAGGGAACATCAACAGGCGATAGAAAACGCAAGGTTATTTCGGATCTGATCAAAAAGCATCGTTACAAAGAAGTTCATTTGTATGACGATGACGTCGGTAATCATACACATTTCGCCAAATTGAAGCAAGATCACCCAGGAGTTCGTTTAGTTTCTCATATCGTTCGACACAATGAGCGTACCAAAAGAACAAATACAGTAACGATTAGACACTAAAAATGGCAACGGCAAGTAACATTTTTAATGATATCACAAAAACTTTATCTCCTGACATGGTCTCGGTTAAGAACAAAGACATTCTTGTAAAATCTAAAAATCGCGAAGACTCGAAAAAGAAACTTGAAAAATTTCTAAAGACTAAGGAAATTCCATTCAAAAGCATATTTAAAAAGTCTAAGTCAAGTTCTCTAGATGTTATTTTTATACCTGAAATCAATGCTGATGTTATCTTCAAGCCAATCATTCAGAAAGGCGCAGGCGGTTTGGGGTTTGAGAAAGAATTGAAAGTTGATTTAGAAAATTATTTTAATGGAGAGGAAATCCAAAACTTAAAACACAAAACTGTTGTAGCTGCTCTTCAAAAAGAACTTAAGATCACACCAACTAATGATTATAGCGTGACTCACGAAGGAGCGTTTAACAAAAGAAGAGAAATACAGTTTAACGGAAACAAGGTTGTAATAAGCAATTCTAAAGGCGACACGCTAACTGACATCACTGTTCAAAAATCGTCGGGAGAGAAGATGTTTCTTTCTCTGAAACTCGGTAGCACTTACTATGTCGTTTCCGCTTCGATTTACAAGTACTTTTTAGACAAAAGAACTCAAGTTGGGATAAACAAGTACTTCGGTTTCGATGGCTCTAAAATGGGCGGATTCGGCGAAGAGTACGTTTGTAAAACCCCCAAACCTAATTATTCAAAAGTGTCACAAGACTTAGCAGAACTTTTGTCGCAAGCAGTTGGCACAAACGTCGTTTTGGTTCATAAGAAAACAGACAGTGACGTTTTGGTTAAAAATGTTGGCTCGACTAATAAGGTTACTGTTACTGGATTATCAGCCTATTCTTATGTTTATACCGAGCCTGGAGTTCGTAAATACGCAAACATTAAAGCCAACGCAATGATAAACGGCGCAAATTACAAAATCAATTTCCAATTCCGTGGAACTACAGCTGCGGACGTTGGACCTAAATATCTCAGAATATTACTGGAAAGGCTTTAATGTGTGTCAAACACACATTTACCCGAAATCTAAAGGATAAAAAATGTTTACACTCAAGCAGTTTATTTTGACAGAAGGCATTCGTCAAGGTTTACCTCATATTCATTCGATGGACCACGAACAGTTTTCGAATTTGATTGCGGATAAGAAAGTCCACGTTGCTCACGCAACTGAAAAAACTGATGGCGCCACACACAAATTCGGTCATGATGAGCACGGGTTTTACACACAAAGTTCTGGTTCTGGTAATGATAAAATGCGCTCAAAACAAGATTATGAAAATAGAGCAAGACGCAGAGCGACAGAAACTGGTAAACCTCTCGACTTGACTGCAGCTCACGCATTCGGTCATGCTCATGAAGTGTTACAAAAAAATTCACATCTACAAGCCTACCTGAAGCGCAAAGCTGCTAAATCTGGCGGCGAAACATCAGTTAAGGGTGAATTGTTTCACAAAGGATTATCAAGACCCTCTGAAGATAAAAAGGGCGAAATCAAATTTGTGGGAACATCATATGATCCTTCGCACATGGGACATACTGGTAAGATTGTTATCCACTCAAAGTTGCCCGAAAATCAAGGACATGATACCGAGCATTTCAAGAGAGAGTTTTCCGACGAACATATCAACTTTGATGATGATAAAGTGGATCACAAACCTTCGCATGTTGATGTTAGTGATGAGCATAAAGATTTTCACAACCTTAATCACGATTTGTTAAAGTCAAGAACCACGTCAAAAAACAAGGCTGACAAAGAAGCTGAAACCGCTAAATTCGACGTGATTAAAAAGAGAGTTTCCGAAAAAGTTGATCAACATGTAAGTAAATTAGGTCTAAGACCTAAGTGGGGTAGCGGCACAGAAGGTATTGTTGTTCATCCTCGCGCTGGTTCGCGCTCGCCTCGTTTTAAAGTAACGTCTGCGTCTTTCAGAGATTATAAGGCTGATCCTACGAATAAAGAAAAGTTTAAGAGCAGAGGAGCGAGTTAAAGATGCTAAAGTTCAATAACTTCAACGGGATTTCGCTTCTCTCAGAGGGTGGTAATATCAAAGTAAAGAATGCTGCTGGTGAAATGGTTTCTGCTGAACCTTTCAAGGTTAAAGATCGTGGTCGACAAAGTAAAGACATTCACGATGCATTGAAATCAATTCACGATTCTTATCATGCTGAAACAAAACATCATCTGTTTGGTAAAAACGCTTCTGGTCTGACCTCGGGTTCTGTTTATGCAGGAACGACTAAGCATTTCATGAACGCTCATATTCCTGATCACGAGTTCAAGAAACATAAACCGACTGTCGGTGATATCGACGCTCAGATTCCTATGGAACATAAAGATCACCTCGCTACATTTTTGAAACCAGGCGACCGTCACGGCAAATATACTGTAGTCGGCACAAAAAAACATGGAACAGAAACTTCTGCTGTCATGCGCCATGATAACGGCGAGCACCATCAGTTTGATCTAGAAGGTACACATCATTATCAAGGAACTGGACCTCATAAAGATGAACAATTCCTTCATAGCGCGCACTGGGATGATACAAAATCAGGTATCAGCGGTGCCCATCACAAGATACTGATTAACTCTACTGGGCTTGACAAACATAAGTTTTCAATCACTCATGGTTTGCGTTCAAGAACTGATGAAACTGATCCTGGCACAAAATCTCCAAAGGAAATAGCGCACAAGTTATTCGGAAAGGGTGCAGACGAAAATGATACGCACTCATTCAAGGGTGTTACTCAGCTCATCAAGAGGCACGTTCATCCTTCGCAGCACCAAGCAATTTATGACAAGTTTAAGTCTGGGTTGGTTTCCATCAAAGGAAAAGATCACAAAGCTGCGTTAGATCATCTTCGTCAGCATTTGAATGTGAAAGATGATATCAAGGAATCTGTAAGTGAAAAAACTCACCACACGTCAGTGGTTCCAATGGTTGGGTTCAGTCCGATTTCGCATATGGGTCATGCTAAAGACTTGGGTGGAACTTTGTCAAAACTGCCTGGTACGAAACACATTGGTATAAGTTCAAAAGCGGATTTGTTTAGTCCAAAAGAGCGTGGTGATATTTTAAAAAAGCAATGGGGTGATAAAGAAACTTCTGCGCACGTTGTCACAGGCGCGGGCGAAACAATAAGAAAGGCGCACGATTCTTTACCTAAGCATGGAAAAAAAGTGCTTCATCTCCTTGTTGGTTCTGATAGAAAAGAACTTGCTACGGGATTGAAGAAGTCATTAGAGCAAGGTAAATTGAAAGAGATGGAAGGTCGTCATTTCGACGAGATTCACCTTCATACTCCTGAAGACTCTGATCGTTCGCATGGTATGAGTGGAACAAAAATGCGACAAGCAGCAGCAGATGGAAACGAAGATGAATTTCACAAGCATGTTGGCAAAATGTTTTCAAGAGCCGAGTCTAACCATATTATGGGGCGTGTAAAATCTGGTCTCAGCAGTGGTGCAATAAAGGTCAAAAGACCTGAGCCAAAGAAAAAAATTGTAAAAGAAGAAGCAAACATTCTACAACACCAATATGTTTTGAACAAAGTTTTGAAGTGTTGGATATAAAAGGCAAAATAAGATGCAACGCATTCAACTTGACGAAGTGAACCTCAGAACTGATATCTCTAAAAAAGCTGTAGGTTTCGTTAATAAAAAGTTTCTAAAGAAACCTATTGAAAAAATTCAAGCGAATTTCAACCAAGTCGCTAGGAAAAAACTCAAGCATCATTCCACTATGGAAGACGGCAGGCACGTTTACCATGGTATAGATGAGAATGGACATCATCACTTCATGACGACAAATCACGAAGGAAAAGTTGATTCTTCAGTTACAGCTATCAAAAAAGGTAAAGCCCATGACATTGACATGGCTGTTGCTGTTCCTGGCGCTGGGGTTCATAAGTTGTATCATCATTTGATAACGAAACACGATCATATACTAACTTCAACTGAGCAATCTCCCGGTGGTCACGCTATCTGGAAAAAGATGAGAAAGATGGGTGGAATCAACATACATGGTTTCCACAAAAAGTCTGGCAAAGGCGAACACATTGACATCGTCAAACATCCTGAAGACAGCCACGTTAGCAACAAAGAACTGTCTTCATTCTTAAATTCTAAAGGTGGTACAAGGCAGCAACGTAAAACTGAATACGCTCACCTAAAGAAACAACAAAATATGGCATTAGTCGCACACAAAGATTCAAAAGTGAGACCTATGAAAGAAGGTATCGCTTTTACAGTGCTAAGTGTCATCAGAGAATCCTTGGAGAAATAAGACGGCGCAGCTTAGAAAAGACAGACAAGAAATACCCACCTGATGGTAAAACTATCTTTTAGGTAGTTGTTTTTATAAATAGTGAAAAGAGGATACCAATGAAACAAACACCCAAAGATACAGAAACAAAATTACCAAAAAAGTATGTTTCTGGTTTGTCTAGCGCGATTGCTAAGGCAAGAAAATCACATTGGGCTAAAACTTCAAAGATGGACCCTAAAAACCCAGCTGCGTACACTCCAGCTCCTGGTGATAAAAATGCTAAAACTAAAGAATCGAAATACACTAAAGCATACAAAGCCAAGTTTGGAGAAGAAGTCGAAATGGAAAAAGAAAACGAATTAGACGAAGCTGCAGGTTTAGCCGCAAAGGCAGCTAAATCTGGCATTTCGGCTGGAACTCTTCGAAAAGTGTATAACAGAGGTATGGCTGCTTGGAGAACTGGTCATCGTCCAGGCACAACTCCTCAGCAGTGGGCTATGGCGAGAGTCAACTCTTATATCACCAAGGGCAAAACTTATCATACTGCAGACAAAGATCTTCGTGGCGAAAGCGTAGAGGAAGCTTGCTGGACTGGTTATAAGCAAGTCGGTATGAAAAAGAAAGGCAGTCGCACAGTTCCTAACTGTGTAAAAGAAGTTTCCGAAACACATTCAACTGATAAAAACAAGTCATCATCTAGATTCGATGGTTCCAACGAACTAGTTTCAATCTACAAGAATGACACGCCTGGTCAAAGTAAAACTCTCAAGACTGTTAGAAAAGTAGTTCGTGAAGCACTTGGTGACTGTGGTTGCGGTGGTAACTGCAAGTGCGGTGACACGAAGAAAGTTGATGAAAATAAATCGTTTCAAAATCCATCGGGTGGTTTGAGCCGTAGAGGTCGCGAACACTATAATAGAACTACAGGAAGCAATCTCAGAGCACCAGTAACTACAGAACCTTCTAAGTTAAAGAAGGGCAGTAAGTCTTATAATCGTAGGAAATCGTTCTGTGCTCGTATGGGTGGTATGAAGGAAAAAATGACTAGTGCTAAGACTGCTAGAAATCCGGGTGCGCGCATTAATAAAGCACTGAGAAAGTGGAATTGTTAGTATGCAATCCTACAAAGACTATATAAAAGAACTGAGTGTTCCTCAAGGAACGACTGGTAAGAGAAAAGAAGTGTCTACGCCAATGGTGGCGATTAGAATGGCTTCTGGTAACATAGAAAAGCACCCGCCTGGTAAAAGCGGAAGCTCAGGAGGTGGAGGAAATGGAGATTAGTATCATGTTTACATCATTTATCGTAGTAGTAGTAGCAGCTTTGGCTGTTTGGTACTTTTTTAAGAAGGCATCGCCAGATTTTAGTGCTGATGTCAATAAGGACGGAAAGGTAAATCTTGACGACGCTAAGGCAGTTGTTGAGGTAGCCAAGGTAGAAATAAAAGAAGCTGCAGTAGAAGTTGTCGCAAAGGCAGAAGTCGTCGCAGTTGCTACCGCTGAGAAAGTCGTTCAAAAGGCGAAGAAGTCAGTAGAAAAGAAAGCAGCAACAAAGGCTAAGAAGTAATGGACGAACTCGTTCAACAGACGAAGGTGGTACTAGCTTCCACCTTCGCATTTTACCTAAAAGCTCACAACTTTCACTGGAATGTTGAAGGCACAAATTTCCCTCAATACCATGAGTTGTTCAAAGGCGTATATGAGGATGCTTGGGGTGCTGTTGACGAGATAGCCGAGCACATTCGCGCGCTCGACGCATACGCGCCAGGTTCGATGTCTAGATTTTCCTCATTGTCTGTAGTTGATGAACAGTTAAATATACCTGAAGCTAAGAAAATGGTTATCGAACTTGAACAAGATAATAAGATCATTATAAATGTTTTGACTAAGGCACAGCAGCTAGCTGAAAGAAATGGAAAGATTGGTCTTGCTGATTTTTTTCAAGGTCGTATTGGTATCCATGAAAAACAAGGATGGCAGTTAAGAGCTACTGGAAAGTAAATGAAAGACATCAAGGCTATAATCGAAGGCATCGTTAGTCAGGGTAAGTTTGTAGGTTCTAGAGGTCATGCCTTTAGATCCTCATCTTCATCTGATTCCTCAGGTGGTAAACACGATCATGGTGTTGATATTGGTGCTGAAAGAAACTTATCCCATCAAATGGCGACACGCCAAAGAGTTGATCAGAACACAAAGAATCGCGAACAAGAAATGCAAAAGCGTAATAAAGAGGCGGAGCAGCGTCGTAAGGAAACAACAAAAATGTCCAAAGAAAATATTGATGAGGCTAGAAGACCTGGTGATCTCATGGGTCGTAAAGGCATCCAAGATTTCCTAAGAACTCGTGATATTCTATCAGGTAAAAAGCCAGAAACTAAGGCGCCAGACTCAGAAAAGAAGCCAACTCAAACTGTTACTAAAGAAGAAACAGGAACTGAGGCTAGAGTAAAGGTAAAGAACGTTGCTCGCCCAGAAGATGCAGCTCCAACTTCAGAAAAATCAGTCCTTGGCAAACAAGGTCAAATCAAAACAAAAATCATAGACGAGGAAAAACTAACCATGTCAATGCCAAACTTTGGACTTTCAAAGAGCCTTATCGATTCAGTTCGTCAAATCGTTGAAAAGAAACAAGATCATGATGGCGACCCAAAGAAAATGAATGGTGGTAAAACCGAAGTCGATCTTGATCCTGAAACTAATGATAATATGAACGATGATGATAATTCGAAGAAAAAGTCAAAGTCTAAGAAGAACGACAAAGATGACGATGACGACAAGAAGTCGGTCAAGGAAGGCAAGGAACATACAGTTCCTAAGTCTGAAAAAGAAAAGAAGCTTGCCGCTTTAGCTTCACCAAAGGATAAGATCACGCACAAGGACGTGCTGGTTGGTCGTGGCGTGGTGAAGGAAGAAGAACAGAAGGAAGAATCAATTCTTTCGCAAGAAGAACTTGACCGCCTGGATGAAATCAGTAAGACAACACTTTCTTCATATGTAAAGAAGGTTGCATCAACACCAGCTGATAAAGTTAAGAAGTCTAGAGAAAAAGGTATTGAAACTGCGTCAAAGAAGCTTCATAAAGAAGAAGTTGAATTAGAAAATCTAGAAGAGGTGTCTGATAAAACCCTAAAAAGTTACATAGGAAAAGCTAAAACGGATAGAGAAAACCTTAGAAAAACATTTACAAAACAACAAAAAAAAGGACCGCAGATTTTTAAAGGGAAATCCGAATATGATTCTTATGTAGGTAATAGCGGGAAATCAAATTCATATTTCGATAAAAAGATAAAAAATAGAAAAGCAGGCGTTAGATTGGCCACTAACAAACTAACAAAGGAAGAAGTTGAATTAGAAGAAATGGATAATCATTCATTAAGCGACTACCGCAGAGAACAACGAAGAAATAGCCCAGAAGAAAAAGCAAAAAGAGAAAAAAGAGAAAAAGAGATATTAAAATCTATAAAGCCTGAAATGCGTAGAAAATTTGGGCTTCCTGAACCAGAAAAAACTAACGAAGAAACTGATCTTGAAGAAGGTCGCGGTCGCCCAAGAAAGAATCCTCTACCACCCGGTCAAGAAACAGAAGGCGACGACACTCACAAGCACCCCATGCAGCAGCTCGAAAAGATTTCTCATTCTATCGAAGGTAGAGAACCTCATTTCGAGCACAAAGATGATTCAAAATCCAAAATCAGCAGACACCTAGCCAGACATATGGTTGTGGTCCACAACTCTATGAAAACGACTCAGGAGAAAGATGATTTCGCTAACAAACTGCATGCGAATCGCGAATCGATGAGATCAGCTGTGAGCAAACACTTCTAATAGTAAAAAACTTATAAATAGAAAAAACTTAGTATTAGGGAGTACAAACATGCCACTATGGGGTAGAAATGACCAAGCTTCGTCTGCAGCAGCTAATGTGCAGTCTTCAAACGGCGCTCCAATCGGAACATACACAGCTGTAAAACTTGGTGGGAGTGCTAATGCGCACTACGCTAACACTTCTGGTTCTCGCGCCAACGTAGACATTCAGATGTTCGGTAACACAACACCAAACGCTTTTCTAACTGGTCAAGCTGTTGGTGTATTTGGTATTGACGCTACAGAAGCAGGAATCTCTTCAGGGAGTCTTGTTTTCGGTAGAGTAACTTCCGGCGGAACTGGTTACAGTGCGAATGCTACGGTAACTATTACGGTAACAAACGGCGGAACAAGCGGTGTGGCTAATGCTTTCGCAAACACCACAGCTGGTGTTGGTGGTAAAATCACTGCTATCAATATCTCAACTGCTGGTTCGGGATACATTACAAATCCAACTATTGTTATCTCAGCGCCTTCCGCTTTGAACGTTACAGCAAATACAACAGGCGTAAGCAATACAGCAGACGTAATTCTTCTTTCTACCGCCAACTCTCGTTTCCAGGCTGGTGATAGATTGTATTACGGTGTTCCAACTGGTAACACAGCTATTCCTAACCTGTCAGGTAACAACTACTACTTCGTAACGTTTGCTAATACCACATCTCTAGCTGTTTCAGATACGCTCGGTGGCGCAAATATTAACATTGCTGAAACAAGAACAGGGGCTGGTGAAACGCATACTCTGACTGGCGACACAGCAACAGGTGTTATTGTTGTCAACGGTGCAAAAAACAAGGGTGTTGCTCACGCTGGTTGGGTTGTGAGAAAAGAAGGAACTGGTGGTCGTGCTGGTCGCGTTCAATATGAAACGCTAGTAGCAATGGGATCGCTTGGCGCTCAAACAGCATCCTTTGGTACAGCTGCTCTTGTAGCTGATGCATCTGACGATACTACTCTCCCCGATTCTTGATAAGGTCTTATCTATATGGCTGGTGATGCAAAAAAGATATCTGAATTAGCAGTAGCCAACACCCTGTCATCAACTGACAGGGTCGTTGTTCTCGTTAGTCCAGCTACAACTGCGAATGTAAAGACTATTACAACAGCAAACTTCGCTAATAGTGTAGCAGCGAAGTTGATAACAAATACATCGCCTACGAGCAATACATCTAATGGTAATCCTGGGCAAATTGCTTATGATGGCGCTGCAGTATACATTTGCGTTGCTAATAACAAATGGGGTAAAGCAGCTTTAACACTGGCTTGGTAATGAATGATATTTTGACTGAAGACAATTTTTTAATTTATTGTGCGAAAGTGTATGATAACCCCGGAATGGTTTCCACTGAAGAGTTCATGGAAGATCTAGACCGGATCAAATACATTAAAAAGCTTATTACACGTTATACAGAAACTGGAGAGCTGAAGGAGAGGTTAATTCTCAACCATATCATCACTCTCCACAACTGTTTCGGGGAACATCTTGCGAAGATTTTGTTTTTGAAAGCTGAAAAACAATTTCATCACATCAAACCATTTTTGATATTGGTCAATGCGCTTCCCGAAACAATAAATAATGTTGATAAACATAAAAAGGTTTACACCGACTCAATACCTCTAGACATCAAAATAGTCTCAGTTTTACGAAAGATTAACAATGGTTAAGAAAATCAAAGAGGATACAGCGTCAACCGGAGCGTTCAATGCAGCTGGTAGCGGTGGAGTTGATGGTATCGGTGTTGGACCAAAGGGCGAACCAGGCGTATACCCTAAGAAAAAAAAACTTCGCGTTCTCTTCCCAATGTTGAAAAGAAAAGTGATCAAGTGATGGTTGATGATCGTTTCAATAAAATTGATGACGCCATACAAAGACTAGCAATCGTCGCGGGTGATTTGTCGAAGATGCTGGCAGTTCACGAGCATCGCATTGCTTACCAAGAAAAAAGTTCCGAAAACATTGTAGCCTCTATGGAGAAACGTAGAGCCGAAGTCGATAACGTTTTGAAAGATGTTTACTCGACGATGAGAATCGAGATAAACTCGCTAAGAGAATCAGCAACTCAACAGCACAACGAACAAAACGCTAAAATCCACGAGATTCAAAAGACTATGTGGAAGGCAGTTGGAGCTGTTACAATTTTAAGTTGGGCTAGTCCATTTCTTTTCAAAATGATTTTACCATAAAAAGACTTGACTATTTTCTAAAACCCAGTATAATCAGTAATGTGATGATGATATGGGTGTAGAGAATGCATTGGTTAGAATCAAAATATATTGGATTGGTATCAAACCGACTCCGTAACTACAAGCGTAAGTCAGCAACATTATTCAACTTCAGTTGTCCATTCTGCGGCGACTCTGATTCAGACAAAAAGAAAGCAAGAGGCTATGTGTATGCTAAGAAAGGTAATACACTTTTTCATTGTCACAACTGTGGTCTGACACATAACTTTCCCAATTTCCTAAAGAATCTTGATTATCAGCTCTACTCTGAATTCAGCCTAGAACGGTTGAAGGACGAGAAGCCGAAGAAACAGATCGAGCTTGAAGAGTTTACAAATAAAATGAAGGCTCCGGTGTTCCTGAAGTCTGGACCATTGAAGGGGTTGAAGAAGATTAGTCAGTTGACTGCCGATCATCCTTGTAAATTATTTGTTGCTAAAAGACAAATCCCAAACCCATTTCACGCCAAGATGTTTTTCTGCCCTAATTTTTTTTCTTGGTCAAATGAAATAATTCCTGGTAAGTTTGAAGCTGAACGCGATGAACCTCGATTGCTTATTCCTTTCTTCAACAAAGAAAAACAGATGCATGCCTTCCAGGGTCGGTCGCTTGACCCTAAGAGCAAGACTAGATACATCACAATCGTCAACGATGAATCTGTTCCAAAGGTTTATGGTCTTGATGAAGTTGATTTTGAAAAGAAGTTTTACGTGTTCGAGGGACCGATTGACTCGATGTTTGTTCCAAACAGCATAGCAACGGCAGGTGGTGATCTTGTTGCAACAGTAAAAGATCTTCCTAAGAAGAACATGGTTGTTGTGTATGATAATGAGCCAAGATCAATCGAAACTAAGAAAAAGCTTGACAAAGCGATAATAAACGGCTATAATGTTTGTGTATGGCCAACTAATTTGGTTCACAAGGATGTGAATGACATGGTGCTGTCTGGTCTGAGTAATGACTTCGTTCGATACATCATTGACACGAACACTCACCGAGACCTCAAGGCAAAGCTGGCGCTGAACATGTGGAATAAGACATGACACCCGTTCTCAATAAAGTCGCGGTTCAAGTCTATGATCAAGTCTGGGATCAAGTCCATGATCAAGTCCGGGGTCAAGTCTCGATTCAAGTCCGGGTTCAAGTCCGGGGTCAAGTCTTGGATCAAGTCCGGGGTCAAGTCTTGAATCAAGTCTGGGATCAAGTCTTGGATCAAGTCCGGAGTCAAGTCCGGAGTAAATTGAAATGACACCCGTTCTCAATCAAGTCGTGGATCAAGTCTATCATCAAGCCCGGGGTCAAGTCCATGATCAAGTCTCGATTCAAGTCCGGGGTCAAGTCTGGGATCAAGTCGCGGTTCAAGTCCATGATCAAGTCTCGATTCAAGTCCGGATTCAAGTCTGGCGTCAAGTCCGGAGTAAATTGAAATGACACCTGTTCGCAATCAAGTCCACCATCAAGTCCAGGATCAAGTCTTGAATCAATTCTGGCGTCAAGCCTGGATTCAAGTCCAGGATCAAGTCCGGGATCAAGTCCGGAATCAAGTCCAGGATCAAGTCCGGAATCAAGTCCTCCATCAAGTTTGGTATCAAGTCGTGGATAAAGTTAAATGACACCCGTTCTCAATAAAGTCCTGGATCAAGTCTTGGATCAAGTCTTGGATCAAGTCTCGATTCAATTCCGGAGTCAAGTCTGGGATCAAGTCCGGGATCAAGTCCGGAATCAAGTTTTGGATCAAGTCGAGGTTCAAGTCCGGGATCAAGTCCTCCATCAAGTTTGGTATCAAGTCGTGGATAAAGTTAAATGACACCTGTTAAAGATCAAGTCCGGGATCAAGTTTGGAATCAAGTCCATGATCAAGTCTGGGATCAAGTCTTGGGTCAAGTCTGGGATCAAGTCCAGGATCAAGTCTGGGATCAAGTCCGGGATCAAGTCTGGCGTAAAGTCTGGGATCAAGTCGTGGATAAAGTTAAATGACACCCGTTCTCAATAAAGTCCTGGATCAAGTCCGTGATATCATTTATATCAAGATACAAGATAAAAAGAAAGATGATCAATGAAAGAAGTAGATCTCGTTAAGATTCCTAGCTCTTACGCTATCAATAAGGTAAAAGAAGCAGGGTTTTTCCGAAGTCCCGCATTCGAAAACAATCTTCCCGTAGAGATAATTCGCAACATTAAAGAGATTCTTTTACACAAGCTGTACTAAGTAGTTGACTTTCATCGAATAATGGGTTATAGTGGAGAACTACATAATGAACACCGCAAAGATCGTAGCAGTTACACAGCCTAAGTTATACGCAACCAAAAGCACCTTTCCTCAGTATGAACCTGATGTGTTGATGACAGCAGATCAGTTCATCGCATATGCTGCTCGAGTCTCTAACCCATCTAACCAGATGAACACAGAGACTAGTGAGAAGCTTCTTAAGTATTGTATCAAACACAGCCATTGGTCCGTCTTCGAGATGGTCAATGTAGTAATGGAGATAGAGACAACCCGTGACATTGCTCGACAAATTTTGCGTCACCGTTCATTTTCATTTCAAGAGTTTTCCCAGCGTTATGCTGATCCTACAAAGGACCTTGGCTTTGTAACGAGGGATGCTCGCTTGCAGGACACAAAGAACAGGCAGAACAGTCTGGATGTTGATGACATGCAGCTGCAAAATGATTGGTATCGTGCGCAAAAGCGTGTTCTGTTCGCGGTCGAGCGGGAGTACAAGTGGGCGATTGATAATGGCATCGCCAAGGAGCAGGCTCGCGCTGTTCTGCCGGAAGGTCTTACAGTCTCGCGCATGTACATGAACGGCACATTGCGTAGCTGGATTCACTATTGTGAGTTACGTATGACTTCCGGTACTCAAAAAGAACATCGCGTCGTTGCTGAGACTGCTTGGAACGAATTGGTGAAGTTGTTTAAGTTTTTAACAAAAGAATAAAAAAGAGGTTTGTATGATTAGAGTTCAAAAAAGAAACGGAAGCTTAGAGCCTCTTGATCTTAACAAGTTCCATCGCGTCGTTTCTTGGGCTTGTGAGGGACTAAATAACGTTTCTGAGTCAGAAATCGAGTTGAAGTCTCATGTTCAGTTTTACGATAAGATCAAGTCAACTGACATTCAAGAAACTCTAATCAAAGCTGCCGCGGAGTTGATTTCAGAAGACACACCGAACTACCAGTATGTGGCTTCTAGGTTGATCAACTACAATCTAAGGAAAGAAGTCTATGGTCAACCTGATCCATGGGAATTGAGCAACCACATTATTGAGGTTGTTAGTTTTGGTTATTATGACAGGGAGATATTAAGACACTATACCCCAGAGGAAATGAGTTGGCTCAGCAAGCAACTTGTTCACGACAGAGACTTCCAAATTGTCTATGCTGGTATGGAACAGTTCCGTGGCAAATACCTGATCAAGAACCGAGTAACGAATAAGTATTTCGAAACACCTCAGATGGCGTACATGCTTATTGCAATGACGCTGTTCCGTAACTACGATAAGGAGACCCGCCTTAAATGGGTCAAGGATCTTTATGACTCTATCTCAACGTTTGAAATCTCCCTTCCAACACCGATCATGGCTGGGCTTAGGTCGCCACAAAAACAGTTTAGTTCCTGCGTCCTCATTGAAACAGACGACTCTCTCGACTCAATCAACGCAACAGCAAGCGCCATCGTCAAATACGTCTCCCAGAAAGCAGGTATTGGGATTGGTGCTGGTCGGATTCGTGCTATCGGCTCTGCTATTCGGAATGGAGATGCTAGCCATACTGGCGTTATACCATTCTACAAACACTTCCAATCTGCTGTTAAGTCTTGTTCTCAAGGAGGCGTTCGTGGCGGTGCTGCTACTCTGTATTATCCTATTTGGCATCTGGAAGTCGAAGATCTCCTAGTTCTAAAGAACAACAAGGGTGTTGAGGATAATCGTATTCGCCATCTAGATTATGGCGTACAATTCAACAAGGTGATGTATGAACGACTTATTGCTGGTGGCAATATTACTCTTTTTAGTCCGAATGATGTACCTGATCTTTACGATGCGTTCTTCGTTGATAACGATCGCTTTAGAGAGTTGTATGAAGCTGCTGAAAGTAATCATAAAATCAGAAAGAAATCAGTGTCAGCCATCGATCTCTTCTCCTCCTATATACAGGAGAGGAAAGATACTGGACGTATCTATTTGATGAATGTTGATCATGCTAATGATCATGGTTCTTTTGATAAAAAATTGGCTCCTATCAAACAATCAAATCTTTGTTGTGAGATTGACTTACCCACAAAACCGTTGACTCATTTATTCGACGAATCAGGAGAAATCTCTTTATGTACACTCGCAGCCATCAACTGGGGAAAGATACGTGAGCCTGGAGACTTTGAGCGTCCTTGCTCTCTCGTTGTTCGCGCTCTTGACGAGCTACTGGATTATCAAGACTATCCGGTTCCGGCTGCAAAAAAATCCACTATGTCAAGAAGACCGCTTGGTGTTGGGATTGTTAATCTGGCTTATTGGCTTGCTCGGAATGATTTATCTTATCAGCATATTGACAGAGATGGATTGGCAAAGCTTCACGAATATACTGAAGCTTGGTCCTACTACTTAATCAAAGCATCGGTTGATCTTGCTTTTGAAAAAGGTCAATGCACACTTTCCAGCGAAACCAAGTACCATTACGGGCAACTTCCTATTGATACATACAAAAAAGAAGTTGACGAACTGGTCAATCCAGAGTATAAAATGGATTGGCATTCGCTCCGCGTTGATCTGGGTCAATATGGCATCCGTAACTCTACGCTGATGGCTTTGATGCCTGCTGAGACTTCTGCTCAGATTAGCAACTCGACCAATGGTATCGAGCCTCCGCGCTCGCTCGTATCTGTGAAGGTTTCTAAGGATGGAGTGTTAAAGCAGGTTGTTCCTGAAGTCCGTAGGCTGAAGAATAAATATGACCTGCTCTGGGATCAGAAGTCGCCTGAAGGTTATCTGAAGATTTGCGCAGTATTACAGAAGTTCATTGACCAAGGAATTTCAGTCAACACCAGTTACAATCCTAAGTTTTATGAAGGTGAAGAGATCCCATTGTCAGAGCTGATCAAGCACATTGTAATGTTCTACCGTTACGGTGGGAAACAATTATATTACTTCAACACAGCTGACAATGCAGGCGAGCAGAACGTTATGCCGGAACTTGAAAAGAGTAATATTGAAGAAGAAGATTGCGAAAGCTGTAAAATCTAATGGCATATTTAAATCATAATCTTCCGACTTTTACTTGTTGGATTCGTAATGAGTATATGTTCAATCATGAAAAAGGTCATGGAGAATATACTCTTTGCGACATTCACTCTGTTGCTTCGTTGGAAAAACATGTTCCTCTTTTTGAGGCATTTTTAGAGAATGGTGTAAACTGGACTAGGCGACCTCTTTCAGCTTTTTGTTGGAAGGTAGATGCTCCTGTATATCCTCTTTTTGTTCATATGTATTGGGATTGTTTCTCTCCATACATTGACGTTCAGATTAGAAACAGAATGGCAGGTCTAAAGGCAGAGCTAGTTGATTATAAAGGTAATAAGCACACAGGTACATACATGTTTACAATGGATTGGTCTTGGGAGAATAAGGCAGTATTGAACACTAACTTCTCCGAAACTCCTGAACACAAGTGTGCACACATGTTCAAGATGGACGATGGCAACTTCTTTGCATATCCTAACAACAGAATCATCTGGTATGATGATGCTTGGACTAAGAACCGTATAGGTACTAATCCTGGATACAAGATTGATATGAATGAGTACTCGGTTGAGAACTCTAGGCGAATCGAAACATCTGAAGATTACTTTTACGAAGTTAGGGAGACTAAACAATAATGCAATATAGCGTTTTCGATGCTAGTAATAAACGAAACTTTGCTACAGCCAAATGTTTTCTGGACGAGCCTGTTACTATTGCTCGTTATGACCGACAAAAGTACCCAATTTTCGAAAAACTTATTAATCAACAACTTGGTTTCTTTTGGAGACCAGAAGAGATCGAAGTCACCCGTGATGCTAAGGACTTCAAGGGTCTCAGTAAGCACGAGCAACACATTTTCACTAGCAATCTAAAGAGGCAGATTCTTCTTGATTCGGTCCAGGGTCGTTCGCCGAATATCGCTTTTTTACCAATAACTTCCTTACCTGAAGTTGAAACATGGATTTCAACTTGGGCATTTTCTGAGACCATTCACTCTCGTAGCTACAGTCATATCATCCGTAATATTTACTCTGATCCGTCAAAAGTGTTTGATGAGATGATGGGCATTAGTGAGATCGTTGACTGCGCTGTTGATATTAGTAAGTACTACGATAACTTGATTGGACTCAACACCGAATACTCAAGAGCTCTTAAGTCCAACCAATATAATCTTTATGAACACAAGAAGGCACTCTGGCTTGCTCTAATGTCAGTAAACATTCTTGAGGGCATCCGCTTCTATGTAAGCTTTGCCTGTTCTTGGGCATTTGCCGAAGTCAAGAAGATGGAAGGAAACGCGAAGATCATCAAATTGATTGCTCGTGATGAAAATTTGCATCTTGCTGGCACTCAGCATCTACTAAAGATTCTTCCTCAGGATGATCCTGACTTCATTTCAATCAAGGAAGAGACAAAGGAACAATGTTCAAAGATGTTCCTTGATGCAGCAAATCAGGAAAAAACATGGGCTGACTATTTGTTCAAAGATGGCTCTATGATTGGTTTGAATAAGGTTCTTCTTGATGAGTATGTTGAGTGGATCACCAATCGTAGGCTACAAGCTGTAGGATTACCTTTACTATATAAGACCGGATCGAATCCTCTGCCTTGGACTCAGAAGTGGATCAGCGGCAGCGATGTTCAACCGGCTCCACAAGAAGTACAACTTAGCAGTTATGTAGTAGGTGGCGTCAAGAAGGATGTATCAACAGATTCACTAAAGGGGTTAGCACTATGAAATCAGAATTTTTACTAGATATTGTCGAAACTTTTGTCAATCGTCAATCAAACATAGAGTTTTATAGAGTTCTCATCCATGTATTAGTTTCAAATGGTATGGATGTAGATGAGCTTCATGAATGTTTTGGAGTAGAAGAAGAACTTGACTCAGCCATCTTAGGAATCCTCGAAGAATATAGAGAGGAAAAAGAAGATGAAGAAGAGTGGCCAGATGGTGGACGTGAAATGTTCTGACTAAGTAGAGGGGTGAAAGGATCCCCTCTATGACATGGTATTATGAATCTAAACCGATTGACGAAAACATTCTAGAATCCTACGTCGGGTTCGTTTATTGCATATCGAACCTCGAAGATAACAAGAAATACATCGGTAAGAAACTCCTCAAATTCAGAAAGAGCAAACAAGTCAAAGGCAAGAAAAAAAGATATCTTGTTGACTCGGACTGGAGGACCTACTGGGGATCCAACAAAAATCTTATTGCAGATGTCGACGAAATTGGCGAAGGTAAGTTCGTCAGGGAGATTCTTAGGCTCTGTAAAACTAAAGGCGAATGCAATTATTTCGAAGCTAAGTTTCAATTCGAATTATCTGCACTTGAATCAGAAACATTTTATAATGATTGGATCATGGTGAAAGTTCACCGTTCACACATCAAAAATATTGACTTTTCTGAGAAAACTAGTATAATGAAGTTGTTGTTTGAGAAGGAGAATGAACATGCCTTGGCCAAATAAAAACAGACCTCGCAAGGGTCGACGAAAGGTCGGATCAAGCAAGCGCAAATCCAGGCGTTTGAATAGAAAGAAGTAACGTTATGAACATCGACGAAGTAAAAGCTTACATCAAAAACACTTCAGAGAACTCTAAGATCTACATTGGATGCGATTCCGAAAGATTTAGACATGAGAGAAAGTGGTATGCTGATTATGCTTCGGTCGCTGTTGTTCATATCGATGGTAAACATGGATGCAAAATCTTCGGTAAGATCACCAGAGAACTTGACTTCGACAAAAAGGTTGGGAGACCAGCCATGAGGCTCATGAATGAAGCTTATAAGGTGCAGGAACTGTATGCTCAGTTACAAGATGTGATTGGGAATAGGTTGTGCGAACTGCACCTCGATATCAATCCCGACGAGCGATTTGGCTCATCTTGCGTTGTTACGCAGGCGATCGGCTATATTATAGGCACTTGTAACATCGAACCGAAGGTAAAGCCCTACGCGTTCGCTGCTTCAATCGCTGCTGATCGTTATAAGGGGATGGTAGCAGCATAAATAAATCTATGCTGATATCGACCGCATACTGCGGAAATGGACGTAGCGTCCATCAACCAAATTAGGAGATCAAACTTTGTTAAAGCGCACACTGGTCGCGCTTTTGAGTTTGAGCGTTTTATTTTTCGTTAATTACGCAGCACAAAGTAACAATATCACACGTGAAATTATTTCGGAGGATCGTGTAGTCAGCCCACAAGCTGACAATACTGAAGTGGTTACTTTAACCACACAAGTTGAAACTAACGCTCAAACTCAAAACGTAAGCGACAACAACGCTGCCGCTGAAGTTCAAACTGTTGTAAAAACTTACAACGCTAGAGCTTCTTGGTATAAGCATGGAAGAGTTACTGCCAACGGAGAAAAATATAATCCAATGGGTCACACAGTTGCTCACCGTTCATTACCTTTCGGCACAATAGTGAGATTCACTAACCCGGAAAATGGGCAAAGTGTAACCGCTAGAGTTAATGATAGAGGTCCATTCATTAGAGGTAGGGAGTTTGACTTATCTCTTGGTTGTGCAAGAGCTATAGGAATGGAACAGAAAGGTGTAATGATATTAAAAATCGAAGTAATGTAAGATTGGGAGTTCGTTATGAGTAAAGATGACAAAGATTCTTTGATGAAGCCAATCGAAGACTACAACTACTACATCTTTCATCAGGACTTTAATGGTGATAGTTGTAGTAGTGCTATGAAGTTTATACTTGAACGAAATTTAACCAAGGTTCCACCCAAGTTTATGAAGATGATTTTCAATTCTCCGGGTGGAGAACTTCCCTCCGCTTTCTCGCTTATTGATGCAATGAAGGGTTCGAAAGTGCCTATATACACTTACGGACTCGGTGAAATAGCGAGCTGTGGGCTTCTTGCTTTTATTTCCGGTAAGAAGGGTAATCGCTACATTACAGAAAACACCAGTATCCTCAGTCATCAGTTTTTTTCGTTTTCAGTAGGTAAAGAACATGAGTTGATGGCTGCACAAAAAGAATACTTGAACACATCCAAAAGGATCGTGGATCACTATATAAAATGCACAGGGCTTTCAGAAAAAGAAGTCAAAAAGTACCTCCTTCCCCCAGAGGATGTTTGGTTGACTCCTAAAGAAGCTATGAAATACGGTATTGCAGATGAAATTATTGAATTATATTAAGGAGAAAATCATGCCAAGACCAAAGGGTAGTAAGAACAAGTCATCTCTGGAAACAGAAACAGAACAATCAAAAGAATTTAATTACGAAGAAGATGATATTAAGTTTGATGCTAGTTATCAAGCGAATATATTCACAGCTACTGTACCTCCAGTTGTATTGACTTCTTCGGGGTTAGTCGTTCCTACGGAGCAAAACGGGACTTTATCTAATAAATCTGTTAATCGTTTATTAAATCGTTTGTACCTTGTCGAAGGTGAGGTACAACTTTCCTCGCGTGTTCCTGGGCGCTCGTCAATGGTTTCGAAGCAAATGCGGCTTGTTTCTGCTGTTGATGATGACCAAGCAATCAAAAAGTTCGTCAACTACTTTGCTGGTCTCAGCGACGCTGAATCGTTGTATACTGTTATGACCGCAGCTGCTATGGAAACAATCCAGTAATGCAAGTCGAGATTTACACTAAAGATGATTGCCCTTATTGCGCCATGGCTAAGATTGCTTTGGTTAATAAGGGTGTTTCATTCTCGGAGCAAAAGCTTCACACTCATTTTTCAAGAGAACAGATCTTAAAAAAGTTTCCTTTAGCGAATAGTTTCCCTATAATAGTGCTTGACGGATTCTATATTGGGGGATATAATCAGCTTAAAGAGCACCTTGAAGAACAAACCAAGTCAACCAAAACTCTCTTGAACGAGTAGGAGATATATAATGTTGTATTTACGTGACACTCTATTGAAGGATCTTCGTTCTAATATCATCGAAGTTCACTTCACAAAAGCTGATGGTTCAAATCGCGTTATGCGTTGCACCTTGATCAAGGAAATGCTTCCTGAAAGCTATCGACTAAACCTCTCAGAACAATCTGAGGAAAAGACCTTTCATAAAGAAAACACTGATGTTATCGCAGTTTGGGATGTCAACGAAAATGGTTGGAGATCTTTTCGTATTGACTCAGTTTATTATGCTGCGGTAATAGGCGCTCATTAAGGAAAACGAAGATGGAAGAAAGTTACTGGGGTTATCACGCCATTATGGATGCTGCTGGTTGCAATAATAATGCAATCACAGATTATGATAATATTTACAATTTCGTAAAGCAGCTCGTCAAGGATATTGACATGGTTGCGTATGGCGAGCCACAGATTGTAAACTTTGGTAGTGGTAATAAGGCTGGATACACGCTGGTTCAGCTGATTGAAACATCAAACATCTGCGCGCATTTCGTGAATGAAAACGACACGATGTATCTTGATGTGTTCAGTTGCAAGCCTTTCGACGAGAGGGTTGTTGAGTCTCTGGTAGTTCGATACTTTGGCGCTAAGACTATTCGTCGTGGTTTCATCAAGCGTCAGGCAACTCTTGAAGTTGATGCTGACGAGACTCGTGAGATCTAATGGTCCACGGATTTACCTGTGGTGCTTTTGATCTTTTGCACCCAGGGCATTGTCATTTACTTACAAAAGCAAAAAGTCAATGCGATTTTCTGATCGTTGGATTACATACAGATCCAACGATTGATCGTCAAGAAAAGAACAAACCAATCCAAACTACATTTGAACGTTATACGCAGCTGCAGAACCTAAAGTCGGTAGATCTTATCATTCCGTACGATACGGAACGGGATCTGTTCAATCTTCTAGCCACGTTTAACATTCAAAAGAGATTCATAGGTTCAGACTATCAATACAAGAATATCACCGGTCAAGAACTGTGTGAATATCTTGATATTAAAGTTGTTTACATCCCTAGATTACATACATGGAGCTCAAGTGAGCTAAGGAGAAGATTAAATGATGATGAAAGCTAAAATTATTACTGATCATCCTATCGCTTACGAGAGTGCTGACCACATTAATCCATATGGCACAATGCGTGACAATACCAAGAACGGTGTTTATGTTCGTGAGTTGATTCGTCGTTGTGGTGGTCCATCTATGAAGTACATGGACATTGGTTGTGCTGGTGGTGGTTTCGTTTATCAGTTTCTTGCTCAGGGTGTGTTCGCTGTTGGTGTTGAGGGTAGCGATTACTCACAAAAGAACAAGCGAGCTGAATGGGCAAACATTCCAGATTATCTGTTCACAGCTGATGCGATCAAGCCCTTTCATTTTGAAGACGAAGAAGGCAACAAGATTTTGTTTGATGCCATCTCAGCCTGGGACGTTCTAGAGCATATTCATAAGCACGATCTTCCTCAGCTACTAACCAACCTACGTAACAATATGGTTGATGGCGGATTGTTTTTATGTTCTGTATCTACTTTTCCTGATAATGACTACCACTTAACAATGGAACACAAGCCTTGGTGGGATGCTCTGTTCAAGGAACACGGATTTGAAGTAGATGCTCCTATGAAAAATTGGGGTCGCCAATGTGATCAACCTTGGAATATTGCATCAGACTTTGAAGGTGCATACAAGAAACTGCCATGATGCCTGTAGCCATAGTAACTGGGTCGTATGGGTACATCGGCTCAGTTTTAACTAAACTTCTCCATGAATCTGGATATTATGTTGTCGGTATAGACAACAACCCAGATGCGCAAGAATGCTGGGAAAAAGAAAAGGTAAGAACAAAGTATTGCGATGAATTGTTTTGTGGCGATTTCGTTTCAAGTCAAGCATTACAAATCCTCAGCGAATATTCAAACGCTACTGTGTTCCATCTAGCGGCGAATAGCTTGCTTGGTCCTAGTGCAGATTTTCCTCTCAATTATTTTGAGAACAACACAGCTAAGACTCTCAAGTTACTGCAGAATTTGAAGCCTACTCATACTCTTATTTTCGCCAGCACTGCAGCTGTATATGCCGAAACTGATAATGTTGTGACTGAAGGTAGTAAGATTGATCCACCAAACAACTACGGATTGTCAAAACTTTGGACAGAGCAGATGATTGATGTTTGCTACAAGCAAAGAAGTTTGAGAGCTGCATCTTTTCGCTTTTTTAATGTGATTGGTGCGTATGGTGATATGGGGCAGCTGCCAAACACGCCACATATTGTAAACAGATTGTGTGACAAAGCTCTTAGAAAAGACTCACCGTTTGTTATACATGGCGACAATTATGATACAAGAGATGGAACTTGCGTTCGTGATTATTTGCATGTTATTGACGTAGCCAGAGCTCTGATTCACGCTGCTAAATACCTTAACGAAAGCAAGCCATGTTCATTGAAGTTCAATCTTGGAACAAATGTAGGAACATCTGTCAAAGAAATCGTTGACATTTTCAGTCAGTATTGCACCAAAGTCAATACGGTTGTTGGTGATAGAAGAACTGGCGATCCTCCATTCCTTGTTGCTAATCCTGACAAATTCAAAAAAATGACTGCTTTTGAATACAAATTCAAAAGCGTTGATCTAGATCTTATGATTAAATCTGCGTGGGAGTATCGCAATGGGCTTTAATTTTACCGAGATGCAACAGAAGTCTAACGGTGGAACCGAACAGACCTGCCGCATGATTGAAAGTAATCTTCCTTCTGATCTTCTTGAGAGCTTTCAAATTATTCCATCAAGGGTTCAGAATATCAAGGAAGATAAGATCCGTGTGTATCATCTTCATGATCTGCCTGAAGACCCAGAGACTAATCACCTAAAGGAAGAAAGCAGCAGAAACAGGTTTCACAAGTTAGTTTTTTGTGGTAACTGGCAGTATAATCGCTATATTAATTTTCTCGGTATTCCTCAGAATGATAAGTGTGCTGTGATTGAGACGCCCATAAACCCAATCGATTACAAGGCAAAAGCAAATGACGAAATCCGACTTATCTACACATCAACACCACAGCGAGGACTCACACTTCTTGTCCCGGTCTTTGAAGAGCTGTGCAAAAAGCATTCGAACATATATCTCGAAATTTTCTCGAGCTTTCAGATTTACGGTTGGGCGGATGCTGATAAACAGTTTGAAGAGCTCTTCGAAAGATGCAAGAATCACCCGAATATAGTCTACCATGGTTCTCAACCTAACGAAGTAGTTCGCGAGCATCTACAAAAGGCTCACATCTTTGCTTATCCCTCAATCTGGCATGAGTGCAACAGCCGCGCTTTAATTGAGGCGATGAGTGCTGGTGTTCTTTGTTTACATCCAAACCTAGCAGGTCTTTCTGATACATGCGGTAATCTCACCTCGATGTATCAATATGAAGAAGATCACAATGTGCACGCAAACAAGTTCTATCACTTGCTTGATCATGCGATCAATATCGCGCATGAAGAAAACACTCAGAACTACTTGCGTTATGTAAAGACTTATGCCGACAATCGGTTTAATATCAGCAAAATTGCCAGACAATGGGAAGACATGCTAACTGCTCTGGATCAGCAATATCCTACAGTTGAATCCAGAGGAATGCCAAAAGCGATGTTTCGGTACAAAATCTGATGATAGTATCGTCAACTCCTCTCCGGATAAGTTTTTTCGGTGGTGGTTCTGACATTCCCCAGTATTACAATCAAAAGTCTGGGATGGTAATTTCAACAACAATTGACAAGAAAATTCAAATTGCTCTGAATCGCTGCCAAACAGATCACATCAGAGCAGTCTATTCCGAGTTAGAAGTTGTAGAAAACATTGACAATCTGAAGCATGATCGCATCAGAGAAGCTTTAAAGATGTTTCAGATTAAAAATAACCTTGAGATCTGCAGTTTCTCTGATGTTCCTACCAAAGGAACTGGTCTTGGCTCTTCATCAACGTTTACTGTTGGGTTGATCAAGGCACTATATACGATGAAGGTGTTACTGCACAACAAGAAAGATCTAGCAGAAAGTGCTTGTGATATCGAGATTGATAAGTGTAATGAACCAATCGGTAAGCAAGATCAGTATGCTGCAGCCTACGGTGGATTCAATGTTATTCGCTTTGATTCGACAGGCGTAGAGGTAACTCCTCTTAACATAGGTGCCCACTCTCTCAGAACTCTGAATGATAATCTAATGTGCTACTCTAGTGGTATAAGTAGGAATACATCAGACATTCTTTCTGATCAGGTCAAGAACATTCTCAGCGACGATCAGGCATTTGATAGCACGAGTGCATTGGTTGACCTTGCAGAGCAAGCACTAAAATACTTTCGAGCAAATAAGATTCACGATTTTGGTGCACTGCTCAATGAAGCTTGGAGGTACAAGAAGAAGCTTTCGTCTAAGATAAGCAATCCAGATATTGACTACATGTACGAGAGCGCATTGAAAGCTGGCGCGCTCGGGGGAAAGCTTCTTGGCGCAGGTGGTGGTGGGTACATGTTGTTCTATGTGCCGGAGTCAGCTCGTGGTTCCGTAAGCCTAGCCATGAGGGAATACAAAAGATTTAATTTCAACTTCACAGATCAGGGAAGCACAGCTGTAACATTATGAACAGTGCATCAGGAACATATTTCGGTTATATTACCAAGCTTTACTCTTCGGCGATGCTCATTGACGATTCTAAGGTAAATGGTGCATATGATCTCTTACTAAACAATATGCAGAATGTGGTGATCTTTGGTAATGGTGGATCAGCTGCTATCGCTGATCATTTCTGCTGCGACTTCGTCAAGGGTGTGAGAGGCGACACTAACCTACTTCCAAAATGCACCAGCCTTGTCAGCAACGGTCCACTACTTACTGCTCTGGCTAACGACACTAGATACAATAACATATTCGGTAGTCAGATTTCTTATCATCAGCCATCTTTAGCTATTGCCGTATCTTCCAGTGGTAACTCAATGAATATATTGGAAGGTCTTGCAGCTGCTAAATACCACGGAGCTAAGACCATTGCTCTGGTGGGGTTTGATGGTGGTAAAGTTCTATCGGAAGATCTAGCAAACGTCATCATTCATATCAAATCAAACAACTACGGTATAGTAGAAGATTCCCATATGATGGTCTTACATGCATTGGTTCAGAAGATGAGAACCGACTATTGCATACAGGGAAACCAACTGAAACTCTAAATAATGCTTGACATTATTGTCAGATAAGGTATAATTAGATTATGGATTTAGCCAACAACGTTATAAAGTTTCCTTTACATAACTATCGTGCTCCGATAACTATCGAGCAGGTTGACGAGAACCTAGATCTTGTACGGCAGATTCATATACAGGAAACTCTTGAGCTGGTTGTTCCTAAGATGTTCGAAAGCTTTTCGGTTGCAGGGTTTATGGCTGATGATGAAGAAACTTCTGAGTTTCTAAAACATGGCGCGATGGTTGTCGAAGCAGCAAGATCTTTTCTTTGTAAAATCTCAGGCATTGATCATCCGCTTCAGTTAATTGCTGAAAACATGTTCGAACAAATGGACGACGAAGGCAATCTTGAAATTTCCGACAAAATCAAAATCATTATAACCCCCAATAACGAAGGAAAGAGCTGAGGCTCGTACACAATGATTATTATGGATTTTTCTCAGGTAATGCTGAGTAATATCATGGTACAGCTGGGCAACCATACCAACGCAGAGATTGAAGAATCAATGTGTCGCCATATGGTGCTCAATTCAATTAGGTCTTATAAGACCAAGTTTGGCGAAGAGTACGGCGAGTTGGTTATCGCTTGCGACAATAAGAACTACTGGCGCCGTCAACTGTTCCCCTATTACAAGGCGAATCGTAAAAAGAACCAAGAAGCTTCTGAGATCAACTGGAAGGCAATCTTCGAATGCCTGAACAAGATTCGCTCGGAACTCAAAGAAGTTTTTCCCTTCCGTGTCATTGACATTGAATCCGCAGAGGCTGATGACATCATCGGTGCACTCTGCCGCGAGTTCGGTAATACAAACCAGAAGATTCTGATTCTTTCTGGTGATAAAGACTTCATTCAGCTACAGCGTTACATTAATGTAAAGCAGTACGATCCTGTGAGGAAGAAGTACATTAGCCATGAGAATCCTGATAGGTTCCTTCGGGAGCATATTATCAAGGGAGATGCTGGCGATGGGATACCTAACTTTCTTAGCCCTGATAACAGCTTTGTTGTTGGTCAGAGACAGAAACCGATCACCTCGAAAAAGCTTTCTGAATGGTGTAATCAAGAACCAGAAAGATTCTGCACAGAGCTAATGCTGCGTAACTACAAGCGTAATGAGCAGCTGATTGATCTCGATAAGATCCCAGCGAATATTAATGAGCAGGTTTTGGAAAGCTTCAAGAATCAAGAAGGTAAGAAGCCTAACAATTTGATGGAATATTTTATGGCTAACAGACTTAGAAACTTAATGGAAAATATTGGAGACTTTCAATGATGAAACTAAGTATTTCAGAAATTCTACAGAAGGCATCAGAAATGAAGGACGAAGCTGCACGTATTAATTGGCTTCGTCAAAACAACAGTGTTGCTTTAGAAACTATTTTGCGTGGGGCATTCGACCCATCAATCAAGTGGCTGTTACCAGAAGGTAATCCTCCTTACAAGCCCAATGATCTGGTCGATCAACATCATCGCCTTTTCACTGAAATTAGGAAGATGTATTTGTTCATCGAAGGTGGTAATCCAGATCTAAAGCAACTTCGTAGAGAATCGTTGTTCGTTGAAATTTTAGAAGCTGTTGATCCAGAGGATGCAAAGCTTCTTTTGGCTGTCAAAGAAAAACATCTACCATACCCTGGTGTAACACCAGATGTAATCCGCAAGGCATTTCCAGGCATTTTTCAAGAGGAAGTTAAGGAATAAATGAGTAAGTCTAAGAATAAGAATTTTCAACGTCGCGATTGGGAAGACGATGACGGGTATTATGACACAAGAAGCGACAAGCAGAAGCGCAAAGAAAAGCGTATGCGCAATCTGATCCGTTCTAAGAACGTTGATCGATTGATGGACCTAGATGATGATGACGGACAATACGATTGGGGACCTCCTCAGGAGAAATAAGATGCCTATCTACACATTCAAAAACCTAAATACTGGTGACGAATTCACTACTGTCATGTCGATGACTGAAAGGGAGGAGTACCTAAAGGCTAACCCAGACATCCAGCAACAACTGATTGCTGCTCCTGCCATTGGTGACTCTATTCGTATGGGACTTGTAAAGCCTGATAATGGATTCCGTGATCGTCTCAGAGAAATTAAGAAAGCTCACTCTAAAGGATTTTCGCGCAGCACAATCAATACCTTTTGAGAGAATAAATGCTAGCAATAAATGAACAAAAAAGAATAACAAGAAAAGATAAGAGGCAACAGCGTAACAATCAGGAGGCGATAAAAGAGAAGTTAAACTTCACTCTCAAGAAGATTAACCCACTGACTGAAAATCAAAAACGAACATTTGGCGCTTACAATATCAATAAACACCTACTTTTGATAGGAACAGCTGGCACAGGCAAATCCTTCTTATCAATCTACCTTGGTATGCAAGACATAATGGAACAAAAAACGCATGAGAAGATGATTATCATCCGTAGTGTTGTTCCTACAAGAGACATGGGATTTCTACCCGGCTCAAATAAAGAGAAATCCAAGGTCTACGAGGCACCCTACTACGCAATCTTCTCAGAACTATTTGGTAGAGGCGATGCTTACGAATATCTCAAGAACAAAAATCTAGTCGAGTTCATGACTACTTCGTTTGTAAGAGGCATCACAATCAATGATGCGGTTATAATCGTTGATGAATTTCAAAACATGACCGCATCCGAGCTGCATTCTGTATTCACAAGAATCGGTAAGAACTGCAGAGTTGTATTTGCTGGCGACATCAAGCAGAATGATTTTACATACAAAAGAGAGCAATCAGGCTTTGGTGACTTCTTTAAAGTGCTTGACAAAATGCGAGATTTTAGTATAATAGAGTTTGACCGGAACGATATCGTTCGCTCTGATTTAGTGAAATCATACATTATCGCCAGGGAAAAACTTGAAGATATCGGGTTAATAACTCCTCTCTAAAATGAAAGATATATCATGATTGAATACGTATTGGTTATTTGCGCTGGCATTTCTTGGGTAGGATGTGGTGTTACTATGTCATACACATACCCGACCGAAGCAGAATAATTGAGGTAAGATTATGAACGACGATTGGAAACTGATTGACACCTCCCCGAAAGAAGGAGAAGGACAATTCCTTGTTTGGGGACCATCTATGACTGTGTTTTGCGAGGATTTGTATAGCAAACCTCATAACGAAACTGGTGATGTAGCCCTTGTAAGATATCTCGAAGATCCTCCGCGAAAGGACTGTGGGCATTTATGGGTTGAGCACTCTGTATATTATCATTCAGTCGTGCAGGGCGCAACGCATTGGATGCCGGTACCAAAGGTATC
>Ga0181357_1000064_pt1 | contig 31296 bp, 24 predicted proteins | sample Fa13VDMM110DN_FD_130094 | JGI IMG/M metagenome (GOLD analysis project Ga0181357, IMG submission 130094) | Freshwater viral communities from Lake Michigan, USA - Fa13.VD.MM110.D.N | ecosystem: Environmental > Aquatic > Freshwater > Lake | place: USA: Michigan | collected 2013-09-24 | reverse complement strand
GTGTAGATCTGCTCGCTTCCGAACTTGTTGGCCCTAACTGTCTGGGGTTGGTACTTTACCAAGCAGTCTATCTCTAGGGGATTCTCAAAGATCTTGTCAGGAGTCTCTTCATAGATTTCGTGCACCCTAGACTTAATCTCAGATATCGGGAAGTAGAATATCTTCTGACCAATGACATCCTTCACGACCTCCTTCATGGTGTCGTTTATGAAATTGATCTCCCTCTCTGTTACGAATAGCCTAGCCATGCATCACCCCATGAATATTGCTTTGCCGTTTATGACAGGAACGTGACGAAGCTGCTTCATGATATTCTCAGAGCGCAGCGCAGACGTCTCGAGGAGCTTCTCATAGGTGAGCGTGTCAAGCATCTCTCGTAGCTTGGTCACCAGATCCTTCTTGTCCTCTCGACCCTTTGACACAAGATCAGATCCATTGAGTGTGACGGTACCTCCGGGAACAGGAAGCGTACCAAACTTGCTTCTCATTAGTCCTAATTGCTCCATTGACAGTGAAATAATGTACTGCCTTATCCACTGCCTCCCTATGGAGTTGATGTTTGAGAACATGATGTTACCAAAGGGGACGTTCGCCATGCTTGATACGCCACCTCTGATCGTCTGGTCAATGTAGTCTGGGCTCAGAGGATCATTAAAGTACCGCACCCTCAGGAACAAGTTTCTTGGGAAGAGCTGAGTTGGCATCGGATATATTCGGATCTTTGATCCGATGATCTTGTAGGAGTAGTTTGATCTTCTGACCCTTGTTGAAAGATCAAGCATGCCTGCCCTGAGTATGTCCTCAAAGACTGGCAGGACGTAGAAGATCGTCTCAGGTGTGAATGACTCGAAACTGAACTCGTTGTTCAGGTAGTTGATTGCTGAAGTCGTGTCGAAGAATCGGTAAGCTGCTCCTTGACTGAAGTGGAAGACCTCAGATATCCTCAGCTTTGTCTTCAGTATGCCAGGCTGATTCTGGAAGATATTTGCGCCATCTGCGTCAGAAAGCTCACTGTAGATGTCGTAGTCCTGCACATTCTGCCTGAGCGCGATGGATCCAGATATCGAGTTGTAGGAGCCACCTATGCCCGCCTCTGTCGCGTAGGGCTCAGCAAATCTTGCGAGGGTCTCTAAGGTCTGCCGTGGGAATGTGTTCTCAGAACCCGTCAGTGATCCTGTCGGCGTACCAAGGAGAAGTAGCATCTGCGACTTGACAGAGTACTGGTTTATGTGATAACCAAACTCCAGTGTCGCCTCCTCAAAGTTGGCCCAGATCTGCTTCTTGGTCAACTCAACAGAGAGTACGTCGTCACCTAGCTTGCGCTTGACGAATGTTATCATGTTGTCTGCTTCGGACTGAAACTGTGTGTCAGCATCGAAGATTCCAAATGGTGTGGGGCTCATTGTCTGGGCAAAGGTGGCCACGACTCTCTCCTATTGCATAAGTATGATTAGATCTAGATTATCCGCGTTTGTGCTTGCTTATCTCTATGGCAGCGAGCTGCCTCCGAGCACCCGCCATGGTGCTGTGAACACCAAGCCGCCTTCTATGCGTCTCTCCATCTGGTATGTTCTTGGTGTAGACTGCGTATTTAGTCTTGCCTTTCACCTTGATACGACTGATTATCTCGAGTATTACCTGCTCTAGAAGATCGTCATCCATGATTCATCAATCCTTTTGAGGTAAATATCAGGCCAAAGAGTTGAATCAGCGTCAATGATCGAACGTTGCGGGATGATTCAGGTTAAAATCGCAATGAATCATGTGATTAATATCAGTGAAGAATAAAAAAGTTCAACCAGATCAAACAGGCTGCGAAGAACAATGCAAAAACCATACACCCTAGATTTCAAGTGCACCAATCGCGGCTTTCTTTGATGTTTCATCTCATCGCTAAGACGTCTTCATAGATTGCTCTAGACCTGCACATGTTTTTCACGAAAAAAGCGCGAGCAAAATTTAGACTTGAAGCAGCCTGGTCCTGGACTATTGATCATCAAAAATTCATAAAATCGCAGAGAAAATCGCAAGGATTGATCTGATACAAATCAAGCCACCGCTAGGTGGCTTGATCATGAAATTCAGCGCTAAGATTCGAAGAGGTGGAATGAAACTGATCCGTCTTCCCACCTAATCTTGATCTTCTTGTTGCCTGACTCATGGCCTTCCCAGATTACTTCTCCTGTCTTTCCGTCTTGATTGACAGAGGAACCGGTTGATAAATCTGATGAAATTGCCCCATGAGTCGAAGTCTCAACAGGCGACTCGGCTTCTGAGCCCTTCGAGATGACTTGCACATCCTTTGTGCTAAACTTCTTTGCCATCTAGATCACGTAATTGTGGGCGTTGCTGCGTTTCCGCTGGCAACGTTGTAAGCGCCGAGGATTCTCCAGGCTGTTCCTGTCCACATGAGGTCTGCGACATCGCCTGCGTTGGAGAAGACAATCACGTTTGTTGAGGCGCTGATAGCCGATGCGATGGTGACAGTAGCATCACCTGCATCAACTGCAAGAAATAGGCGCTTGATCTGACCAGAAGCTGTGCCGTCAGCGAGCGTCATTGCAACAGCACCACCAGTTGTGTTCAGGAACGTGGTGTATGATGTAACGTCAATTGCTCCTGCACCCACCAGGCTTCCTGATGCAGCATTGGGTATGAATCCAGCGAAGAAACCGTTAGCAGTAAGTCCTGCACCAGGTGCAACTGCAACTGCATTTGAGAAGACGGCTGCATTTGAGAAGACGGTACCTGATCCCGGTTCAACAACTATTCCGCGGGCATCGTCGATTGTGGTCTTTGGCATTGAAAAACTCCTTTTATTAGAACGTCTTGTGACGCATCATAGCGTAAATATCTCTTCGCAGAAGAATTAACTAGTCTTTGCGTATTTCATGAGAGCTGCTGCTGTATACTTGCCGACTCTTCCGTCTGGCTGTAGATTTCCAGACTGCTGATTTTCAAACTGCTGAAAGAGATAGACAGAAACTCTTGTCACAGGACCAAAGTCATTATCTCTACTAAGTGAGAAAGCGAGAGCACCAGCGATGTTACTTAATGTATTGTAATCAGCGTCTTGTGAGAGACTAATCCGAGGATCACCCTTATACTTAGCTCCCGGAGCACTAGGACGGGTACCATCCTTACCGGGTTTAACTAGCTGATTAAACTGAGCTCTCACAGCAGCGCCTTCAGGGCCTAGAGTAAAACTAGAGGGAATTGCATTCAATGCATTGATTAGAAGATCCTGCAGAATGCCAACGTTAGGTCCCTTGCTGCCAAGCTGGAGAGGTCTAGCTGAGACTTCCTTCTGCCACTTTGCCAGAGCTTCTTGGCTAAGCCCTGGGGCGGCAGGCTTGACGACAGGTGCTGCAGCAGGTGCTTTTTCCGTTTCAGCAGCCGCACTGGAAACAGAAAGTTTCTTTCTATTTGCGTCGTTATTTGAGTTGTAGATAACGAGTCTGTACCGAAGATCTGTAGGAAGATTGAAAATCGTACTAGCAACACTCGCAGTCTCTTGGATTTCTCCTTCTTCTCCAATATTAAAGCCAGGAGAACCGTCGGGCTTTACACACTTGAATTTGCCTGATTCCTTGACGAACCACTTAGTACCATTGAAGACTATTGATGATCCATCTCCTAGCTGATTGAGAAAGCTCTGCATGTTTGACTCACTATCATACGGAGGGATGCTTCCAGGACCAGCTTCTGCATCTCCGGAACCAGCCGCTTCAAGGAGCTTTCGCCTGACGATAGACCGTATGGTTGCCTCTGAGATTCTCATTTTACCTTCCATCTCTAACTATTCAACACTCAGCAATCTTCTCGCATAGAAAAACGGCGCCCCGCGAGGAGCGCCGCCTTCTTGATTGCCAGATCTAGGATCCAGCAACCACCATCATCAGATGGTTGTCATGTCCAAGCACGTGACCGTTCCGTAGAAGTCGGAGCGGATCATCTTCTTGCCGTAACGAGTCATAACGCCCTTACGAGGAGTGAAATCCTCTGGAGCAAATATCGTTGGGGTGACAATTAGAGGAACGTAGGGAGCGTAGACATAGCCTGTCTCGAGGTAGCTTCCGCCCTTGAAGCCGATGAGGATCTTGTTCCTGGGGAAGTAAGGATCCTTGTAGACTGTGAAGCGGTTGCTGATTGTACCGACTGGGGTGGCGCCCATTGTGAATGGGTTGCCAACCTGGCCCTGGCCATCGATCGAGATGTTTGGCTTGTAGAGCACTGAGGCCTCGAAGATCGTGGAAACATCGGGTGAGGTGACGATGAAGTTAGCAGAACCGCGAAGGGTCTTGCGATGTATTTCATTGGCAACGTCGATGATGGTCTCGGTGAGGGTCTCGTACCACTCGCGGACGGTACCAGTGAACGTGGGACCGGGAGCGAGTGAGGAGGTCCTGAGGATGGGTGAGCCGTTGGTCTTGTTGACGAACTTACCAGGTGAACGTGACCAGTAGTAGTTGGCGCCGTTGGCCTGGGTGAGAAGGTCATTGAGGATTTCACGGTCGATCTCGAGAGCGATCTGCTCGGAGAGGATCTGGGTGAGCTCGACCTCAGCGTCCATGCTGTGGTAAGCGTTCAGGTCCTGGGCGAGTTCTGGTGACCACCTGGCGCGCAGCTTGCGAGTCGTGGCGGTAACAGCAATGCTCTCGATCTTGATGTCGATCTCGGGGATGATTGGCGAGGTTGCGTTGGAGAGACCGGAACCACCGAAATCCGACTCGAATGAGGGGATTGTGAGTGTTGAACCGTCTGAGCCGTCAACGCTGAGTGAAGCACCAACAGCGTATGAAGCCGTGACGCCTGGACCAGCGTGTGCTCCAACACCCTTGAGAGCGCCTGATATGACGCAGAGAATAGCAGCGCCGGAGTCAGAGATGTTGACGAGAGGGTTGGGGGTGAAGACGCCACCGGTGTATACGCCGACCTGGTTGAGACGACGGAGGTTGATGAGGTTTGAGCCACCCTGGAAGCTCTGGTCAAGAGGGAAGACCTGAGAAGTTGCTGTGCTGGCAACGAAGAGTGAGACATCCTTCACCTGAGTCGTGTCAAAGTTGGTGAAGCCAGCGAGGGGCACAACAAGGAACTGCCAACGACCGGATGAGTCGAATGCACCGTTCTCAGCGTCAGCCTCGATGAGTGTGGTGACCTGTGGGTCGAACTGGAGGAGCTTGCCGTCAGTGCCCGTTGCAAAGGCTGTCACGCCGTCGGTGAGGGTACCACCTGCACGCCATGCGCCTGAGGCGATGAGTGCAGTTGGAACTGTGGTTGTGTGCACCTTGGAGTAGGATGAGCCGACTAGGTCGTACTGACCACCAGCTGCGAGAGATCCTGAACGGACGCCCTTACCGGTGGGGTTGTTGTAGATCGACTGACCGGGGGTGTAGGTCTGAGCGTTGGCTGAACCAGCAGCACCTGTCTGTGAGTTGGAGTCACCACCGACGTTGGTGCCGTAGGTGTAGTCCAGGTAGAACAGGAGTCCTGATGGAAGGCTCATGGGCTGGATTGAGACTAGCTCGTTGGCCACAAGACCGCCGAACACCCTACGAACGATGGGGAAGGCAATGTTGGTGAAGCCACGGATGTCGCCTGAACCAACGAGGTTTCCGCCACCGGTGCTGAGTGAGTTCGACTCACGAAGAACCTGGGCAGCCTGGTTCTCGAGGAGGCGGGACATTGTCTCGCGTGTGTTCTCGCTGAGGCCACGGAGAAGGCCTGTGCGGGCCCACTTCTCAACCAGACGACGGCCTTCTGTGCCGATGTTTCTATCTCTGATGCCCTCGGTAAGCTGCTCGAGGGTAAATGACTTGGACATTGTTTATCTCCTGTAGATTACTTGTTAAGACCTGCGAGGCGGGCCCAGCGATCAACCTCTAGCGACTCAGATGACTTGGCGCCGGCTGAAGTCGCTGTACGTGAGGATGAACCCACTGCGCGTCTCATGAATGATTCTGAAAGTTTTCCAGACTTGCTCTTATCGAGTGACTCAGTTAGGCTTGTGAAGAGAAGCTTGACTTCTCTAAGTGAGCTGGCTGCGTCAAGGGCCTCAATTATTGAGCGCCTCTGTGTTGCTGATAGATCCCTATTCTGCAGAAGCTTATTGACGTAGAGAAGCTTAGCATTGAATAGGTTAAGGTCTGTAAGCTGCTCACGGAGTGTTTCAACTGCACCCCTGTATTCGTGCAACTTAGCCTTGAGATCGTGATTCTCACGACCTTTCTTCTCAACCTCTTTCTTGAGTGTTGCGAACTTGTTCATGGTGACCTTGTCGACTTCGCCAACAATGTTTCCACCACCGAATGCGTGTGCCATGCCTGAGGCGGCGTTCCTGGCCTTGGACTCATTGAGACCGCGGATCTTAGTGAGCTCACGGCGTAGCATGTTCTCGTCGATCTCGAACACCTCGTCGAGCTTCTTGCCGTCTTCTTCGCCCTTGGTCTTCTTGGCACCTGTGGGTGGGAGCTTGATAGGAGCAGCTTCACCGCCGCCATCATCCATTCCCATATCGCCCATGTCACCGTAGACGTCATCGTCACCAGCGGCCTCTTCGTCCTCACCGGTCTCGAACTCTTGGTCTTCTTCTTCCTCTTCTGGAGAAAGCATGGCTGAGATGACTGTGTCGGGATCAATTTCGACGTCGCCAAGATCGATGACGATCTTTGACTCACGGAGAGCACGACGACGAGCTGACTCGTACATCATGTTGCCGTACTCTGCCATCTCGTCGTCTTCCATGTCACCCTCGAGTGCATAGACTTCATCGTCCATCATCATCTCGTCGAGATCGTAGCCCTCCATCTCCTCGGGAGCAGCTGCTGGTGCAGCCTTGCCCTTGGCGTCAACCCTGGTGCCTGGCTTCATGGATGACTTTGCACCCTTCTTAGGGGCAACGAGCATATCTTCCTCGTACATGGCCTCCATCTCTTCAGCTACCTCTCTCTCCTTGGATAGATCGTTTAGATCGACCTCAAAGAGGAGATTGCGTGTCTTTGACATGTTATTCTCCTTGATGTTCTTGCTGGATATAGAATCCGCAGATTTTCTAACGTTACTTGCGATATTAAGAAGCCTGCGCTTCTGATCATCTGATAGAGATGCGGAAGCTTTCTTTGCTGCGGAAAAAATCTTCTTTGCTGCTGCAGGGTCCTTGAGTGACTCATTGAGATCCTCACCTCCTGCTAGTCTGATTAGCTCTAGGACTGCCGTCTCATCAAGAGCGACATCTTCATCGTCCTCTTCTCCTAGCGGCATGAGGTCATCCTCATCACTTGTCTCTTCGTTGAGCTTTCCTAGGAGCTGCTTCTCAATGAAGTCTCTAATTCGAGGTGTGACAGATTCGATGATTGCGTTCTTGGCATTAGCCTCCGCAACCTCTCGAAGCTGCTTTGCATCAGCTATTGCTTCCTCGTAAAGTGTCTTTGACATTATTGCCTCGTCTTTAAGTATGCCTATCTTTTTATTTTTTGACCACGGGTTAGAATATCAATCTTTTTTGACTGTCGCATGATTGCCCTCATATCGTCTGTGGGCATATCTTGCGCTATGTCAAAGACGCTGATATCATCTTCTGGTGTGATGTCAGGAGGAGAAGATGCAAAGCCTTTCTTTGTTCCTGTCTTAAAACTACTACCCGTAGTAGTTCTTTGATTCATATCTCCGCCTATTGGTGGCCCATTGAAATGCTTGTAGAGAGATCTAAAGGGCATTGGAGATATTGAGTTTGTGCGCTGGGAAGGCATTGAAGTCTCTGGCAGCGCCAGACGCTGGTTGTGGACAAAAGCTGCCCTATCAGATCTCCAGGCTGTGGGATCTGATGCAACTGTTGCAAGGTTGATCTTACTAACAAATCTGTCAAGCGTCTCTACGTCATCGATTATTGGTTCATCATCGTCACTAGAAAGCCCAGGATCTGTCAAGCTATTCCTGTAAGGGAATGACTGCATTGACATCCTGGGCTTGTCTATGTGCGGAACAAGTTTACCGTACCCACCGTTTCCGGTGTCCTTCTTCGATAGGTCAGTAAACTTGTTCCGAACCATTATTATCGACCGTCAGATCCTGCATACGAACGACCCTTGATGTAATCGTGCAACCTTCCGCTAGATACACCTGGCGATGTATCTGAGGGCGAGGCCAAAGCACCTATTCCTGATCCGTACTGCGGCGCAGGAATTATCGGGGGACCAGTGTATATCGGCTTATCAAATGGATTCACGCTGCCTGGTCCAGGTGAGGTCGGATTTGGAACGCAAGCTCCTGCAGGAAGTCCTTCTCCCCCTGCCTCGACATCTCCTAGATCTGGTGCATCTGAGAAATTCAAGTCATAAGACCCAAAGAAATATCCTCCATCGTTTACCACACCGTTTGAGACGTTGATATTCGTAACACTGTCTCCTGGGCCACCTGCACCCCTGAACACAGCGTTTCCGACGTCCTCAACAAGTCCTTCTGTGTAATCACCCGTGACAGGATTCAAAGGTGAAGCTGGGAAGCAAGCCTGCAGGACCCTGTCACCCCTGCGGCCGAGAGAAGGCCTAGGAGATGAAGGTCCAAAAGGGACGACTGTTGCTGATCTAGTTGCTGCGCCTGATGCCATTGGTTACCTCAAAGTGACTCGACGATCTTCTTCTTTAGGGCGAGCTTGTGCTCAGCGAGTGAGCGAAGCTTCCTGCGGAGGTCTGCCTCAATGTCATTGAGTGTAGACATCTCAGAGAGGTGCTTGCCAGCGGGCCCGTGCTTCTTGGCGTGTGTAACTGTCTTGGCGTAGCCATCTGCGTCAACTTCATAGGCCTTGTCAGCCTCATCGACTGGCATCATCTTGCCCATCTTGGTCATCTTGGTCTCTCTCTCAATCTTTGCCTTCTCCTCGAGAACGATTCTGCGGAGGAGCTGGGGTGTAAGTCTTGTTGCCATGTTATCTCCTTTGGGGGTCAAAAGCTACATATACGGAAAACTAAAAACTATCGCCTGTTGACGGATTCACCAAATGCGAGCGATGCCCATTTGTCGGAAGAACCCGAGAATAAATCTGTTGGATCGCTGTTTGCAACCAGCATGCTTGCCCTGTCATTTGCAACAACATTTGTGGGACCGCCTCTCTCAGCTGATGTCTGATTAGCTAGAGTATTTTCTGCTGTATCACTGAATATTGCCTGCATTATTGGATCTGACGTGATATTCGCTATTCCTTCACTTAAGCGTGAGTTGACAGGCCTCTGCGTCTTCTCTCGATTAGGTGCGAAACTTATATTGTCGCTTATGTTGCGCCTGATTGTGCTCTCATGTCTGACTTCTCTCTCATGAGATCGAGACTCCTGCATTTGCATTGGCGCTCGAGGCCGCTGCGCTGTCTCACCCACACTCTCTTGGAGTATTTCAATGAGGCACTCTTTAATCAGCCCTTTAAGCTCGCTACGGGTAAACTTCTGTGTCACTTTCCTCTCCACGACGTTATGTCGTTGAAGATTCTATTGATCTTATCTGACCGAGTGAACGTCTTGTCTAGGTCTGTCGGACGGATATTCCTACCCTCCTTCATCATGAAGGCGCCTGGTGTTGAGGGTTCTGAGACCATGTCGAAGCAGATGAGCTGGAAATCTTCCTGCACAATCTGATTCCCGCCCTGCGGCTTGACTGAGCCGACACCCCTCGATGAGATTCCGAGAGTAACGCCTGACATCACAAGGCTCTTGAGTATCTGCCCTGATGGTGTGTCAAGTAACTCAACGGATCCGTAGACATCATCTCCCTCCATGTGAGCTTCACGTATGATGTGTGAAGTGTTCTTTAGCTCAATAACGGAAGACTCAGGGTGATCGCACTCACCCAGTGCACGGTTCTCGCGAATGAACTTCTGGTAGTTTAGAATCTCTCGCTCAAGGATTGACTTAGGATAGATTCTGCCATTCTGGTTGACGGTATTTGCGCGCTGAAGGATACCCTTCAACATAAGCTTACCACCGTTCCTCTCCATGCTCTCCTTGAGATCTCGAGTATCAAAGGTCAGGGCTGTCCACTCTGTGAGTAGCTTCATTGAATCAGTCATTTCTTTCTCCTGACATTATTTCCGATTTCATCTGGGAGATGGTCAGGAATCTGGCAATTGTGTCATCAGTTATCTCGCTAAGATCAATTGACTCAATTGACTTGGCAACATCCGCAATCTTCTCATGAAGTACAGGGTTCGTGTTGTTCTTCTTGAATTCCACGAGAGACGAGATTGCATCACGCTTGATCCTGCTGAGATTCTCAATGAGCCTTGCCTGAGATCCCTCATCTGTGTGGAATGCATACGTGCGGAGGATATCACGTTGCTCACTGTTGAGCTTGTGACTCCACTTCTGGTTGATCTTCTCTGTCATTATCTTGACAACGAGAGCATCAGATTCAGGACTTTTATGGGATTCGAGGGTTATCTCATGCTTCTTCTCCAGAAGATGCTTGACAATCTTCGATTCGTACTGAACCATTCGTGAGAGGTCTGCAGAATCTCCTAGATTCCAGTCGTTTATCAGAGTCTGGATTGTTGCATAGTCCCTGTACTCCGGAACCCTTCTCTCATATAGATCGCGACCAATTGAGTAGTTGATCTCCTTGACAAGAAGTGACTTTTCGTGATCAAGCTTCTTGGTGTCAAGGCGTCTTGCGGCTGACTTAGCTTCAGTTAGGATCGCTGCTGCGACGGGAGTATCACTAACAGTGGTCTTTGCGAGAGCGCTAAAGAGTCTAAACTCCTTGTAGATCTCGCTTCCCTTGTTGAATCTCCGCTCTATTATCGCAAGTGCTCGTCCTGCACTATCTTTTTCACCTCCCACGAGGCAATCAGAGATGTACCTGAGGAGCTGTTCATAGATTATTCCAACGTTTCGCTTCTTGTTGTGAGACTTAGTCATCCATATCCTCCGAAGTATTTGACTCAGAGATCAACACTCCCTTTCTATTGCTAGGTATCCTCTTTTCAAGATTTTTAAGAGCAGATCTTACACTAGCTGTCATCTTGTCATGGACAACAGTCTTCTCATTGAGAAAATTATTTATGAATGCTTCGTCCTCAGTCATCTTTCCAGCGAAGGGATTCTTAAGATCCTTGGGATGACCAAATGGGTGAGTTATCGAATCAGATCGATTCTTTGAATCATGAGAGACAAGGCGAGCGTGATCAGTATCTTTACCAATTAGATCACTCCTTGTCCGACGACGTCTATTGTAGGCATCATCAGTCTCACCCTTCTTCTTGCTTACTTCAAGATGTCTAAACCTATCAACTGCTGATTGTGCCCTGATAGGAGAATTATCATCAAGCATAGAGAGATTCATAGGTTCTGAGATCAGCCCACCTAGGCGCCTATCACCTGCTGTGAGATTCTCAGGAGATGCTTCTACCCCGCCGCCCGGCTCCTCAAGACCGGCTCCTGGAGGAGCTTCGCCTCCGGGAAGTGTTGTATCTCCGCTTGGCGGAAGTGTGAAATCAATACCAACCTCTGTTGAGATATCGTTCTCTGTCTTCTCGCTAAGCTTAACAGCTTCGATACGAAGGTCTGTCTCCTTGTCGAACAGCTTGCCCTTCTCGATTGCGGCAATCTCGTCGTCTGTCATCGAGAAGACGTTCTTTCGCACCCAGTTTCTGTCAATGAGACCTGCAATCCCTAGTGCGCTGTTGGCTATCTCAAATCTAGTCCTGTACAGCTCTAGCTTCTGCTGCTGTGCAACAGTAGAAGGATTGGTTAGGGATAGCTGAAAGTCGAGCATATCCTCACCCTCAAAGCCGTGGCTGTAGAGGTGGATGATGGCGATCTTGTTGAGCTCAGAGATAACAGTTCTCTGGATCCTGTTGATCGTGCGCGAGAACCTGATGTCCTCTTGGGAGAGTGTCGCCTTCGCACCAAGACCTTCGTCGTAACCAAGGTAAGCCTTAGGAATCTTAAGGGCTGAGAAGAGTTTCTTCTGGATGTACTGGACATCCTCGACAGCTGCAGAGTTTGTACCACCCGCAAGAGTGTCGATCTTGGTACCAGTCTCGGAGCCTCGAACTGGAATGAAGTAGTCCTCGTCAACTGACATAGGATTGTACCTGAGATCAACTCGACCAGTTGACTTGTCAATCACCTGGCTCTTCTTGAGAGATGTCTGGACTTGCTCCATGTAGTTAGGAATTTCTTCTGGTGGGATATTTCCAACATCCACGTAGAAAACTCTGCGATCTGGTGATCTAACGATTCTGTAGACCAACATGGCATCTTCGATGAGGATCAACTGGCGCCATATCCTTCTCGCAGACTCTAGAACAGATGAACCATATGGTAGGAATGCATCGTTTCCAAGAAGGCGGAAGTGGGAAACCTGCCAGTTCTCAAGGACCTGATTCCCCTGCGTGACCCAGCGGTACCTCACTGCAAGGGGATCCCTCATGTCAAAGCCTTCCTCTCTCTCAACTTCGTTGACAGGCATAGGATAAGCGTTGATGATGCCGTATTTTGGATCTACGTCGTTGAAGAGGAAGAAGTCACCGTACTTAACTAGATTTCTTGTCCAGGAAGTGAGATTAAAGTCGATGTTGAGTGTATCGAAGAAAAGATCCTCGAGGATCTTCTGAATTGTGGGGTTCTCCGAGTAGACATGCAGAACGCGTCCCTTGTCGTCGTAGGGAGCAGTCTCCTCTGCATAGATGTCCAGAGCACTCGCGATTTCAGGTGTGTACTCCATCTCTTGAAAATCGCTGTACCTCGCCATCCTGTCGTATGTGCCGTATGCTGACATTGCAGTGCTGTAGACGTAGCTCTGCGTCTTCTTGAAATTCTGGAAAGCAGAGTCTGCAGTCTCTGTTCCTGAACCATCCATCTTCTTGACTCTTCGCTTGATGACAGGGCCAGACCTGAATAGCTGACCTAGCCTGCTGAAGAGATTCTCATTCTTTGCCAATTTGCCTCCCTGCTACTTAAGTACCCATAGAAACTCAGGCGGGATCATCCCGCCGTTCTTTCCAATTGTGTCATTGCGAGTAATCGGATCTCGCTTTGTTATCATATTCCTATGATGGTTGTTTGTCATCACATCTGTTGAAGCACCGTTAAAGAGCTTTCTAGATGAGCTTATGGATTTTAGCATTGCCTCGCTAAACGCGATACTGTCACGACCATACTCAGATGAAGCATCAAAGAGCCAGCATCCAATTGCGAGTGACATGACAAGGTCATCGTTATAACCCTTCATGGCCTGCGCGCGATTCTCAACCCAGACGAATGTCTTGAGCTCATCGTAGAGTCGTGATGATCTAACAATAATCTGCCGATTTCTTAGGATCTCTTCAAGTTTTGTCAGAATAAGCGTTCTAGTCTTACCTGACGTTGTGAATCCTGCGCCGTCTGACTCATTTGATGGTACGAAGTCGCCAATGATAACGGTAGACTTCTTTGTGGTGTAGATTCGCTTGTACCCAATGTCTCTAAGCCTGATTATCGTCGCATAGCCGTAGGAGTTATTCTCCGGACACAGAAGCGCCAGGTTGTACATCTCGCCAAACTTTGCAAGCAATTCAGCAAATCTGTCAGGAGGCATCTTGCCCTTGTACTCAGCAACAACCTCTGAATTTTCCGTGTCTATGACGTGGAAAGAGGAATAGTCTTTTGAGTCTCCTCTTGCTATGTCAGCAGGCATTATGTACTTGTGACCTGGAATAGGATGCCGCCATATCCATACATTCCTATCTGGTCCTGTCTTCTCAATAGGTGATTGTATGTTTGCCCACAGCCACTTAAGGTCATCGTCTGACATGTATGTGTCGCCAGATGACGCAAAGTCGCAGAGATACTCTTGAGAGATCTGCTTCTGCGAGAGACTCTTCGTCTCAGAATCAAACCAGGCCTGATCTCTATCTGGATGAACTTCCCAATTAAGCTTAATCGGGCAGAACTCATTAAGACCAGCTTCTGCATCTGTGTAGATCTTATAGTACTGCCCACCAACACCGTTTGGTGTCGAGAGAAGTATTGCTCGTCCGCCTGTTGAGACCGTAGGATAGAGACCTGTCCAAAGGGTATCAAAATCCCTAACGAATGCAGCCTCGTCAACAATGAGAAGCGAGAGTGCTTCTGACCTACCTGCATCGTCTGAGGTAGGGACTGCCTTGACTGATGATCCGTGGCTGAACTCTATCAGCTGCTTGTTGTCTGTCGTTATCCTAGGAAGAAGAAGCCAAGGCGGTAGCGATCTCACCATGGTCTTAACTTTCTTGATGAAGTTCTGCGCAACAGAGAGCTTGGTTGCAATTATAAGAATATTCTTATCCTTCTGGAATATCGCTAACCAGACGGAGTAAGCAGCAACAAGTGTTGATAATCCTAGTTGACGTGACTTAACTACAATTGAGAATCTATTGTCTACGAATTTTTGGACGCAATCATCCTGGAAAGGGTATGTACTAAATGGTATCATTCCCTTGATTGGGTGCTGGATCTTGACGTACGTGTTAAAGAAGTAAGTCGGATCCTTTCCGCACTTTATTACTTCCTGTACCTGTCTCTGCCTGCTGAGCACTGCAGACATTAGCTCACACTGAAGGTCGCATTAAATCTGTAGTAGGCGTTACGCTTGAGAACGTAAGGCGATGCGCTGACAATCTCAATGCTATCGCTTGATGAGATCTCCTTCATCTTTAGGGCGTGACCAGAGATGTCCTTGAAATCAGACTTGACCTTCTTCATATACTCATTGACAATCTTCTGGGCTTCACCCTTGTGCACACCGACCTGATCACGTGCAGGTGTCTCAGACGCGAGAGTTACGACGCAGATGTAGTTAACTGATAGGACGTCACCCGCAAGTGAGCACTTAATAGACGACTGACCAAAACGTGATGAATATTTTCCAAATGTCGTGTTGATGACATTTCCAAGGGCATTGATATCTTCGTATGAAAGCATTGTAGGCTCCGTTATCTAATTATGCATTACGTATAAGGGTTCTGGATATTCTCTCAATGTATGGCGCTAGCTGATCATCGCTTGGGCGCCACCCATTCTTCCACTTCTCCCTATTTGGCTCAAGCCAGTACGTAACGCAATCATCGCAGCAGGAGTGATCCATCATTTGGACCACGTCCTGCCGCGTACTGATCACATTATCGCAGATATTGCAGAAGAAGTTCTTAAATCTAATTGTAGACGACTCTCGCATGATTATCTTCCCAGTTTATCTCAATCACATTATCAACCACATCCTTGATTGCGTCAACGTGAGAGATCACAATTATATTCTTGAACCATCTCTTGAATGACTCTAGCAACTTTGCGCATGCTTCGATGTTGGTATCATCAAGCGCTCCAAACCCCTCGTCAATTATCAGCATGTTTGTCTTGGGTAGAGAGGAGATGTTTATGAGGGCAACTCGTATCGCCATGGATGACATCATCTTCTCCATGCCTGAGGCTAGCTCTATAACTCGACGTGAATCACCGTAGTTGATGAAGATATCCATTGAGTTGCTGTCAAGATCCGCCTCTAGCTCAACTGTGAATCCGACAACTCCCTGCAGAATCGAGGCAATCTCGCTGTTGATCGCTGGAAGGTGGGAATTCATGATCTGTAGTGGGATTCCTCTCTTGGAGAAGGCACTCTGCAGAGTCTCAAGGGTCTCAAACTTATCAATTGCAATCTCTAGATTCGCGAGTGATTCCCTGACGACCTCTACCATCCCAGTCTTTTTGCCTAGGCTAGTAGCGGAAGAGAGCTTTCGGTCAGATAGAGTCTTAATCTGTGCCTTCAGAGACTGAATCTGCTCAGCAACATCCCGTTCGCTTGGGTCAATCCCAGCTTCAATCTCAATTGACTTCTCTAGGGATGCGCTCTCCTTCTTGAGGCTGCTTCCAAGATCAGAGATCCTCTGATCTTTTGACTTAATTACAACGTCCTTCATATTGATCTCTGATGTGATGCTCTTCTCCATCTCGAGGACAGTATTGTACTTTTTAAGCATGTCCTCTGGATTCTCACCCTTGCACTCCTCAACTTGTCGCTGGATCTCTGCAACACCTAGGAGAGTTGTGTTGACAGCACTCCTCTGAGACTCTAGCGTCTGCCTATCTTCATGAGAATCTTTGATGAACTTGCAGGTCAGGAACGCATCACCACAAGGTACTTCATCAAGCCTCTTGACAGAGTTTATCTTGTTGGTGAGAACAATCTGCTGAGCCCTTAGATCACTTCGAAGGCTATCAAATGTCTTCTCTAGATTCCTAAGATTCTGGATCTTATTGTTGATCTCTTCTATTGAGAACTCATCCTTGATCTTCCTCACCTTATCAAGCTTTCGAGAGAGAGCATCTCGATCTAATTGCGACTGATCACGTAGCCTCGTGTTGTCGCTGATCTCAGATTTTATCTTGTCAATTCTCTTCTGGATGACGCTTGAGTGTTCGTGTGCAACACCAGCTGTGGATGATGCATGCCTGACGAGTGTATCAAGATCTTCCTGCTTGCTCTGGGTCTGGACATCAAGATCCGAGATGTCTGACTCCAGATCTACTATGGCACTCGCAAGTACGCTGATCTCTCTAATGAGATCTTCAGTAGACTTATTCTTTGTCTGCGCCTTGAGAGGAGAGATATCCTCACGAGATATCTCAACCATCTTCTCGAAGATCTCGAGATCAAGGAACTTTGAGAGGATGCTCTTTCTTGCAGTCGCCTTCTCTCCGATGAAGGAGTTGATCTGACCCTGCGATGCAAGCGATGTCATCAGGAAGTCCTCAGATGTCCCAATGAGATTACGCAAGACCTTCTCAGTCTCCCTGCGTTGCTCATCACTCAGATCTTCTTCCTCAGTACCCTTGAAGAAGTTCAGAGACGTTACCGCGTACTCTCCACCCTTCTTGGGTCTGTGCTTTGTCGTACAGCGGTGAGCTGTGTACTGTTCACCGTTGACTACGAGACTAACCTTCGCATCGCAGTAGTCACGATTTGAGTTGATGACGTACTGATTCTTTAGAGAACCCCTGTCAGATGTGTTGAATAGTGCGTAGACCAGGGTGCCAATAATTGAGGACTTTCCTCTGCGGTTCTTCCCAAAGATCCCAGTGATACCGCCTAGAGAATCGAAATCAATCTCATTGTTCTCGCCGTAGGCGAAAGTATTATTGAACTGGATCTTCTTGATCTCCCACAGGGTATCGCGAACGATCTCATCACCCTCTGACACCCTCGCAAGGTATCTCTCGAGAATCTTGCCCATCTCATCCCATCTCTTAGGATTGACTTTTACACCTGCTGATTCAAAGTAGTCGACAAGGAATTGCCGCATGATGGCAGGATCTCTAATTGACTTTCTCTCAACCTGGAGCTTGCTTGTCGAGATCAGGCTAGAGTCACGCTTACTCTCATCCTTGATCACGACCTCTGTCGGCTTTAGGTCTGCATGCAGCTTGCTCTGGATGCTTGCGATATCATTGCTTGAAAAAACACCAGTGAACCTGATCCTGAATCTTGAAGTCGCCGGATAGCGCTTTGCAATCTCAAATGTCTTCTGCGTGGTTCCTTGCCAATCGACAGTGACGAATGGTTGACTATTCTCAAGGGAGATGAACTCAGAGCTGTAATCATGCTTGCTCTTGATATCCCAGATAAGAAAGCCCTTCTCAATTGCTTCTCCGTAGTTCTGCTGGATAGTAGAGCCAGGATAGGCAATGCGCTTCTCTAGATCGAGATACTGACACCTGTGGATGTCTCCCAGCATAGCAAAATCATAGGATCTGAAGAAGTCAACGTCGATCTCGTGGCCAACATCCCAATCTGAGTCGGTCTGTGCACCTAGCACAGCTCCGTGGAAGAGGGCGATATTGATGCTATCTGGGTCTGGCTTGACATCCTTCCAGCCTTCCTCATCGAAGCAGGAGAGAACACAGAACTTCACACCTGGGTATCCGCTGTCGTAGGTTCCGCTCTTCTTGTACAGGAAGATGTTAGGATTTCCAAGTCCTGAGAGGATGGGAGTGATGGCATCCTGCCTGCTCTTGTTCATGATGAGTCCATCATGATTTCCTAGGATTACGTGAGTGGGCGCGATATTTGCAAGCGACGTGAACCACCAGTTCAGGTTCTCGATGATCTCGGGTGAGATGCCCTGCGTCTTGGAGTGGACGATATCCCCACCTACAACAATCATGTCAGGCTTTCTCTCCTGGCAAGCTTCAAAGAATTTGTTGAATACAGCACGGTACTCAGCATGGCGGCTGAGTCCTCGCCAGTGGATGTCGCTGATGTGAGAAATTATCATACGATTGATGAACTCCTGATTAGACTAATCTTGTGAATCATTCTATCCCTGGGTTGCCAGGTCTTTGCAATTCCCTTCGCGCTGATGAACTCATCGGGAGACATCTCGCCGACGTCCTTCTTGTCGCCCAGTTCTAGTATTTTAACCTTGCAGCCATACGATGCAAGGCTAGCTGCGATCTTCTGCGTCTTGCTCTGCATATCAGAGTCAAGGGCCAGTACGACTTCTGCTTCATTGACAACGATCTTCTTGAAGAGCATAGTGTCATCACCCATGTTTGATCCAAGCAGGCAAGTAGAGTTCCTGTCGCACTTCATAAGATCAAATGGGCCCTCGCAGACTGTAAGCTCAGAATCCCAGTCAATGTCAATGTCGTTGAAGACTATCTTCGTCTTATTGGACTTGCAGTTGAGATACTTCGGAAAGGAACCATCAATTGATCGAGAGACGAAGTAGTTCAGATCACCTAGGTTGTCGAATGATGGCATTATGATCCGACGACGATGACGACCCATGTTGCTGAAGCAAAGCCTGAATCTCCACATGAGATCATCGTTTATTCCTCTTCCTCTGAGGTATGAGATGCAAGCCCTTAGGTCTGGATCTCTAGTGTGAAGGTGCTCTACTATGAGCCTTGCACCCTCTGGCATTGTGACTGATTCGACAACTTCTACAGCTTCAACGCCAGAATCCCTGATTACCTGACCAAGGAATCGATCCCTATAGTAGTTCAGTACCTCTCTTGCTGAGTGCTTTCTGAGGAGAGGTACAAGTGACTTGCCCTTAGATCCACAGACCCAGCAGTGGAATTGCCAGTCATCGATTCTAATTGCTAGCTTCTTCTTCTCTTTCTCACCACAGCTCGGACAGCAGACAGCTACATTCCTGCCGTCTCTTGCCATCTGGGTCTCACCAAAGACGTTTGAGATGAAGGAGATCTTCTCTGTGTCGGTAATTGATGTTTTCACAAATTGATTGTAACCAAAGTAGGTTTACTTTTTCAACTTACCTGCACGCTTCTTGGGCTTTGGAGCCTTGACGACAGTTGTCTGAGGAAGCAGTCCCGACCTGCAGAGCACATAAGCGTCAGACATGTCCATCGCTATCTCCCTAAAATCGCTAGAATCCTTCCCAATTTCTCTTCCCTTTTTAAGTGGCCAAGAGTATGAAGGTAGCTGCCCTCTTACCCAGTCAAACACCTGGCTTTTTACTGATTCCTCTCTATTTCTGTCTATAGGAATTGAGAGTGAAGATCTAGCCTTTGTAGCATTTATGAATGCAGGACTGATGCCGAATGTCTCCTCGACAATGTAGGAGATGATGCCGTTGAATCTAGCTAGTGTATTGATCGTCTGTGCAGAGGAGAGACCTCGTCTAAATGACTGCAGGTTCTCCTCTATGAAGATGCCTGACACATCGTAGCTCTCGCGAATCCTCAGCATCTCTGCTCTTACAGCGCGTGCCTTGCAGAATGTGTCCTGGATGTTTGAAAGCACAACTGGCTGTAGAATTACAGCCGAACAATCCTCAGCTAACAGGCAGACACCGGTGCAGCTTGTTGATATATCCAGCCCTAGTATCCACCGCATCAGAAATCCTGCTTGAGTCTAAACAGGAATTCGTCACTATTTCTCTTCTTGAGTGGCTGTGCAAGATTCGCGCGCATGATGACATTCAAGTTATCATCGTGCAGCTGTATACCGGTGATGTAGACGAACCTGGGATCTGTGTCGTTGTAGTCTAGAGAGGCTGATATGGGCAGGTAGTTTGGATTAGACGATGAGTTGATCATCCCCTGATCGCAAGGCACGTTGATTGTCAGCACGTGCATGTTTCTCTGCCCCTTGAAGTCTATCTTGAATCCGTTCTTTCCGAAGAGATAGAGGTTAGGAGACTTGATGAGGATTATTCCCTCGTCGTAGAATACGTTGCCAACTGATGACCACGTAGCACAATTTGTACCTGCGTCAGCTCGATAGAGGCTACCAAGGCCGTTGTCCTTCAAGGTGAATGACATCTTCCCATCAGATCCAGTGACGCTGCTATCAGTGATTGTCAGGCTACCAGGGAATATTCTGTCACCGTAGAAGAGGTTCGAAACGTTGATGATCTCAACCTCGTCGCTGCTGAGATCCTTTGTCATGCTTGGCACGACAACTTTTGATGATGAACTGTTTGTTGCAGACTTGTAATTTACCGGACTTATCCCAGATGCCGTTGATGCCCTTATTGAATTTTCTACGTCACTTAGAGATGCCGGTGATCTAGTGTCAACACCGCCGATGATATCTGACAATCTAAAGACAGACCCGAGATTAACGATAGTTGGATCTGAATTTCCAAATCTATCAGTTGACCAAAGTGAAGATGTAAGCATTGCTCCAAACGAGGGATTGAAATTTCCGTCGTCACACGGTAGTATCGTGTGATTGACCCTGTTTGGAATTGTTCCCTGCATGATGTAGTCATTAGCATTTTTGGAGCCATTATCAGAGTAATTAAATACTGGCTCCAGGGCTATTTGCCTCGGGTAGCAGCCATTGGCAAGGTCTAGGAGATAGTTTTGTATGTTTATAACCCTGCCAGCGACCCTTCCAGAGATGTATTTGTTGAATGGTCCAAAGCTAAAATCAGAAATTTGGTTAGCCACGAGATCACTCTGGAGTCTCCTCATCATAGTTGGCGCTTGATTCACAAAAGTCGGTGGGAGGAAGAAAGCAAGGTTGCTCTTACTCACCTGTCTTCCATACCTCTCGTTCTCAACTTCTTGATCTGAGAGGTATCTCCTGTAGATCTTGATGTCGTGCAATTCAGCGTTCAGCGGACTGTTGAATGAGTAAACAGAAGGATCTGATGTTCCAGCATCTAGCTTTGCAATTCCCACATAGCTTGACGCGTTAGTGTTGAAGAACTTATAAGTGTCAGAGTTTCCATCGTACCTGTTTCCAATAAAAAGCTCTCCGCTTGGTGTCGCAGAAAGAGACTTAATTGATGCTGATGGGACAGTGTAGTTTGTTGCATATCCGTTGATGGATATGTTTCCGACACGGCTGTTCTTTGTGCTTGACCAACGTATTGCTGCGTGATTCCACGTTCCTCTGTTGATCTGGAAATCTGGAGATAGAAAGACTAGATCTTGTGGGTAAGTTCTCGCGTTGTTTGCTGTTGAGAGACTCACAAGATCAGGGGAGATATCAGCACTATGACTCAGCTGTAGCATGAGCCTGTATGTGTTCGGATATCCTGATCTATCGACTCCTGATCCTGTCACAAGAGACACGGCGAAAGAGGACGATACGTGGAGTATAGTCCCTGCCTTGAAAGTCCCGCCGGGATAATCTGTTGTGTACCGAGGATTTATGAAGAAAGAGAGGGTGAACTTGTCATCCAGAACGTATGATCCCGTGTTATTAGGATAGACAAGGGCTGCTCCCGTAGAGATTGAAGAGGCTGTGAAGAAATTCAGGGAATTGTAGTTGGTAAAGTCAAACGTGTAGCTTCCGGGCTTGTTAGAGTAAGCTGGAAGAAGGTTATTGACAACCAGGTCCTTTGTTGTCCTGAATGGGCTGTCAACTGACAGGTCGTATGCATACCCGGGTGTGGCTGTCGCAGCGTAGGCGAATGGTGGGCTGAAGCAGTTTATGTTCTTTGCGACAGTGTTCTTTATTGACTGCGTCGTATTGTGTACGAGATCTAGATATCCGGCTTTGCCTGACGGGCTGACGAAGTAGCCTGAATAGTCTGTTCGTGTGCTTCCAGCTGATCGATCAGATGCGAATCTCGTCTTGAAATCTTGAAGACAAATCTCAAGATCAAATGCAGTCCTGCCCCAACCAGCAGAAGAAGTTATGAACGCAACATCTTTTACTGATCGGGATGGCCTAGGAACAAGGTGGACATCACCTGTAACACCTACTGTTGAGGAAGACGTAAATGATCTGCTCGGGTGAAGAGTCAGACTAAAAGTCTCTATGTTCTCCTGCGTGATCTTGATGAAAGACAAGGCTTCCTCCGATTAGAAGTCCAGCCTTATCCTGAACGTGAGATCATTCTCAACTGTCTTCTGAACTGGTCGGCTGAGTTTTGCGACTGCAAGAAGATTGTTATTTGCGTCGTACAGACCGATTGACGAGATGAACGTGAATGAGGTCTGCGTGGCTTCCTGCCCAGGATCAATAACAACTATCCTGCTGCTGTCGTCTGTTGCAGTCGGATTAGACGAGTAGTTGAACTCATCAGCCGTCGCCCTACAGAAGACCAGCGTTGAATTGATGTTGGTGATATTCTGGAATGTTTGACCAGTAAGAGTTCCTGAGCTAAATCTGCATGATGCAAAGTGGTCAACGATGTCGTCAATCGATGCAGATATCATCAAGTCTGGAATGAACGTTGCATTCTTCCCTCCGCCTGGAAGGGTGACATTGCCAATCGTTGTCTGCCCAGTCGAGGTTATTGATGATATCGTACCAGATACACGCTGTGATCCCGATATGATCTTCTTAATGTCGAAGATGACAATGCCCTGGTCATAGAAGATCAAGCCAACATTCTGTGAGGTGTTAGAAGCGTCGACGATATTTCCAAGCTCACCACCAAATGATGTCTGGAAAGTCGTAGACGCTCCAGCGTCTGTGTACACAGAAGATCCAAGGATAGAGGTTGTCCTTAGATTGTCATATGGTGCAACGTTAACAGTATCAGAAACCACAGTTGCTGATGCGTAGATCTTTGCAGCGTAAGTCTCCTTCTTGATCTTGTCCCTCTTGAACAAGCGCTTGTAGTTTATGATGAGGGCTTCATCAATCCTGTTAGCATCGTCAGTTGATCCGAAAGGAGAGTAGAATGGCAAGGTGCTGTCACCGAGAATTATCTGTGCAGCCTGCTTGTAGATGTCAACCTTCTCCCTCATCATCAGGGTAGATGCTGGGAAGAGAAGCTTCCCATTGCTATCAATACCAGAAGATGCAGTAAAGACTGTCGCGCTTCCTGAGTACAGTCCAACTGTCATGTCAAACATCGCATTGGACGTCTGCAATGTGAAGTCCTGGTCATAGACAGTCTGGAACATCGAAGACGTGACACCTGGCCCGAGACCACCTGTGACGAAAACCTGATACTTCTTTCTGGTGTTTGAACCAGAAACGTCTTCCTGAACTATGTCGACCAGCTGATTGAGAAAAGACTTTGAAGTCTTTATGTCTGATGGCGCGATCTCCTTGAAGGTTGACATCTAAACTCCTAGTAGATTCTGGCTTCGAATTCTGCGACGGCACCTGAGTTGAGGCCTGTCACCCTTATGAATGTTCTGATATAACTATTTGTGCCAACAGTACTCGAGTATGTCGAGAATGTTGTTGAAGAGATTGGCTTCAGCCTGACGCCTAGCGTGATTGTTGTACCACCTGACGCTGATGTTGCTGTTCCTGAGCCTCTCGTTATATTGTATTTCGCAGTATTGTCGACATCGTAGCTGTCTGGTCTCTGACCATCGATCTGCAGGAACAGAGAGTTGATCTTGACCTCGTACGTTGTATCGATCAGATCGACTGGAATTATCTCGTTCTGAGTGATTGTCTGTGTGACAGTCACGTTTGAGAGAGTCTGCGTGTTCCTTGTTAGGGTGACGACGCTTGAAGCTATGTCACCAGTTAGTGCAAGGCTAGGAAGTCTCGAGAGATTAGGATTAGAGATGCTGACGAGTCTGTACTTCTGGGCGAGATTGCCGTTTGTCAGCGCCTCGAAGATTGGTGTTATCTTCTCGATGCGCTCAGCTCCTACAGCCCTTCCGTACTTTGAGATGTTTGTATAGTCAATCTCATCGTCACCGAGTGCGAACTTCACAATTGTGAATCCCTCATTCTTCGCGATAACTTCTCGACCCTTGTCAGTCAGGACTGCGTCAAGGATGATGTTGTTGGTAGAATTGTCTAGAATGCCCATTGTTGCTCCTGTTCTAATTAATCAGGGTCTGAGAATTGTAAATATCAACTGAACGTGCTGAGTTGAGCCTGGATTGCCGGGCGCAGAGCTTGTGCCGTTGTGCTACTCTCTATGTATCTGTCAGAAACATTTACGTTCAAAGTTTGGCTCTGCTGAAGGTCTGTGTTAAGGATGTCTATCTTATAGACAGGATTAGTAGAGTCAGTCTTAACAACATTGATAATGTTTCCGTCTGGATCTCTGACAGAGTAGTACTCGGGATCATAGAACACCCTCATCCTCGTGCTGTTTGAGTCCTTGGCTGCGTCGACGAATGTGTCCAGGCTTAGGAAGAAATTTGGGTATGCCTTGGGTGCACCAGATCTCGAGACAAGAATCCTGTTGAGTCTCCCCTTGAACCTATCGAATGAGATCTCAAACTGTGCTGAGTAGTTTGAGCTATAACCGTGGGCGTCAACAGCTACGACTGCATATATGAACTTCTTGTCATTTGAGAACTCTGGATCATCAAAGACATTGATAGGAATCTGTTGTCTGACTATCCTCTTGCCGGGTACACTCTCCATAAGAGGCATCCTTGAGTATGCATCGTTAAAATCATGCATCGCAAGAAGCCTGAACGGTGAATCAATGTTATCTCTTCTGAAGACCTGAAAGTACTTTATGTCTCGCTGAGAATTAGGTGGAAAGTCCCAGCAGATCTGCAGATTACCTGTCAAATCGTCTCTGTTGAATCTTAGGTCGTAAGGCGGAGGCGGTGGAACTGTCTCTTCGCAGGATACAGATACAGCAGTACCTCTGCTTGCAATTAAAATCTCTAGAAGACAAGCTTGATCAGCTATCTGGCCCGTAGAATCTCTCGCGACTGCTTCACATTCAACAATGTACACAATTCTTGGAACGTAGACATATGTGTATCCGTACTTGACCGCTGGGTCAACGATCTTCCTGACATCTAGATTGTCAACAACTATCGGATCCCTTTCCACTATGTTGCCGTCTGGCGAGATCTCTCTCTTCTCTATGAGCATTCCAATGGGGGAACTTTTCCGTGCGACATTGAGATTTCCAGGTGAGAGTGTTGTAACACTTACTGGATTGACATCAACATCAAATTCATCTACTGATATCTGCACATTTATTTTTGCAGATCTAGACCGCGACTGTACACTGTTTGCTGTGTCTCTAGAAGCAGACATTTCCTCAAAGAATACGCTGAAAGGATCCTCTGAGGCGATCTGCACGATTTCGCCTAGCATCACATTTGATATTGAGCTTCCTACTTTGACAGAAGCGATGTTTGCGAGAACGTTGCTTTCAAGCTCTCGGCCTGAGGAGTCTGTGAAGTGATGTCCCTCTTGTCTTACGTTTGATATCATGTCGACTAGACTTTGCTTCTTCTCTGCGAGAGTAACTGGATTAATTCTCGAATTCATGATGTTGCCAGCCTGTGCCAGGGATGAATTAGAGAGATCAACTCCACTGAAGACAGCAGAAGATGAAAGATGCGTATAGATGAAGTTTGCAGCTTTTGTCTCCTGGAAGAACAGCCCTGACGAACTGTTTGATCCAAACGTCTCCTCAAAGGATATTTTGCTGAGATTCTGCGAGACAATAACACCTGATCCTAACCCGTCTAAATTGAACGATGAGCCTGGCAATGGCACGTCTATCTCGACAAACCTAGGAATTGCGGAGCTTCCTGCGCTGTTGTTGTAGTAGAAATACCTGAGACTCTCGAGGTTTGTAGTTGTAGGAAAAAAAGCAGTCTCTGACGCATTGTTGATATTCTCATCAGGAACAAAAAAGTTATAGATAAATCTGGCGCTAGGTGTGCCAAATTCTTTTAAGTCCACCTGAGATATCATTGCAGAGGGATATGTTGACTTCTCTGTGATAGGTGATCCGTAGTACTGTGCTGACTGCACAGCCAGATCTTCGAGAACAATACTTGCAGCGGCATTAGAAGCCATCACTTCCTCCTGTTTGTGTATGTCTTAGCTGCAGCAGTAATTTTACTTGTTGCCGAACTTGCAACAGCATCAGCTCTTGATACAGCGCTCGAAGCTGCAGACGCCGCACTAGCACCTGCCGCAACGCTATTTACCGCAGTAGAGAGCTGTGTAGTCGTCGACCCTACCCTGTTCTGTGTCACAGCTGCTGAAGCTGATATATTAGCAGATGACTGATTTGACCTCACTGAAGTTGCTGCAGCATTGCTTGCAACATTTTTATCGGCTGTCAAGTTATTCTGTGTTGTAATCTGCTGGCTAACCTCAACTGACTTAGTTGCGCTCAGACTTAGTGTGGTTATCTCTTCCTTGGTAGCTTGAACGTTGCTAGTTACAGCATTCTTGTAGTTGCTTACGTTTACCGTTGCAACTTTGCTCACGCCTGCAGCAACGCTACTCTTCACAGAGTCTGTCATTGGTGTGCTTGTTATGTTCGTGCTGATTTGTTCAATGTTCTTTATAGCCTGAACTGACTGAGATACTGCGTCCAAGTTCTTGATTGCAACAATATCGGGATTAATAGAGCTCTGTTTGGCTGGTGTAGTAACCCTAGGAGCTTTTGACTGACGAGAGAGATAGCTTGTATTGTAATTGTAACGATTTGCATAACGTGCTATGTCTACAACAGCGAGTGGCTCAACAGTAATTATCTCATTTTTGAAAATATTAAGAGACTCAACAGAGATAAGCGGACTAACCGCCATCGATTCTCCTCTGTCAAGTGTCTCGGTAATGATTCCCTGTGAAACGTCCTGTATCATCGAGCTCAGGATGCCATTCTCGACGTATGTCTGTACCTGTGACAGAACATCCACACCGGCTTCAATTCCAGACCTGATGTTAACATCACCGAATTGTGCTGTTCCTGTATCTCCTCCGGATGTGATGTTTCCGAGCCTTCCAGTGCTCATGTCGCCGAATCCTGAGACAGCATCGTCCTTTATTTCTCCTGACAGTGCATCTGGGGAGACAGCTGGAAATGATGCTGTTATCTCTGAAGGTGGCGTCAGAGATGCAGGTGCGGATGAATCCATGTAGACGACGCAGTAAAGATCCTTCATGTCCACGTCATCGTTCAACATAAAACCAAGTGAGTCTAGATTTATTGGTATACAGAATATTCTATCAAACATCTTTGTGTAGATCGGTCTTGATCTGTAGAGATTCTCGTTAAAGAAAATTGTCCTTCCAATTGCATCTCTGAAGGAAGGGTTCGCGATAATATCTGGGAATCTTGTCGAGAGTATGTCAATCATCGTTGAGAAAGTATCAGCCTTAAGGGCATCAGGCGAATTCTTTGTCACTGTCTTTTCAAGCGTAAAGTTCTGCTCACTTAGGTCTAGCCCTATCATCGCTTTTAGGAATAACTTGCAATAGTTATCATTGAAGTGGTTGATGAGATATTCTATGCTTGATACTGAGGGTTCAATCTTTTCGATTCTGGTTGTTCCAGAAACCTTGTAGAAGGGAGTTCCCTTGTAAAGATCTGAAAGATTGTTAAAGTCCTTGACAGTGTAATCATTGTCATCAGTTCCTCCCAGAGCGAAAATCCTTGTATCAAACAGAAAGTCTGCGACAACAACTGGGTCAGAGTCTTTCCGCTGATTTCTCGCCATTAGACGGACAGTTATCTTGAATGGTCCGTCATTCGATGAAATTTCATCTGCAGACGCGAAAGATGTTGACCGACCTGTCTGGTCCCTGAGGAATGTTAGCATTCCAGCAGGAATTCCGACTGCAACAATACGATTTCTATCAGCATTCGAACTTAGTCGACGCTCGAGATTTGTTAGATATGTCTTGAGATTGTGCATCTCATTTGCATCGAGAGTCTTACACACTGGGAATGCAGGGTGGTCTAGTGAGACCCTGCTTGAGGTCTTGTTCATCGCTATGCTCGTGAGAAGCTGATCAACAGAGAATCCAGATACAAAGTAATCAAGATCTCTAGTTGGGACAGGTATCCTTCTGACGCTTGCTGCTAAGGAATCAGAGATCTCAAATGGATCGTTTGACGTGAGAGAAGTTATCAGATCAGAGATTTTTGATTTTGCTTCTCTGACTCCTACTGCGAATCCTATGAATGTCGTTGCGAGATACACCATACTCGCTTCTTCTGTAAGAAGCTTATCAATTTGACCTTGCACAACATTGGCGAACTCTCTCGCGTAAAGGAATCCGCGGGGCTCAGTTATCAACTCTGCAAGATTTGTCGTGAGAGACTGATTATCCTTGTACTGCAGGAGAGCTGCGCATGCATTTTTGGTCAACTCAGCCTCGTTCTTTGAATACCTGTAGACGTTAAAGGTTCCACCTTGATTTTCGTAGAAAGACCTTACCGACCCTCCAGATCTTAGACCAACTATACCGATTGACAGGCTTGTCCTCACAAGATATGAGAATGTGTAGGTGAACACACAGAGGATGGAGTCAACGTTTATGTAGTCCATGCTCTCTGTGTAAGAGTACGCAGGAGTAGTTGAAAATCTATAGTTGAGAGTTGAGTTGTAGTCCTTAAGCGCTCGTGCTATATACGACAGAGGTCCGTCAGACCTGTCGAGTGCTGAGCTAATAAATCCATCGAGATTTATGGCTGTGCCGTATGCTGATCCTGCATCAAAATCAAGCTGTACAGCGCTAGAAGATGTTGACCTTACTGACATCGCCCTTTTCCGCTCAACCATACCCTTGACATATGTAGTAAGGGATTCTAGAGCCTGGCTCTTGGCCACTGTTGCATCAGCAATGCTAGCCAGCGCTTCCGTCGTATAAGTAGCAGATAAAAATGACCCATCAACGTGTTCCTTTGCTGCTAGAAACCTAGACAACCTGAAGAGAAGGTCTGAGTCATTTACTGCTAGAGATAATAGATTAAGGACGAAAAGATCTTGATATGTAGCACTTTCACCAGTTAGACCGCAGCCAGTTATGAGTGCGCCAAACTCTTTTATGCAATAATACATCGACTGAATAGATCTTGGCAGGTTAGTCGCATCTTGCTCAACAAATATCGAGAGAGGAAATACAGCGGGTGACACGCTCATAGAGTCTGCAGGTGCAAGGACTTCAGAGACATACGCTTCATAAGCATCAATATCTGAGCTGTCTATTCCAGCCGTTAAGACAGCAAGGTTCAGGAACGAATCAATTAGTATCTTTCTGCCTGTCTCTACATCAGCATTTTGAGCTGTAACGTAATTTGTCTCTAGGGGTTGATAGACATTTCCTCCATTCACTGTTCTAGCGTAAGCTCTCGAGCTAATGATCGACCGGGTTCCAGACTGTCCCAGGACATCTCCCGCATCGTAGTCAATGATGAGGGCTGAAACCATGCTGTCAACCCTATCGTAGGGTGAGCTTGCTAGAAGAAGCCTGTCTGCGCAACTATTCCTGTAGACAATTGAGTGAAGCTGAGAGATCTCTGCGCTCAATACGTTTGACATCTTGTTCTTTGCAGTAGAGACATCACTGCTTGTCATGCTTACGGTGGAAGAAACTGTGTAGAGAGCGTCGACTATCTGCAGATACTCAGCAGGGTATGATGATCCGACTGTTGTGAAGCCGTCAGTTGTCGAAAACTCCCTGTACTGTGCTGGTATTAGGCCGTACTTAATGAGATTCTTGTACTCTAGGCAGCACTGCATGTATGCTGCAGTGTTTGACAAGCCCATTATGAATCTGTTATCAAGCTTGCATATGTCTAACAGGAAATTTTGCAAAGACTTGTTGTTGATAGTGTTGTAGACATCTGCATAGAGAGAAACAGAGGGTGTAACCCCGTCAAGATATGAGAAGTTTCTTCTGGAGTTTCCTGTGCTAAAATTAAGTGCGTCAAGCATGGTCTGGAAGCCAGGCATCATCGACTCGTACACAGTGAGAATAGCTGTATTCTCAGACTGAATTTGATCAAACGATTTCTTGAATGCTTTCAATCCCTCAGTGTATGGTTCAAGCATGCTAGCAACTGATGTGTATCCAGACTGCTTGAACTGGAATTGAACATCAAGTAGCTGGGCTGTAGGAGTCGGCTGACCATTTTTGAAGCACGCTGGGAAATCGAAGACGCCAAGCAGCTCTGGACGCTGGGGATTGAGACCAACCTGGACAACGTTACTCGAGACTGTGGTTGAAACGTTGATGTAGTCAGTGGCTGGCGGCGGGGGTGTAGGAGAGACTATTTGAGGGCTTGATTCTGTCGTTGTGCTTGTGCTTGTGCTTGTGCTTGTGCTTGTGCTTGTGCTTGTGCCAGCACCCAGATTGGATCCAAATCCCCCCGTTTCTAAAGTCTGCTTGGTAACAGCAGAAGATCCCCCAGTCCCGGCTGGAGACTGTGCACCAGTAGATCCTGCAGTACCTGTTTGACCACCGCTGCCTGGCCTCTGTGTACTTGTCTTTTGACTTGACGGTCTTGTAGTCTGACTTTTTCCTGTCGACTGCTTAGATGGCTGTGTGCTTAGCGATGACTTAAATGTCGAATTTTTAGCCGGCATCCATCTCTCCCATTAGCATTTTACCTATGATTAACTGCGGACCTGGCACAAAGTTAAGACCAACAGGGGTCACCTTGTAGGTGCAGGATCCCACGAAATTGTTCGTCACAAAATCTATGAATGTCACAGTGGTCTCTCCGGGGATTGCTTGTGCAATTCCGCATGCAAAGTCGGTTCCAGATCGCGTGCAAGTAACAAGGAAGTGATCAAGCAGATCAGGGTTCTCAACACGCCACCGTAGTATGTTCCTGCCGTCTGGTAGTCCACGTATATCAAGAGGACTAATCCTAGGTGCGAGCGATGGTATCTCGACGCTGATAACAGCTGTGACTCCTGTCTTGCCCTGCTCAATCGCTGACTCTGTATGATTCTGTGCCTGTATTGAGCTATACGAAAGAGTTCCCTTGTTTAGAGAGTACTTGTTGACAAATTTCTGGGTGAAGTTAAGGCGCTGTGATGTCTGCGATAGCTGACCAGCTGCTGATAGATTTTGTGATTTTGCTGTGTTGGCGAGCCTGATTGTGTCAGCTGTGGCGATCTCTTCCAGGAGGTCAGCGGGTGCCCTCGTCAGCGCTTCAAT
>Ga0181357_1000062_pt1 | contig 31754 bp, 29 predicted proteins | sample Fa13VDMM110DN_FD_130094 | JGI IMG/M metagenome (GOLD analysis project Ga0181357, IMG submission 130094) | Freshwater viral communities from Lake Michigan, USA - Fa13.VD.MM110.D.N | ecosystem: Environmental > Aquatic > Freshwater > Lake | place: USA: Michigan | collected 2013-09-24 | reverse complement strand
GGATTCTTAATATGGAGCGGTTCTGCATTGTCTGGATCTGCTGGCACTAAAGGAGGAATCCCATATAGTGGAGTTGGATTGGAATTATATGCAAATACCGGTAGCTATTTTAGATATTCAACTGCTGGATCTGAAATTGATGTCCGAACTAATAAATTCTTTTTTGGACAATATCCATCCCCATTCATAAGTGGATCAGATGGCAAAATTGAGATATCAGCATCAGGATTCCATTTAGCAGCTAATGGATCAGTAACAGCATCAGCATTCTTAGCAGTTAATGGTACAACGGTATTGTTTGATTCGAACAACGAATTTGCAGATGGGGCGAACATCGGTCGCGTATTATATTATAGTCCTATTGAAATTTCTACTACCGCTGGGACAATTGATACTGGAGAAGCATTCGGGATTACATCTAGTCTATTTGAAACATTTTTATTACCGGGAGAAACTAGTATACAATGTTCATTCATGATTGAACTAGATAACTCTGCAAATCCAGGAACTGCAAGTTCAATATTTATTCGCCACTATATTTCCACCGGTAGTTTATATGATAATAATACGATTGCATCTAATTATGATGTATATAATGATGAAGTCAGTATCAGTTTAACTAATGCCACCGGGACCGCCACCGCCGGCAAGTATTCATCCGGCGTACAAAATTTTAACTTTACTGGTACTAATATTGAAGATCGGCAAGGCATGTACTGTAAAATACGAAGTGTTATATTCATCTCTGGCACAGCAAGTCAGCCTACTGCAACTATAAAAATTAAAGACATTGTATATAGATCTAGTAGAGTAGCTGGAAGCGCAACAACTCCACCGTTAGCTCCAATAAGATGATAATCAATTTAATTTTATTTAATATTTATATAAAAGAAACTATCAATGAACAACATAACAGTACTTTTCCCAGGCGGATTCAAACCATTAACCGGGGCACATATGGCTTTAGCAGAACGATATGCCGAACTACCATCAGTATCTCGTGTAATACTTTTAATAGGAGAAAAACCTAGAGATGGAATTACTAGAGAAAAAACTATTGAAATTTTCAATTTATTAAATACCAATCCTAAAATTGAAATTCAACCAACAGCATTCAATTCTCCAATAATGGCGGCATATGAATTCCTATTTGAATTACCAGAAGACTCGGTTGGAGATTATGCCATGGCAGCATCTACAAAAGGAGATGATTATGTTCGTACAAAAGATTTTGTTCCAAATGTAGATAAGTATCGAATGATTGGCGACAAAAAAGGCCGCGTAATACCAAATGGAGTTAATGCTACGGAATTAAGTGTAGATGTTGATCCATTATTATATAGCAATGGAACTCCAATATCAGCATCAACAATACGACAAGCAATAGCCGACAATGATTATGAAACCTTTAGAATGTCATATCCTGAAAATACTGATGCTGAAGTTAAGAATATTTGGCAAATATTACGAGGCACCCAAGAATCAATATTTAGTTCAAATTGGTGGAAGACTGCATTATCGGAAGATGTTGAAGAGGTTGTTGAAGCAATCATGAATCCAAAAGAAAAACATCAACATTCCGCTAAAATAAAAAAATTAAGGTCATTCCTAGATAATAATCAGGATAAATCATTTGTATATGATTTTGATAAATTTACAAAAACTGTGTATGGAGCAAAATTAACCGAAGGTATTATTGCAGAAAATTATATTACTAGAGAAGAATTAAGTACTATAGAAGCAACTGTTGATTCCTTCTTTAAACAATATAATATCGATGTTAATTTCCAAGGCCGATTTACTCATTTTCTAGAAAGATTGAATGACCCTAGAAACGAAGCTCCAATTTACATGGATGAAATAAAAGATTTCTTTGAAGATCTAGCAACCGAGTATGGTGATAAAATAGCCCGACAATTAGATTTAGAGCGCCCATCAGGTGTTGGATCTGATTATCAATTCGATATTCCAATCCATATGCCATTCATGTTGCAATGGAACCCGGGTAAAAAAATGATTGAATTGATTCCGCGCACAATTAAAAAACAAAGAGATCGATGGAAATCAAATAACCCAGATGATATTATTTATAAAATAGAATCAGTACAACAACTAAAAGAAGTTATAAATGGTGATGAAATTGAATGTGATAACTGTGATTGGAGTTGGCCAATAAAAGAAGGCGGTAAAGATTTATATGTTTGTCATGAATGTGGCCATGATAATAATCCTAAGTTAGTTGAATCAGTAACTTGTGAGATATGTAAGACTTCAATGAAACAAATTACTCCTAACCACTTAAGATATAAACATCAACTTACAATAGTTGAATATAAAAAACAATTTCCAGATGCTAAAATGATATCAGAATCATTACGTATTAGTTTATCTAAAAATAATCCAATGAATGATCATGCTGCTGTTGATAAAATAAAACAGACAAAACTAGAAAAATACGGAAATCCTAGTTTTAATAATATCAAAAAACAGCAGCAAACTTTAATGGAAACATATGGCGTATCAAATACAGCGGCATTACCACATAATATTGAACGAGCTAAAAAACAACTAGACGATATACGAATTCGAGCATATGAGTCTGGCAGATATCTAGACCCAGCTGATAAACCAGCATATATAAGATATCGAGACACTGTACGTAAATTGTCAGAACGAACAATAAAACTTTATAAAACACAAATAACAAATATAGAAAAAAGAGGCCATAAATTTCATTTAGATCATAAATATTCAATATTTGAAGGATTTAGTAATAATATTGATGCTGATATTTTAGCACATATTTGTAATTTAGAAATCTTGCCAAGTACCATTAATGAATCTAAAAATATAAAATCTTCTATTACATTGATAGAGTTAATTCAATCAATAAAAGAACACGATACCCGCGAGCTATTAGTATGCGGTGGCGCCGCTGGCCATATGGCACACCCATGGGACGATCATGGATTATCATTTAATGATATGAAAGAAATTGTTGCACGAGCATTAACTGGTCGTTTAGATATAGAAACTGCTGTTACTGAAAAGACTGATGGTCAAAACATACAAATAACATGGAAGAATGGAGAAATTGGTTTTGCCCGCGGAATTGGAACTATAATTAATCCAATGACAACTACAGAAATTATTGCAGATTTTCATCGCAAACAACAAAAAGCTATAGCAGAAAAAGGTGCAGCAGCTGGACAAGATTATCAACGAGTAGTAGATGCATATCAAGCATGCGCAGAGGATTTATCTGAATCATTGAAAAGTATACCAGAAGCAACATTGCAAGATATATTTAAAAATGGCACGGTATTTGCAAACATGGAAATAATTTATCCGGCAACTAAAAATGTAATTGCATATGATAAAGCCCATTTACAATTTCATAATCTAGTTGAATATGATGCAAACGGCAAAGCTGTACAAACAGACTTAACTGGAGGCGCTATGATGCAAAAAATTATTCAAGATGCAAATGCACATATGCAAAAAACATTTTCATTTATTCCACCGCAACGAATTAAATTAGGACGGGTATATGATTTTGAAGATCAACAAGCAGCATTCTTTAACGAGATAAATCAATTGCAACGCAAATTTAATCTTAAGGACACTGACTTAATAAGTGAATATCATAAAGCTTGGTGGAGAGATGTAATTCAAACCAAAGCAAAACAAATGGGATATGAAATTCCAGAAGATGTTTTAAATACCTTAATGTATCGTTGGGCATTTAATAATAAATCAACAAATATTTCAATATTGAAAAAACAAATTGATAATCCGGGATTTTTAAATTGGGTTGCTGAATTTGATAAAAAGGATTTTAAAGGATTCCAAAAAGAAAACTTAGAACCATTTGAAACAATATTTTTAAGACTCGGAGTATTGGTATTACAGAATGCAACTAATTATTTAGCAGCAAATCCAGATACCACAGTTCAAGATATTAAGTCAGAATTAACTCAACTTATTCGTGATTTACAAGCAAAGGGAGATCCTGCGGTATTGAAACAATTAGAAATGCAATTAAAACGAATACAACGACTAGGCGGGTTTGATGCAATCGTACCAACAGAGGGAATTGTATTTACATTCCAAGGTAATACATATAAAATGACAGGTGCATTTGCTCCAATCAATCAAATTTTAGGCACGCTAAAGTACGCAAGGTAATATTTATATAAAAGTAATAGGTAAAAGACAAATGGCAAAACAGTATAAAAAACCAGAAAATACAAAATACAAATCTCGTAAAGACTTAAAAGACTATACGATGGATGACAAAGATGGAGGATTGAATCCAAAATCATCAGGTGAAAAACTTCCTAATTTATTACGTAAAACTGATAAAGAAGTTATTGACGATGGAACGTATGATGTTAAATGGAATGCTGACGATCGTTTATATAAAGATTTAGAAGCTGGCGAGTATGATTCTAAAACTGCTTTAAAACGTCTTAAGAAACGTCAAGATACCGATGAAAAACTAAGTAAAGATCAATTAAAAGATAAAATTGAAAATTTAACTAGAGAACAAAAAGAACGCATCGTTAGAGAATATGTTCGTAGAAAAATTGAACATATACTAATTGAGCAAACTGCTCCAGAAGAAGAACCAGTAGCTCCAGAAGAGCCAGTAGTTCCGGAACCAACTGTAGATCCAGCTGCAGCTGCAGCACCAACTGATCCAGCCGCAGCAATGCCAGCCGCACCAATGCCAACTGATATGCCTGCCGAAGCACCAGTAGACCCAGCAGCAGAAGTTCCAGCACCAGCAGCAGCACCGGAAGCACCAGTAGACCCGGCAGCAGCTCCTGAGGCTGAAATGTCACCAGAAACTAAAGAAGCATTAGCAGTTGAAAAATTTGTAGCACATTTACAAAAAGAAGGCGGAAATATTGCTCGTATCAAAACATTGGCAAAAGTAATTAACCAATCAATGAATGAAGCTGAACCAGAAGATAAAATGAATTTCTTTAAATTGCTTCGTCAGTTTGCAATTAAGAAAATCGCAACAGTAGAATAAATTAATAAAAAAAGTTATGTCAAAAAAGTTACAAAATGTCAAAGCAGTCCGCGAAATGCTGGAGGGAACACATAAGTTCCAGACCAAGAAAACAACAGGGTTTTCTGACGCTGATGCTACTTCGAAGAAAAACGAACGACACGATGTTGGTGATGTGTGGGAAGAGAAAGATCCAACTTCTGGATTAATATACATAGTCGAACAGCGAGACGGCTTTCGTGTCCGTAAAACAAAAAACTCAGATGAATTACAAGGTGTACGGGAGGAATTAAGGTCATTTAAAAATTGCCCTAAAGAATTCTGTACTTGTAATACTCCTAATCATCTAGACGAGAAGATGAGAAAATTCCACGCAATGTGTTTTGATTGTGTAATTGATATGGAACATCAGATGAAAAAAGATGGAACATATGAAGAGTATGAACAAAACCGAGTTCGTGCAAATGCATTAGCTTGGTTAAAAGAAGCAGAATCAGATATCACACTACTTAAAGATGTTTATACAAATGCAACTCAATTTGTAACTAATTCAACAGGCGATGTAGAAACTTGGTCTGCAAAAATGACACCGGAAGAATTCGAAGAAAAAATACAAGCCGGCTTCGAAAAATATAAAGAAAATTTCTTAAAAAACTTAAATGGAGAAAACAATGAAAATGATTAAAAAGTATTGGGCTGTTATCGTAGGAGTCGTAGCAGCAGTATTAGGATTAATTTGGATAACAAAAGCATCATCCGCAAAAAAACAAAGTGACTTAAATAAAAAAATTAAGTCAAATGAAAAACAAGTTGATGTTTTAGCTGGTAAAGTTGAAGTAATTGAAGACCAGCGAGTTGCCGTTAAAACTGAGATTAAAGCAGAAAAAGAAGTAATAGCAGACTTAAAACAACAAAAAGAAACCATTAAGCCAGCAACGAGACCAATCACTGCAGCCAAACAAAATATACTAGATAAGACATCTCGCAACAAGAAAAAGAAATAATGAGAATATTACTACTCATATTATTGTTTCCATTTTTGGCAACTAGTCAAACAGTTGATACATGTTTTACGGCAGAACAAATACAAGATATATCTTATACCTTAGATTCGCTGTATCAGTTAAATGATATCAATGACAGTATTATAGCACATCAGACTAAATTAATTGGGCAACAAGATCATTTAATTAATTTGGATTCATTGCAATTAGATTATAAAACAAAACAAGTTGCATTGCTACAAGATAATATTTCACTGTATATAGAACGAGAAAAACAATTTAAACCAAAATGGTACAATGCAAAATCAATTTGGTACGGCCTAGGAATTGCAACATCTATATTAATATTTGAAATTGTAAAATAATGGCACAACCAAACATAAGACAAATCATTCAGCAACAATATATGGCGTGTGCTAAAGACCCAGTCTTTTTTATGCGAAATTATTGTTACATTCAACATCCTAAACGAGGAAAGATTAAATTTAATTTATTCGATTTTCAGGAAGATACATTAACTGAATTAAGAGATAACCGATACAATGTTATTTTGAAATCACGTCAGTTAGGAATATCAACGTTGTCTGCAGGATTTGCTTTATGGAGTATGTTGTTCAACGAAGACTTTAATACCCTAGTTATTGCAACCACACAAGAAGTAGCCAAAAACTTGGTTACTAAGGTACGTGTCATGCACGATAATCTTCCTAGTTGGCTTAAGGGTACAATTGAGGCTGACAATAAATTATCATTGAAATTTAAAAATGGCTCACAAATCAAAGCAGTATCATCATCATCTACTGGTGCACGTTCTGAAGCATTATCATTATTAATCGTAGATGAGGCTGCGTTTATTCGCAACATCGAAGAGATATGGATTGCATCACAAGCAACACTATCAACAGGTGGTGGGGCTATCGTATTGTCTACTCCTAATGGTATTGGTAACTGGTTTCATCAAACTTGGGCCGATGCCGAAGCAGAAACAAATGGTTTCCATACCATTCGTTTGCATTGGGAAGTACATCCAGAACGAGATCAATCATGGAGAGATGAACAGACTCAGTTACTAGGTGAACGAGGCGCTGCACAGGAATGTGATTGTGATTTTGTGTCATCTGGCCATACTGTAATAGAAGGCTCTATACTACAAAAATTTGAGTTACAATGCGAAGATCCAATTGAAAAAAGAGGATTTGATAATGGATATTGGGTATGGGAATATCCTGACTATTCCAGAGACTATATAGTTGTAGCTGACGTTGCCCGTGGTGACTCTGCTGACTGGTCCGCATTCCACGTTATTGATGTTTTGGATATAAAGCAGGTTGCTGAGTATAAAGGCAAGATACCACCAAAAGAATTTGGTAACATGTTAGTAACCGTTGCAACTGAATGGAACAATGCTTTACTGGCAATTGAAAATGCAAACATTGGGTGGGCAGCAATACAGCCGGCCTTAGATAGAGGATATCAAAATCTACATTATACATATAAAGACGATGGTTATACAGATGCCGATGTTCAATTGAAAAAAGGTTATGACATGAAAGACAAATCACAAATGGTACCGGGTGTAACAACATCATCCCGAACTAGACCATTAATGATTTCAGCTTTAGAAATGTATATGCGTGAAGGAACTCCTATTATACGCAGTAAACGACTCATACAAGAACTATTTGTATTCATATGGTTAAATGGCAAAGCTCAATCACAAAATGGTTACAATGATGATTTAGTAATGTCTTTTTGTATTGGGCTGTGGCTACGTGACACATCTTTAAAACTCAGACAACAAGGAATCAATCTAAGTAAACAAGCCCTAGGGCAGTTTCAAAAGACTACATCTGTAATTTATACTGGGAATCAAAATCAACAAGATACCGGTTGGACGTGGAATAATGGCGGAGAAGATGAAAGTTTAACTTGGCTTATCAAGTAAAAAATTGCATTGATCTTTAATTAGTTATATTTATAATAAAGAAAATATGGCGTCATTAAGAAAACGTTTACAGAATTTATTTAGTACCAATGTCATTGTTAGGGCATATGGTAAAGATCAACTTCGTGTAGTTGATACAAATAGACTACAAGGTGTAGGAAATTTAGGTCAGAGTAAAATAGCTGATAGATATACTAGATTGCATGGATCTAACAAGCATCGTGTCGGTGGTATGGGTGGATACGATTCCAACTACTATATGCATCAGAATCGTTTGCAATTATATGCAGATTATGAAATGATGGATAAAGATCCAATTATTAGTTCGGCATTAGATATCTATTCAGATGAATCAACATTAGCTGATCAATTTGGTGAAATCCTAACAATTAAAACTAATAATACTCGTATTCAAAAAATACTTTATAATTTATTTTATGATGTATTGAACATTGAATTCAATATGTGGACATGGATTCGTAACATGACCAAATATGGAGATTTCTTTTTAAAGCTGGATATTGCAGATGAAGTTGGTATTTTAAATGCCCGTCCATTTTCTAGTTATGAAATGGAACGTTGGGAAGAATACAATGAATCTACTGGCGAGTATGATATCAAGTTCAAAAACATTGCCTCTGAGCAAATGACTTATGATGTGTTTGAGATAGCACATTTCCGTATGTTATCAGATTCTAACTTCTTGCCGTACGGTAGATCAATGTTAGAAGGAGCCCGTAAAGAATTCCAAAAATTAATGATGTTAGAAGATGCAATGCTTATTCACAGAATAATGCGTGCCCCGGAAAAACGTATATTTAAAATTGATATTGGTAATATTCCACCAAATGAAGTTGATTCATTCATGGAAACAATTATCAATAAAATGAAAAAAATTCCGCATATTGATCCGCAATCTGGAAACTACAATCTTAAGTTTAATCTAAACAACATGTTGGAGGATTACTACTTACCGGTGCGCGGCGGCCAATCATCTACATCAATTGATACACTGCCAGGAATGACCTTTACCGGTATTGAAGATATCGATTATGTTAAACATAAAATGATGGCTGCACTTAAAATACCAAAACCATTTTTAGGTTATGATGAAGGTGTTGAAGGTAAATCTACATTAGCATCTATGGATATTCGTTTTGCTAGAACAATTGAACGTATACAAAAAGTAGTCGTATCTGAATTGGCAAAAATTGCAATTGTGCATTTATATGCTCAAGGATTTGAAGGTGAAGATTTAGTTGGATTTGAATTAGAATTGACGGCACCATCAATTATATATGATCAACAAAAAGTTGCATTAATGAATGAGAAAATCATATTAGCAAATGCAATGAAAGATAGCAAACTAATTTCTGACAAATACATTTATGAATACATATTCAATATGTCAGAAGAACAGTGGCTACAAGAACGAACTAACGTGATAGAGGATCTTAAAATGAGATTCCGTCAAAACCAAATTGAACAAGAAGGAAATGATCCCGCAGTAACTGGAGTATCATATGGAACACCACACGATCTAGCATCGGTTCATATGTCTAGCAACGAAGTTGAAGAAAAAGACAAAGGAGGTCGACCTCCTGAAGGTATTAAATATGGCCAACATAAAAATGAATTTGGTTGGGATCCGACGGGTATCAAACAAATTAAACAAGCATTTAATCCAGAAAATCAAAAGACGGCATTCCAACCTGACCCTAAATTTAAAAGAACAGTTGGAACTGTGGCAGTTGAAAGCATATTGAAGCAATTTGATTCTAAAAATAAATCAAGATCAATTATTACAGAATCACTTAAATCTAGTAAGCCAACAGAAACTGATACAGATGCTGGTACAATGTTAGACGAAAACAATATTTTATAACTACAAACATATTTATTAAAAAATAAGGCACCGAACAACACATGAAGAAACTAAAACATTCAAAGTATAAAAATACTGGTATTTTATTTGAACTGTTAGTGAGGAAATTAACTTCAGAAACATTGTCATCAAACAAATCGGTTACCATTGATATTATTAAAAAATATTTTGGTAAATCGACCGAGTTATCTAAGGAATTACATTTATATAATTCACTAGTTAAAGAGCAGTTTAAAAGCGAAGCACATGCATTAGATTATATACGAACAGTTAAATCTGCGTATGATAAATTAAATCAAAGTGTACTAAAAAGACAACGATATAATCTAGTAAAAGAAATCTCGGAGAAATTTGTATTTACGGATATGGCGAAAACCCATATTAATAACTATAAAGTATTAGCATCAATTAACATGTTATTTGAAAATGAGGAAACGGCAAATCCAAAACAAATAATGGAATGCAAACTTGTGATTGTTGATCACGTATTGTTAACGGAACGCGTTAAACCACAAGCAGATGAATTGATGGAGGCTTTTACGGCTCAACCAAAAGATATACGATTATTATCATATAAATTGTTAGTAGATAAATTCAACGAAAAATACTCAGTATTAGATGAATCTCAAAAGCAACTATTAAATAAATACATTGTTAATGTTAATGATACTACGGCACTTAAAGAATATATTCGTAAAATTATTCCGGGTATTAAATCAGACCTAGCTGCCCAATCAAAAACAATAACAGATCAAGTTACTAAAATTAAAGTATCTAAATTATCAGAAATGCTTTGCAATGTAGAATCAATGAAAACCATCAAAGAATCTCACGTATTGTCATTGCTAAGATATTTTGATTTAGTTCGCGAACTAAAAGGGATGCATTAATGAAATCACTATTACGAGAAATGGAAGAAAAATTCCAAGAAATTAATGATTCCTGCGATTGCGGTTCTACGGAATGTATGGATTGTAATACCGAAGAAATTGACGAGCAAAACGTAACTGGAGCTGTAGCTGGATATAATACTCCAAATGCATTTGCTACTGAGAAATCATTTAAAAAGAAAAAGTTTAAATATGAATCTGTAAATAAACCAGCTACATATCAACCCGGAGTTGCACAATCTCCAGAATCTGATGAAGAAATATTCAATGATAAATTTCCATTCGCAGCTAAAGATGAGTTTTGGTGGCAAGCAGATGCTAAGTATCCTGTAGAATATTATGCAGACGGAATGGGAACGGGTAATATTAAAGATACTACAACACAAAAAGGTAAATTACCAATGCCAAACAAAACAACTCAGACCGGCAATATTTTAAAGGTTGAAGATGTTTTAGAAAAGAAATATTCAGAGCTAATCGAATCATATCGATCATTTACAACTAATAAACCAGATGTAACACCTGCTAAAAAAGTTAATGATACAATTCGCGAGATTGCAAAAAAGTTACAAGAGATTGAAACACTAGTAACCTATAATAGCAAATTGAAAACAGAATCGGGAGTAACATCATCACATTATGGTGCTTCTACGAATAAAGCATTAACAAAAATATCGGAACGATTAATTAAGATATCGGAACGTGTAAGATCATTAGGAGAATAATATGTCAAAACAACTTATAGTCGATTATATGCCTTTCCGCCCTATAGGCTCACTAAACGAGTCGAGCGGCGATAAGTATGGCATTCCTGGAGGTTTTGTTGTGCAAGGTATATTACAACGGTCTGGAGCTAAGAATCAAAACGGCAGGATATATCCAAAAAATATCTTAATGCGTGAATGTAGTCGATATCAGATAGAGTATATCGACCAACACAGAGCATTAGGCGAACTAGATCATCCAGAATCATCAGTTGTCAACTTAAACAACGTATCTCACAATATATTAAAAATATGGTGGGAAGGCGATGATTTAAAGGGAGCTGTACAGATACTAGATACTCCTAGCGGTAAAATCCTTAAGGAATTATTCAAAGCAGGAATAACATTGGGTATATCATCTCGCGGATTAGGATCTGTTAAAGAACTAAGAAGTGAAGGCACTGTGGAAGTTCAAGAAGACTTTGAATTGATATGTTGGGACTTTGTTTCTAACCCATCGACCCAAGGAGCATTTATGAGACCATCTCAAATGCATGAATCAGTAGATAAAACAAATACATCAAATAAGTACAACAAAGTAAATAGTATCATTACATCAATATTATGTGATGATGGAAAATGCAGGATATAATATGAAGACACCTAACTTAAAAATAATATTAGAAATGATAAATGGTGAGGAAGCACCTAAAATGACTCGTCAAGAAAAAACAGAATTTCTAGAGTCAGTAAAAAACTTCTCAGCTTTAGGCGAATCTGTTTATGGTAAAAATAATTTGCAAGAACTATGCGAACGAGTTAGAGATATTGTTGATAAAGGTCAAAGAGTAATGACTGAAAGTGGCGATTGGTTTGAATCTGTAGAACACAAAAAAGGATTCAAGCGAATTGAAGAAGATTATAAAATGTTCGAAGAGACGGCAAAAGAAATGTCTAGATTGCAAGAACGTTTAAGTATTGCATATGAAAACATAGGGCAAGGTTTAAGTCGTTATTATGATATGGATTAATTTGGTTATTACAAAAAAAATAATTATATTATATTAGGAACACGATGAATAAAATTAAAAAACTATATAAAGAATTTTTTGGATTGCAAGAACAATCAACGGCACCAGGAAAAATAGAAACATCTGACATAAAAAAAGCTCAAGAACTAGCTAAAAACGGAGTTACTGTTAAGTTAACAACTCCCGGGATAACTGAGAATGAAATAGATGAAGCACAACTTACCAATCATATGACTGACTATCGTGGTGGAGTTGAATATGTATTAAGAGATCCGGCAGAAGCTCAAGCTGTTGCTGCGGATATTCAACAATGGGCTGAGAAAAAAGGATTCACGGTTGTTAATAAAAAAGTATCTGAATCAGGTAAGGTTGGGTATTTCTATTTTCGCCTAGGAGAAGATCCAGCCCGAGATTCACAACGTATTCAAGGATATATTTCACAGAAGCCTGAAATTAAACATTTCCGTTTCAATGTTAGAGGAGAAGCTCAAGCAGCACCTACTCAAGCACCTAGACAACAAAGATCAGTCGCTCCAACACCAATTGCCCCAGCCCCAACTAATAATCCAATCGTATAAATAAATAAACAAGTTATAATGAGTAAAAAACAAAAACAACATCAAGCTATCGTTCCAGGTAATGCAATGGCAGTTAAAGTAGTTGGCACATCTAGAGAAGATTTAGGATATGCAATTAAAGGATGGAAACGCAAAGTAAAAAACGCTGGAATAATAGAAGAAACTAGAGATAGAAAAGAATTTATTAAACCTAGTGTTAAAAAGCGACGACAACATCAAGCAGCCGTGTTTATGCAATATGTAAGAAACTTGCATGCAAATTAATTATTAAAATATTTTACTATTAAAGCCCCTTCATAAAAAGTTGGGGCTTTTTTACTGGTTTTTCAAACTTGCTTATATTTATTCTAGAATACGCTATTCCAACCTTATATGGCGTCTATACATTATTTAAAATATTCTATTAAGATTTCGAATAATCTTATTTCCAAAAAAAAATTTAAGGAGAACAAACTATGGCAAAATCAGATTTGCTAAAAGAAGCGATTGCCGATGCACGTGCTGTTAAAGAAACTGCTGTTGCGAACGCAAAAATTGCCCTTCAAGAAGCGTTCGCTCCAAGAATCCAACGTATGATTTCAGATCAAATCGAGAATGAACTTGATAGTGAAGAAATGCCAGCTGAAGAGCCAGCAATGGATGATATGGGTGATATGGGTGCTGAAGAAGAAGGCGGAGATTTTAATTGGGTTGACAATGATTTGTCAGCTGAAGTAGGTGGTGACACATACGATTTTGAAGTTGGCATGGCTGGCGCAGAAGATGAAGAAATGATGGGCGCTGAAGAGATGCCAATTGAAGAACCACAATCTGACGAGGAAATGCAAGACGAGTACAATGAAGGATATGATGAAAGAGATTTAGATCTAGAATCAATCATTCGTGAATTAGAAGGTGACTTAACTGAAGAAGATGAAGCAACTCATGAAGCTTATGAAGATTTAGATGAAGGTGATGAAGCTTCAACTCGTAAAATGAGAAATCCAATGGATCTAGAAGAATCAGATGATGCGTCTATCGACGAAATTATTGAATCTATCCTACGTGAAGAAGAAGAAATGGAAGAAGAGCCTGAAGCAGATGGCGAAGTTAAAGCAATGAAAGACGAATTAGACGAAGCTTATAAAACAGTTCGTCAATTGAAATCTATCATCAACGAAGTTAATCTATTGAATGCAAAACTTCTTTACACAAACAAATTGTTCCGTAATTTTGAATTGTCAGAAGGTCAAAAAATGAAAGTAATTGAAAACTTTGATCGCGCTGCTAATACAAGAGAAGTAAAATTAGTATTTAGTACACTAGCTGAAAGCTTTAATCGTCCAACTAAAAAACGAGTAGTAAAAGAATCGTATGCATCTAAACCAACTGCGACAACGGCTCCAAAACAAACTAACGTGATTACAGAAGGATTTGCACAAGCTGAAAGATGGAAAAAATTAGCAGGATTGCTATAACATTTAAAAAAAAAGAAAAAAGGAAAAAACAACATGAATATGTCAAATTTACTACAATCAAATGACAATTCTCAAAGATCTGCTGCATTAGCAAAAGTATCTAAATGGGAAAAGACTGGATTGTTAGAAGGCCTTAGAGGCGAAACAGAAAAAGCCGGAATGGCTACATTGCTTGAAAACCAAGCAAGACAATTAGTAAAAGAAGCTTCTTCTACAGGTACAACTGCTGGATCTGAAGAGTGGGCTGGAGTTGCTCTACCATTGGTACGTCGTATCTTTGCTGAGTTTGCTGCAAAAGAATTCGTATCAGTTCAACCAATGAACTTACCATCAGGACTTATTTTCTACCTAGATTTTAAGTATGGTACAGCTCAACCAGGATTTGATGATGATAACAATAACAGAGTAGGTGATCCATTTGGTTCTCCAAATGCTGATGACTCTATGTTTGGTGTTACTACTACAACTGCAGACCCTTCAGGAGGTCTTTATGGTGCAGGTCGTTTTGGTTACTCAATCAACGAAACATCAAGTGTTGCTGCTGCAGTAACTACAGGATCTGTTGCTGGTTCCGGATCAGTTAATTATGATGGTGATTTCACTAGTGCATTAGGTTCTTATAAAAGAATTACTGTTGCAACTTCATCTTTACCAGGTTTAGATGTTACTGCGATTCGTTCTTTTGCGTTAGTTTCAGGATCAACTCCAATCGCTAACTATGCAGCATTTACTCAATTGAATACTACAACTACTGGATCAATTGACTTCATTATCGCGACTGGTGCTGTAACTACAGGATCTTTCTCATTAACAGTTAAATATAGCAAACAACCAACTGACATTACTAGAGGTGACTTTGAAGATAATTTAGGTGCTAATGGAAATGGATACAACAAAGATGTTGATATTCCAGAAATTAACTTGGAAATGCAATCAGAGCCAATCGTTGCTAAAACACGTAAGTTGAAAGCAGTATGGACTCCAGAATTTGCTCAAGATTTAAATGCATATCACTCAATTGATGCCGAAGCAGAATTAACTTCAATGTTGTCTGAATATGTATCAATGGAAATTGATTTAGAGATCTTGGACATGTTGATTTCAGCAGCTCCAACTACTGAGTATTGGTCAGTATTGAACAATAACATCTGGAATGGTAATGGATTTACACAAGTAGCAGCTGGTGTTTCCGGTGCAGTAGGTGACGGATTCTATAACACTCAAGGTGGTTGGTTCCAAACTTTAGGTACTAAGCTTCAAAAAGTATCTAATAAGATTCACCAAAAAACTTTACGCGGTGGTGCAAACTTCTTAGTAACATCTCCTTCAGTAGCAACTGTTCTTGAGTCTATTCCAGGATTTGCAGCAGATACAGATGGTACTAAAATGGAATTTGCAGCTGGTGTTCAAAAAATTGGTGCGATTAATAATCGTTACACAGTTTATAAGAACCCATACATGAAAGAGAATGTAATCCTTATGGGATTCCGTGGAGCGCAGTTCCTAGAAACAGGTGCTGTATTTAGTCCATATATTCCTTTAATCATGACACCATTAGTATATGATCCAGTTAACTTCACTCCACGTAAAGGTGTTATGACACGTTACGCGAAGAAAGTGGTTAGACCTGAATTCTATGGTAAAGTGTATGTACACGGATTGAACTCTTTATAATTAATAATTTAATTAATTAACTCTCAAAGGGATAGCAGAAATGTTATCCCTTTTTTACTGCACAAATATTTATACTAAAGGAATATAAATGGCAGTTGACAGAAACAAATACTCAATGCAAGCTATAATTCGATATGACGGTCGTTTAGTAGATGTATTAGACCGGTTACGAGCTATTAGATTGGTTCTAATGGTACATATCGAAACAGACCTAGGTCCAGATAAAGAATTGATTACAATTAAGGTTATGACCCCATATCCGCCCCGCGAAACATTTCAAGCAATTAGACAAATGGCTATGGGAAAAATTGACACATTAAAAGATGTAACATTGCAACAATCTACGCTTACAAAATTATTTTAATTTAAAACTAGTTATCATGGCACTTAATAAAGACAAAACTCCACCAAAGAACGATATTAAATTTTCAATCACATTATCAGAAGAACAAAAAGAAGCAAAAGCAAAAATAATTGAAACACCATTCAATTTTATATTAGGTAAAGCTGGATCGGGTAAAACCTTGCTAGCAGTTCAAATTGCATTAGATATGTTTTTTAAACGCAGAGTTAATAAAATTATAATAACTCGCCCAACAGTGTCAAATGAAGATAATGGATTCTTGCCAGGATCTTTAACTGAGAAAATGGAACCATGGTTAGTACCAATTCGTAGCAATATGCGTAAAGTTTACAATAAACCAGAGCTACTAGAAAAATTAGAAAAGGAAGAAACTATTGAATTAGTTTCATTAGCCCACTTCCGAGGACGAACATTTGATGCCGCAGTTTGCATAGTAGATGAATTCCAAAATCTAACAAAAGAACAATTAAAAATGGTATTGTCTCGTTTAGGTAAAGATAGTATCATGATTCTATGCGGCGACAAGTATCAGGTAGATTTAAAATTTAAAAATGATTCAGCAACACATGAAGTTCCTAAACTACGGGATTCAAAATGGGTCAATGAAATTATTTTACTAGATAACCATCGTCACGAAGCTTTAGATGACATTTTGAATCGTCTAAATGATTAATAACGATATTTATATATAAAAGGAATAAATAATGGATTACAGTCAAAATAAACCGATATGGCCAGGGAGCTCTTCATTCACAACGGGATCTACACCGTTCGGGTTTTTTGATACTGATCCAAAGTTCCAGGCACAAGCAGATAGCTTTGCTAAATATGCAGCACAGCATATCGGATATCCGATTATGGATGTAGAACTACAAGATATTAATTTCTACACGGCATTTGAAGCTGCGGTAATGGAATATTCAAATCAAGTTAATCAAGTTAACATTGTTAACAATTTAATGAGTACATTGGGCATACAGACAGGAGCTGGATTTTTATCCGGGTCTAGTTTTACTGATTCCATGATTGGAAATTCATTTGGATATATTTCTAAACTGTCTAAGGCATATGGAACTGAAGCAGACAGTGGTGGTACTGTAAAATGGCGTAAGGCTCGTGTTGATATGACTCCGGGTCAGCAAACCTATAGTATTCGTACCGCAATATCAGCATCAACCGGGTTAGTACTAACAAATACTAGTTCAGTTGAAATAAAACGAGTACTTCATAATCCACCCCCAGCAATTGTTAGATATTTTGACCCATTCGTAGGAACAGGTCTAGGTTCTCAGCAATTATTAGATTCATTTAACTTTGGAGGAATGTCTCCTTCAATTAGTTTCATGATGATGCCAATTCACGCAGATTTATTGAGATTGCAGGCCATTGAATTCAATGACCAAATACGTAAATCACATTACACATTTGAAATACACGGAGATGACATTAAATTCTGGCCAGTACCAACATCTGGAACCGGATCTGCATCATCTACTATATTCTACGGACAAGTTTGGTTTGAATATATATTGGAAGAAGATAAAAATAATGACTCCGTCTTATTTGGTAATACAGCCCTTCTTAAATCGGTTATAAGTGACGCATCTAATATACCATATACATATCAAACATACAGTAGCATTAATGATATGGGCCGTGCTTGGATTATTAAATACGGGGCCGCAATCGCAAAAGAAATGTTGGGATTTGTACGCGGAAAATATAGCTCAGTACCAATTCCGAATGCCGAAGTAACACTAAATGGCTCGGAACTAGTTTCACAGGGTCAGACAGAAAAAGATACATTGATTACCCAGCTACGTGAATTTTTAGATAAAATGACTCGCGAGGCAATGATAACAAGACAAAATGCTGAATCAACTCAAATGAATGAAATATTAGGCAGAGTTCCACTAAAAATTTATGTTGGTGCTCTCGTACCATTTATATTATTATTAGGAAGTGGGTTATGGTAAAATGGGATATATTATACTATTATTTTAGGAGGGAAAACTAATGTGTGCGTTATTTGGAGGAATGCGAGACGCAAAATTCTTAGCAGCAATAAATTCGGAATTATTAAATTCGATAGTAGATACCGAAATTGAGTTTTTCAAACTCCTAGTAGCTTCTAGTGATTCAAACATATACGGCGAGTCGGAATCTAAATCATATTACAATTCTATTTTAATTCCATGTTTAATTACTAAAGAAACAAAAACAGCAACAATGGATGATTATGGTCATTCATATACACGTACCGCTCAATTTGGAATTTCCAGGGATATATTAGAACGAGCAAGTTTCTTCCCAGAAGTGGGTGATATTGTTTTTTGGGACAATGAATATTATGAATTAGATAATGTAGATGCAAATCAATACTTTGCTGGTAAAAATCCAGAAACATGGCCAAATGGTAGCGGACATGGATACAGTGTATCAGTATTATGTGATTCCCATGCAACTCGTCAAACCGCACAAAACATAACAAATATACGTAGAGGAGGCACTAATTTGTCGCCAGCATATAAAGGATAAGAATGCCTAGATTGAACAGAGATAATATAGATCGTAAAACTAATAAACCTAACCCGGTTCGCACGGAAGGGATTACTAATGATCTGATTTTAAATAGAGCTGAACAAACTAGACGTGATGATGATGTAATACGAACTGCACAGAGAACACTGTATGATATAGATTATGCAATAAAATCATATATTGAAACTGAAATGCGTCCACAAGTAACATCTGATGGAAAATTAATTACAGTACCAGTTATATTTGCTAGCGGCGAGAAATGGGACAATGTTCGTAGATTAGGTTATTTACGTGATGAAAAAGGAATGCTTCAATCTCCAGTAATCATGTTAAAACGAAACTCTGCAGCCGAACGAGATACTCAACGTACCCTAGATGTTAATCGAGGAGATAGCAACAATCAATTAGTGTATCGATCAAAATACAATCAACGTAATCGATATGAAGATGAGTTATTCCCAATACCAATCAACGATCCACAACCATCAGAAAAAATCTATGTAATTGATATTCCTAAATATGTAACTATCGAATACGATATGATGCTCTGGTGTGATTTTACAAGTCAATTAAATGATTTAGTTGATCAGATATTACCGTACGGGCGATTTGCTTGGGGAAATGAAGCAAACAAATTTCCAACAACAATAGGACAATTTAGTTTTGAAACAGTTAATACGGTTGGTGAAGATCGACTAGTACGCGCAACTGCTCCACTAACAGTGCAAGGAACTTTGTTATCAGCTCAAGAAACTAGAATAGCAACTATCCGAAAAAATTATTCAATTAAAAAAGTAACATTCGAACAAGTAATTGATGTTGGGGCTGATATATTTTCAAGTACAATTGTGCCTGCACAAATACTACAATCACAAGCTATTATATCAAGTGGTGGAACCATACTTGTTAATGGAGGCGGATCAACTACTTCAATTAACGCAGCAACCTTTGCATATTTGACAAACTTAACAGACCAACAAGCAACATACTCAAACGCAACAACAGTAACAGTGGCCGCAATTGCAGCAGTCAACCCGGTAACATTGCTCGTTGCTACTAAAAATGAATTTAATGTGTATATTAATGGTCAATACATCGACAAAGTTGCATACACGTGGACACCTAGTGATACAACAACGCAGACCATTATCTTTAATACGGTTACTCTAGGATATACCATTGATCCTAGTGACGTGGTAATTATTAATGGAAGGTGGACATAATGGCAAGACATTTTAAACCGGGACAATTACAAACCGGGTCTTTATATAATATTTCAGCAAGTTATGCCGTAACTGCATCATTCGCATTGAATGGAGGCGGAACTAGCATCAATACCGGTTCATTTGTAACAACAGCATCATTTAATTCATTCACGGCATCATATACAACGGGTTCATTTACTGGATCGTTTAAAGGTGATGGGTCTCAGTTAACCGGCATTACTAGTGCGAGTTATTCAACTACAGCATCCTATGTAACCCTAGCACAGACTGCTAGCTATGTACAAACAGCACAGACAGCATCGTACGTATTACAAGCGGTTAGTGCATCATTTGCTACTAGCGCGTCTTATGCTCCTGATACTACTTTCCCGTTTACGGGTTCTGCTCGTATAACTGGATCACTTACTGTAACGGGATCAACTACTTCAACTCAAATTGGAGCAGGAGCAGCACCTAGTGGTTCTATTCGTTTAGACGTTCGTGCCCAAGGTACATTATCAACAGATTTAGCATTTAGAGTAAGGAATAGTGCAGATACAAGAGATATAATTAATGTTAGAGGAAATAAAACTATTGAATTAATAGCAGATACTCCAGCAACAAATGGTGGTATATCTATTACAACTAGTGCTTACAATGAGCCTATCATAGATATGTATGATAGTTTTGGCAGTAAAAAATTAATAATAGATACGTCAAATGCCTTAATTACTCTTGGTGGTAGTGGTAACATTAAAATAGGTTCATTGACTACTACGAATAGTTATTTAGGATTAGTAACTCCAACAACTAATAATAGATTCCTTAAGCTAGTAGATGCTTTTAATAATGAGTATTTATCATTAGGGGGAAACGCTTATGACGGAAGTGGTGGTATTTCATTAACTCTAAAAACCACTACAACTAATGGAACAAATTTTGTCACATTTAGCCGAAGCAATAATACTAATCCCGTAGTAATTTCTGATCTAGGATATTTAGGAGTAGGAACAGGATCAGCTGCAGCTCGATTAGATGTAAAGGCCCAAGGTGCTTTATCAACAGATTTAGCATTTAGAGTTAGAAATAGTGCTGATAATGATAATTTATTAGAGGTTGGTGGCTCAGGTATAATAAAATTTAAAACGGGTACTGAACGATTAGAAATAAATACGGCTACTGCTGATTATAAATTATCAGTATATAAATATAGCACTGAAATGACAAGAATTTCAACATATCTTTCATATTTTTGTTATGGTAGTTCAGGTCAATATTTAGGAATAGGAACAAATGCCCCTACTCATTTATTGGATTTATCTTTAGGTGCCACTCAAAATCAAATAATAACTAGATTTGGAAATAATTTTAATGATACTTCTCAATCAGATGTTACTTTAAAGTTTACAACTGGATACACTGGTGGAAGTTTTGGAGGAAATCCTTTAGCATATTTAACAATTGGTAATAATGGAGGAATAGGAGTAAACAATAATTGTAAATCTTATTTTAAATTTCTTTTAAATAAAGGAAATACTTTAGCAGAAAGAGCATCTATTACTTCCCAATCAAATTTATTACTACAAGCACCAACAGAAGATACAAATGATATAGGAGTTGTTTATGTGCCAAACGGAACTGCCCCAACTGCATCAATTATTGACGGGTTTAAACAATATTCAGCCGACATAACAGCAGGAAACGCAGCACCACATTTTAGAACTGAAAACGGTACAATTGTATGGTTAGGAGACGAATCACGTTTATTCAATGTAACTGCTAGCAACATGATGGTTGGAGTAACGTCATCCCTAGCATTATTTACAAGTCAAAGAACGACAGTCAACATTGGCACAACAACCATATATGCTTTTCCAACTGCATCATATGATGGCGCTTTTATTGATTATACTGCACGTAGTGGTTCGAATGCTAGAGCCGGTCAAATAATGGGTATCTGGTCTGGCAGTGCAGTAAACTTCACGGAAACTACAACTACCGACTTTGGCTCTACCTCCGGATTAACATTTGGTATGAGCATATCTGCAAGTTCAATGATTGTATCAGCATCTGCTGCTACAGCCGGCTGGATCGTAAAAACAATCATCAGAAGTATTTAACATACATATTTATATTAAATAACCAATCTTGGATAGGGAAAAGACATGGAACGAATAGGATACATTTACAAAATTACTAGTCCATCAGGTAAAATATATATCGGAAAGACTAACAATTTAAGAAATCGTATTTGTGCGTATAGAAATGCACAAAAAAGTAATACAAATACATTGATATATACAAGTATTAAAAAATACGGCTGGGATGCACATGTATTTAAAGTTATAGATTCTGCATCAATTAACGTATTAAATGAATTAGAAATTTCATATATTCAAAAATATAATTCATATAGACATACTAATCCATATGGTTTAAATTTAACTATAGGCGGAGAAGGTACATATGGAAGAATTGATTCGATTGAAACTAGAAAAAAACGAGCAGCTCATCATATTGGGTCAACACGCAGCGAAGAAACTAGACAATTAATGAGTTTAGCAAAAAAAGGTAGCCCATCTAATAGAAAAAATTGTATAATTTCGCAAGAAACTAAAAATAAAATTAGTAAATCAAACACCGGGAAAATTAAACCAGCCGAGTTTCATATAAAAAAATATCAAACACTATTAGATAAACTAATCAAAACGCACGGCGCAATATTACAAATAGATCGTAGTACAAATTCTATCATTAAAGAATGGATCGAAATTCCAAAATATATTTCAAATCAAATGAACATTGAATATGCATCAATAAAACGAGCATTAAATAAAAAATACAAAACAGCTGGTGGATATGTTTGGAAATATAAAACGGAATTACAATGAACGAATTTATAATTAAGAACGGCTTCCGTTCACAAGGTAACAGTGAAGTTACCGGATCCGCAAATATATCCGGATCACTGTCAGTAATATCCAGCGCTGGTGTAGAGATATTAAACACAACTGCATCTCTTATTAAAGATAGTAATGGTAAACGAAGCATAGATTGGAAGAATCGATATTTGTATGATACATCCGATAAAACATCTATTTATTGGGACCGCCGGAAGTTATATGATGGTATTGAATCTCAATCTATGGATTGGGATAAACGAACATTGCAAAATGTTGCTGGAACATCTACACTGAATTGGCAATCTGGATCGCTTATCGATTCAAGTGCAAAACAGTCAATTGATTGGCAGACACGTTATTTATATGATGCTTCTAATAAATCTTCCTTAGATTGGACAAATAGAATTGCATATGATTCACAATCTTCTCCGTCTGCATCGGTAGATTGGAAAAATCGTTTACTAAAAAACAACACGGGAACAACTATATTAGATTGGCAAAATGCAACATTCACCGGTACCGCATCTTTTGCAACCCAAGCACTTTCAGCTTCATATACACGTGCAGCTGGATCACAAGGAAACATTCAATTCAATAACGGGGGAACTTTTGGATTTGCAGCTTCCACTGAATTATTATACAATACGGCATCCAGGGCATTACAAAACGGTGAAAGCGTAAGTGCGGTAGGTTTATACTCACACGCACAAGGCCGAGCTACTATAGCATCGGGAAGTTACTCACACGCAGAAGGAAATACAACAACTTCAACCGGAACAGGTTCACACGCAGAAGGTACCGGTACAACAGCAAATGGAAAGTACTCACACACGGAAGGTACCGGTACAACAGCAATTGGTGCATACTCACACACGGAAGGTGCAAGCACAACAACCGGTAATCCAAAAGGTTATTATGCTACAATGACCGCATCAGGTGTATTTACGATTTCTTCATCATACGGAGATTTATCCGGCGCTGGGTTATTTGACGCAGGAAATTTAATAGGTGTAGATGATTCACAGTACAACAGCACCTACACTTACATCAATTTAACAGCCGCTTCATGTTCTTTCAACGGAACAAATACACTGGTGCATGTAACTGACACTACTTTTCTTACTAGCACAGCTAGCATTGGTGGTATTACGAATTTTGCGAACAACACCGGCGATCAGGTATGGGGAGGATATGCAGCACATGCACAAGGTAATAGTACAACAGCACAGGGTGCATATTCACACACAGAAGGCGACAGTAGTAATGCATATGGTCCATACTCCCATGCAGAAGGCAGCAGCAACGCATTCGGTGAATACTCACACGCAGAAGGCGGCGGCCAAGCATCCGGTCAATACTCACATGCAGAAGGCAATGGCGCCACATACGGCGCATACTCACACGCAGAAGGCGTTAGTACTACTACTGGTTGGAGAGGGTATGCTTTAAGCGCGTCTATAGCAGCAGGTGTCATTAAGTTACTACCGGTATATGGCGATCGAACAACAGATTTTCAAGCAGGTAGTTTTGTATTAATTCAAGATATCCAAGGAGAAATTGTTGCTGGTGTAAAAAACACATATAGATATGAAATTTCAGGATCAGCATTTACGTCATCATTAACACAGATAACGTTGTATGATACTTCTGTTACTACTGCAACTAACAAGCATAGAATTGGTGTTTACGGAAATTCTAACCCAACATCAGCTAATGTAGAATGTGGCGAAGGTTCACACGCCGAAGGATATGCCACAACAGCATACGGTGATTACTCACACACTGCTGGATTTGGTACACAAACAGTGGGTTGGTATCAATCTGTAGTTGGACAAGGTAATATACCATTAAGTAGTACCAGTTCATTTATAGTTGGTAATGGTTCATATGATGTTGATAACGATATTTGGACTCGAAGCAACTTGTTAGTAGCAGAGGGAAACACAGTGCAAATATCTGGTTCATTGCTAATGTCAGGTTCACTCACTATATCTCCTACCTCTTCTGGTACACCTGCATACACAGGAAAGGATGGAGAAATCGTGTTTGGACAAACCGGTGCAAATTACAAAATATACGTTTGGTTAGGTGGAGCCTGGAGATCTGGATCTTTGTCTTAACATATTTATTAGAAACACTTATTATTATAGAAATAAAATCATGGCTTTAATTATCACACCAACCCCCGACCAAAAGATTCATGTGCAAGGCACCGCAATTGAATTATCAAGTGTTTACAACCGTCTAGAATTTGGATGCCGTCCAAACGGTGTATCAATGGAAATAACATTTTACACATATGCTGATAAAGCTGCATTTGACGCAGGAAATTCTGTACCAACTGATATTCCAACTAGTAATCTAAATAAAGATATAGATCCAGTAACTCAAATTCAAGGATTAACGGCAGCACACGAATTAGCAAAAGCCTACTATGAAGGTTTAGGATACATAGTAACAATAGATTTGGTTTGATTCTTCACATAAATTCATTATAATAAAACAAAGGTTACAATGACAAAGAAATTAGACAAAGAGCATCTAGATGCAATTCAAGAATTAAGATCAAAATTTACACAAAATGCTAGCATACTCGGATCTGTTACGATAGAAGAATATGCCGTAACGTATCAACTTAAAGAGATTGAAACTGAGAAACAAAGACTAATTGCCCAGTTCCAAGAACTAAGAACAGAAGAGTCTGAACTATTAACTCGATTAAAAGATCGTTATGGTGATGGTCAAATCAATATCGAAGATGGAACATTCACTGCTGCGGAATAAGTTTTGACCAGTTTACCGCATATTTATAATAAAAAAACATAGGAGTATATTAATGGCAGAAAGAATAGTTTCTCCCGGCGTATTTACGAACGAAGTAGATCAATCGTTTTTAGCAGGAGGCGTTGCCCAAATTGGAGCAGCAATCGTAGGATCAACAGTGAAAGGTCCTGCACTAATACCAACCCAAGTAACATCATTTGGCGAATTTACATCAATATTTGGATCATACACAACTGATTCATATGTACCATTCGTTGTTAATGATTACTTTAATCAAGGTGGTAATGTAATGACAGTAACCCGTTTACTGTATGAAGATGGATACAAATTAACATCTGGAGCTTTAGCGGTTATTGCAAAGTCAGGATCTGTACAAGTAGTAACACATTTACTACATCCATCTCAACCAGTAACAACAGACGGAGCAACTGCAGTATTAGCAGATTCAGTATTATTAGATGCCGGCTCCGGTTCATTTGCAATTAAATTATCCGGCTCATATTCTGCAGCACAAGATGACGCAATTGGATTTAGTGGAGCTTTCTTGGTAGCAAACGGCGTTGCTATATCTAGTTCAATTGTAGCATCAAGCAATAAGTATGTAAACAAAGTATTTGGTTTATCTCCTAAGACAGTAGATTACCCAGTATATGTTCAATATGAAAATGCCGGAGCATCAAGTTTATTTAATAACCTAGGCAATGTATCAATGTCTTTAGCTGTATTAAGTAACTATGCATTCCTTCAAGATTATAATACCGCAGGAACACCATGGATTACTTCACAGAAAATTGGAAGTGTTACCAAAAACTTATTTCAATTCTATACACTGTCTCATGGCACATCAGTTAATGCCGAGGTTAAGGTAGGTATCCGGGATATACGTCCAGCAACAGAAGTATCTGACCCAAATGGTTATGGTACATTCACGGTTGAGGTACGACGCGTAAACACCGCAAATATAACAAACTCACCATATTTATCTCAAGACACAGATGCAACTCCGGATATTATTGAAACATTTTTAAATGTAAACCTAGATCCAGATTCTCCAAAATATATTTCCAGAGTAATTGGTGATCGTTATCAAACAGTAACAGATGCTGGAGATATTGTAGTTAATGGAGATTATCCAAATCTATCTAATTTTATTCGGGTTAGTGTAGATACTGGAGTATCAACTAAAACTAATACTAAAACATTGGTACCATTTGGTTTCCGGGCAGTATATAGTCCAATGCCTAATGCATCTGGAAGTTTAAACTTGACAGCAACTGCATATCGCACATCACAAGTTGTAACATCATATAGTAGCAATAACTATTTTGGATTTGATTATACAAATGTTAACAACTTGAATTACCTAGCACCAGTACCAACCTCAGGTTCAACAGTAGGAAGCAATATTGATTTCTATCTAGGAGATATGCTTCAAGATTCTGGATCTGGATTTCCAACTCCAACTACCGTATATTCCGGTTCATTAGAAACGGCATTAACAGGTGGAACATTTACAACTAACATTGCTTTTGGTACTCGTAAATTCATGGTACCGTTGCAAGGCGGGTTTGATGGAGCTAAACCAAACATTAAGAAATATAATGGAGCAAACTTAACGGCAACAAATACATTTGGATTTGATTGTAGTGGTGCAACGACTACGGGTACATTGGCTTATAATAAAGCATTTGCATTGTTAGCTAATACTGATTACTATGATATGAATATGTTGGTAATACCAGGTATCATTGATAGTTTGCACCCAGTAGTAACATCAGCAGCTCGTAACCTATGTCAGCAACGTCAAGATACATTCTATGTAATGGATTCAAATGCATTAAAAGATAGTATTAATACCGTAGTAAATCAAGTAACAACTCTAGATAGTAATTATGCTGCAACTTATTGGCCTTGGGTCAGAGTTATTAATCCAGCAACTAATACACCAACATGGGTTCCGCCATCAGTAGTAGTTCCAGGAGTATTAGCATTCAATGATTCCGTTGCAGCACCATGGTATGCACCAGCAGGTTTAACTAGAGGTGGATTAACATCAGTATCATCAACATATCAATCACTATCACAAGCAAATCGCGATACCTTGTATGAAGCTCGTGTTAATCCTATTGCAAACTTCCCTAATGATGGAGTAGTAATTTGGGGTCAAAAGACACTACAAGCTAGACCTAGTGCATTGGATCGTGTCAATGTGCGTCGTTTGTTGATTACCGTTAAGAAATTTATTGCATCAGCAACTCGTTACTTAGTATTTGAACAAAACACAACTGCAACTAGAACAAGATTCTTGTCGATTGTGAATCCTTATCTAGAACAAGTAAGAACACAGCAAGGTTTATCTGCATTTAAGGTGGTGATGGATTCAACAAATAATACATCGGATTTAATTGATCAAAATATATTATATGGTCAATTATTCCTTCAACCGACTCGTACGGCTGAATTTATTATATTGGATTTCAATATTCAACCAACTGGGGCAAGTTTCCCTCAATAAAATTACAATTAATTAAATAAAAGGGTAGGACTTCGGTTCTACCTTTTTTACTTTGCTGATATTTATATAAAAATACAAGGACTATGAAATGGCATTAGAAGATCAATTGAACCCAGCATTAAATTATTATAGTGAAAATGATATGTTTGGAGTTTCTACTAGTTGGGAACCAAAAAAACAACATCAATTTATTATGTCTATAAATGATATACCAGCATTTTTAATAAAATCATCAGCAAAACCATCGTTTACAAACGGAGAAATTGCATTAGATCATATTAATACTCAACGCTATGTTAAAGGTAAATCTGTATGGAATTCAATCGCAGTTACACTGTATGATGCAATTGTACCATCGGGGGCTCAATCAGTAATGGAATGGATGAGACTACATCACGAATCAGCAACAGGTCGTGATGGATATTCTACATTTTATAAAAAACAAGTAACACTACATCAATTGTCTCCCCTAGGGGAAGTTGTTGAGGAATGGAAATTAAATGGAGCTTATATCTTAGATTCTAATTTTGGTTCATTAGATTGGTCAACAGAAGATGTTGTAATGATTGAAATGACATTAAGATATGATTGGGCATTGTTAAATTTCTAATCAAACCACTATATAATAGTAAATGGGGGCTTATTGCCCCTTTTTTACTGTACGCATATTTATATTAAATAGAAATAAAGTTATAAAGGAAAGTATGTCGAAGTTAACAGACCGCGTAGATAATCAGAATATTATCAATTTAGCACGCCAAAATTTTGAAAACAAACAAAGAAGTAAATTACCTACGGTCATTGTAAATTTAGCAAGTCAAGGTAAAATATATCCAGAAACACACCCATTAAGTTCTGGTAAGTTGGAAATGCGATACATGACGGCTTACGATGAAGATGTATTAACTAATGCATCATATATCAGAGAAGGAGTTGTATTCGACAAATTACTTGAAACAATTATAGTTACGGATATCGATGTGGCAGATATCTCACCGGTGGACAAAGATGGCCTACTTATACATGCACGTATATTAGCATATGGGGCAGAATATCCCGTAACAGTTTCAGATCCCGAAACGATGAACGTATTAAAACGCATCGTATCATTAGACAAACTACAAAATAAACCATTCGATCTAGTATCTGATAAAAACGGTGAATTTGATTACCAAGTTAATGAAAAAACACATATTAAGTTTACATGGGTAAAAGATACATCAGATTCTGACAAAATTAGCGATACATTAAAATTAGCAATTCGAGAAGTTAATGGAGATCGAAAATCAGCTACAATTGAAGATTTTGTACGATATGAATTTATGGCAATCGATGCAAAGAAATTCAGAAAATACATGTTGAATAATATGCCAGGCCTGGACATGACATTTGAATTTGAAGGTGAAACTGGGGGCACTTTCAAAGCTAGCTTTCTCGTTGGAACAGACCTTTTTTGGTTTTAAACCAGCAGATCGAGTACGATTACACGATTCTCTTTTTAATTTAATATGGTGGGGTGATGGTCGATGGGACTGGGAAACTGTGTATAATATGCCTATTTTCCTTCGCGATTTTTGGATCAAAAAAATAAATAAAATTATCGGCGCCAAAGAAGAAGCAGCTGAAACAATTAAGCAAGAACAAATAGCCGCTGCAGCACGACCAAAATCCCGTAGATAAATATTTATTAATAAATAAGATCTAACCATGGATACTAACAAACATACTCAATTAATAGCCCGACTTAAACGACAACCTAGACATGGCGCCGGGTTGGGCCCATTATCTAGTGCAATTGATGCTGGCATCGGAGCAGTTACTATTACTCAGACATTAATACCAGCGCTTGAACAACTAGATAATGCATCATCGAACGCAGTGAGGGGTTTAGATTCATTCGTTGGTATGCAGGAATTCCTTAATACCAAATTAATAGAAGGAACTAAAGCTACTTTATATTTAGAAGGCCGTAATAAAGAACTTAATAAGTCATTTGGAATTAATAGTATCACGGCAGGGAAATTTGCAAATTCATTACAATCTGTAGCAAAAACATTAGGTATTAATGGAAAACAAGCCCAACAATATGCAATAAGCCTTAAAAAAATATTGCCAGTAATCGATCAACTAGCAGCAACAGATAATACTCAGTATAAAGGGCTTATGCGAATACAGCAAGTCATGACTACTAATTTAGGCCTAACAGAAGAACAAGCAGCTGCATATACTGGATTTGCTACACAACGAGGAAAAGACGCACAAGAATCGTTAGTAGTTCAATATAATTTATCAAAAGAGATTGATAGTCAAACCGGTATGCTAGGGTCATTTAAACTAATTTCAGAGGGAATTGCTGAAACTGCTGAAGACGTACAATTACAATATGGAAAAATGCCAGGGAATCTAGAATTAGCAATAGTAAAAGCTAGTAAACTAGGATTTAAAATGAGCGATCTTAAAAAAACAGCAGATAATTTATTAAATATTGAATCTAGTATAGGCCAAGAATTAGAATACCAATTATTAAGTGGACGTCGATTAGTTGGTAGTGAAAAAGGCCGAGAAGATTTACGAGGCAAAAGTTTAACTAATGCATATCGCGAAGCTAGTTTGCAAGGAAATGGAGTAAAACAAGCAAATGTATTAAATGCCATCTTAGAACAAGAAGGCAAAACTTTGTCAAACAACTTATTTGCAAGAAAACAAATGTCAGATTTATTGGGTATGGATGAAGCGTCTTTGGCACGAGCATTACAAAAAAAATCTATATTGGAAAGTCTACCAGGTGGAGATTCGTTGTTTGACAAAACTGGAGAGGAACTATTATCAGCAGCAAAATCAATGGGAGCAACTGAAGACCAGATGACTGATTTAATAGATAATCAAGATACTCGAACATATGATCAAAAAATGGTTCAGGAACTAGAAATACTTAATGATGTATTAATAAAAAAATTCGCTCCGGAGCAGGCAGCAAAAGTCGCAGAAACAAGAGCAGCTGCTGGCAAAGCAATGACAAAAATAGCTATTAGTCCGGACGCGATCACAGATGCTCTCGAAGCAGTAGGATTTGCCGGCGGATTAGGGTCAGCAAAACAAGCACAATTAGTCGTAGATGAAACTTTTGATTTAAGTGCAACTGGCGGCTCTATGAAAGTCGCTAGAGCTAGCGACACCGAGGCACTGAATGTTGATACTACAACTGCAAAGGATATGTTATCCCCGCCTAGCGGCTATGGAACCCGTACTCTAAT
>Ga0181357_1000061_pt1 | contig 31780 bp, 43 predicted proteins | sample Fa13VDMM110DN_FD_130094 | JGI IMG/M metagenome (GOLD analysis project Ga0181357, IMG submission 130094) | Freshwater viral communities from Lake Michigan, USA - Fa13.VD.MM110.D.N | ecosystem: Environmental > Aquatic > Freshwater > Lake | place: USA: Michigan | collected 2013-09-24 | reverse complement strand
GCCTGACACCTCGTTGGTGGCGCTGTACGCTGTGGTGGCTGCGTTGACAGTGGCCGATGCCAAGTACAGCGCAGCCTTGAAGGTGTCGGCTGTGGTGGCAGCACGAATAACACCAGTGCCAAAGTTGTGATGGCCGACCAGCAATTCGCCTTTAAAGCTGGTACACATTGCCTGAGTGTTTGCCATATCAATCCTTAAATTTGTTGGGTTTCGCCATCAGCAAAAACGCCACGTTTTAAAACCATGTGAACCGACCTATGGACCAACTCACCGTCCAGCCAGTACTCCACCCAGGTCGTTGTCTCGGTGTCATTGTCAACAGACCCCTCACGCTTTTCCAGCAGTGACTCGTCCATGTCGCCCTTGGTCGTGGTGATCATATTCATCCAAAAGTCTTTGCTCGGGTCAACAGCGCACCACCAGATGATGCCCCGCGATCATCTGCTGTGCGCAGGTCATTCAATGCACGCTCATACAGCGTTGCCCATGTCTGAATTCTCGCATCGTCTTGCAAATAAGGCGCAGCTTGGAGCAGCGATCCATACAAGTAAATGTCAGGGCTGGAGGTCAACAACCAGTTGCTGGCCACAGTGCTTGACAACTTTGCCAACTTTGCAAAATAGATCAACTCGGTTGTATAGGCTGCATCGGGTGTGGGGCTGATGCGGAATTGACCACCGACCACGCTGAAGAACCGTGGCCGCCCACTAGCTGTGTAATGCGACCGTGCAGCGTCCATGTCATCAATTGACAAAAATGCCAAGGGTGTCAAAGGGTTGGTGCTGGTCAGCTTCAGCGACTTGGTTTCTAAAAAGTCATCAGGCACCGCGCCATACTCAGAATCAAATGACGCATTGGCACGCACGATCATCTGCCGGGTGCGCAGGGTGCGCTCAATCTGCGCCTCGGCCAAGCTGATGAAGTCAGGGATGGTGGTGGTCAAATCTGTACGATTCAGCCAGTCTGCAATCGATGCCTTCAATTCTGTGTAGGTTGTCAGCGCCATCAGATTGCCTTTATTTCTTTCATCACCCAGGTGTGGTCATGCTTGAATTCAAAAGTCCCGATGTGTCCAATCTCTTTAGAGACATCGTGATCAATCCATATTTTAAAGCCAGCAGCCGCTGCTTTTTGGCAGAAAAAAACGTCCTCGCCAATGTAGCCTCTTTTGTCCATGCGCCAAGGCGTTTCGAACCAAGGCTCGGCCAGCGCCGCAAAGACATTGGCCTTGATCAGCATCACGCCCATCCCCACAGATCCCACCTCTTGTAGTCCTGTGGACTCTGGCATGGTCCAGACCAGTTCACGGTCACCGTTCTCTTTGTACAGTTGCGCTGTCGGACCAGTGGGCATTCTACGCCGGGCGCAGTTGGTGGCCACAATGTCGAGGTCATGCTTTAAAAGCCGCCCGATCATGTCCTGCGGGAATCTCATGTCGGAGTCAATGAACAGGATGTGGCTGCAACCCTCTTGCATCGCGTCCAGTGACAACTCTGCCCTCTGGTTGGCAATCAGGGTGCCTTGGCTGATCTTGAGGCTCACAGCGTCTTCAGTGTTCAGCGTGTGATACGCCACCATGTTCACCAAGTCATAGCTGTACATGGTATGAACCATGTCCCGCGCTGGCGTGCAGACTGCAATGTAGTTGCTCATACTTTCCCAGGTCGTGTTCTAAAAAATTGGTTGTCAGAATCGTTGAGCCATTTCTTCATGTACTCTTGATCATCGATCTTGCCCTCGGCCTTCATCTTGTAATACAAGGCTTCAGGGATGGATGCCACCAGGTGCCATTCACCTGTCCAATTGGCTTTCTCGTCAACTGCATTGTAGATGGCTTTGTTGGCCTCAATCACTGCTGTAACGTCTTGTTCAGTCTCAATGGTCACATCTCCTGTTTCGACATTCTCATGCCAGTAGCGTTTGATGCCTTGATCTTTGTTTTCGCTAAATAGTCTTTTGTGAATCATCTTAAAAAAAAGGCCAGGTTACCCTGGCCTTTTCCGTTAATTTCAAATCAAGAAGTAACCAAGTCTGCTGCCAGACCATGGGCATTTTCTGCCAACACCTTCAAGCCAAATTCAACCAACAACATGCGCTTGTCGGCATCGCCTGTTTTGGCCAGTTCGATCTGCTGGTAAGGACGCAGCACGGTCATCTTGGCGTAGTCAGGGTCAAGCACAAACGCATCACGTTCACGTTGGAATCGGTTGGCAATCACAGACACATTGCCGAAGTCAGAGACATAAATATCAACTGCGCCGATCAATGTGGCAGGCTTTGCGCCGCCATCAATGTTGAAACGTGAAGATGCAATGCCAGTGAAACCAGAAACGCGCTGCTTGTTGACAGGGCCAACCATCAGGATTTTCGGAGTACCACCAGCAGTCCACACTTTCTGAATCACATTCTTGAGAATGGTTTCAGTGAAGGTGCGCACAGTGCCATCAGTACGGGCAGTGGATGGCAAAGTGGTGTAAGTCGGGCTTGCGCCGTTGGTGGTGTCAAAGTCGATGTTGGTCTTCAAGAAGGCCGTCAAAGAACCCGTCTTACGCGCAGTGGTCGAGTCACCAGCAACTGCACCCGTGTTGGACAGCATGATGAACTCTTGGTCACGCTTCAACTCAGAGCCACGCTTGGCGATCTGGTAAGCCAGTTCGCTTCGGCGGCCTGCCTTGTTCACCACTTCTTCAGTAGCTGACAAAACAATAGTCTTGCGGCTGATCTGGCAATAGTTCTGCACGCGCACAGTGGCAACGACAGAATCAAAAGTGCCAACATCATCACCTTCAAGTTGGGCATTGGCAGCAGCGGCTGCAAGCGTATCTGTTTGGAATTCAAACAGAGTGTTAGACACGCTTTCGCGTCCAATGTTGGACATAAAAGGCGTTTCTTCGGGTGCAATGTTTGTGATCACATTGGAAAGGTCTTCACGAATACCCTTTGCAGAGTAGGTCGTGAACGTGTTTGCTACGATTGCCATTTGATTACCTCAGTAAAAGTTCAATTGCAGAGGCCGCATCATCGACACGGCCAGTTTTTGCAAGACGCTGCTTTGCCCTCGTACTCTCAGTAGTTGTCGAAACTCGACCCGCTGCCCCAGGCTTGGCAGGTCGTGGGCCATTGTTCACCACAGGCTTGATGCCCTGGCGCTTACTCACCATCTGGTCGTACATCGCCGCTTTGCGCAGCAACAGCACCAGCCTGTGGTCGTAAACGCTCTTCAGGTCTTCATCGGAAAAGCCCACCGACTTGGCAGACTCCAACACCAAAGCCTTTTCAGCTTTGGCCTTCTTGGGGTCTTTCCATTCCGGCAGTGCAGCCAACAGGGCATCTTTTTGGCTTTCAAGATGTTCCTCCATGGCACGCTGCTGCTCTTGCTGGCTGACATAAGAAAGGCGTTGCTGTTCGGCCTGAATAGCGTATGCCTTTTCCTGTCGCTCCCGCAAGACTTCCTTTTGCCGCACCCATTCGATTGGGTCTTCGTTGTAAAGACGTTCCAAATCGACCTGCGGCTCTGATACCTGAAGTTGTGCTTGCAATGCTCCCAACAACTGAGCGTACTGTTGACGCTCGGCCCGAACTGCCTGCGTTTCTTGCTCGACTTGCTTTCGCACCTCGGCAATCTGCTGCGTTTTTCGGGTGTAGTCCTGGGTGCGTGAGTAACCCTTTTGAAGCTCGTCCAGCGTCACATCGACTTCTTTGCCGTCAACTTTGACGGTAAAAGTCTGTGGCTGTTCTTGCTCCTCGGATTCCTCACTCTCCTCGGACTGTTCCTCTGCGGATTCATCATCTGGCGCGTCTTCCACACCAGAGTCATCATCCTCAGAGGCCGCTACCTCGGTGTCCTCATCGGACACCTCGGCTGGCTGCGTCTCGTCAACTTGTGCTTGTCCTTCTTCAGGGGCCATCATTGCCGAGATAGCAGTGGCCGCATCGGCCACATTAATTGCTTGTATTTCTGCCATAGTCTTAAATCAGTTTAGGTGAACGATCAATGGACTTCTGAGCAATCTTGCCATTGTCCATGACTTTGATTAACTCTTGTCGCAAGCCATCAATGGCCTGCAACATACACCACGCCGTTTCACGTTTTGCCGACTCTTCGGGTTTCGAGGATCGAAACAGCCAAAGCTGGTCGTTTTCTAATTTCACAATTGCATTGCTCAAGGTGTCATCCTCAAGAATCTGCTGGGCCTTGCGGCCCTTGCGTACTTGGTCTTCGTTGGTCACTGTGCGATTCCATTAAGGTTGATGGGTGACGCCATCGGCTGCATCGGCTGCGGCTGCTGCACAAACTGTGCTGCCTGCTGCTGGGCCAGTGCCGCCTGCTGGCGTATCGCTTCACGATCAATGTTTTGCGCAGCGTCAATTTCCGCTGTGCTGATCTGTGAGTTGTACTTTAACTCAATTTCATACTTCTTGAGATACAGGTCTTGGGCCATCTGGTCACGCTTCAAATCGTCATCCATGATCATCTGCTGACGCTGCAATTCCAAGTCTGCCGCCTTTTTCTGGATGTCGGCCTTGATGCTCTCGGCCTGCACTTGCGCCAAAATCTCTTCGGGGCTGGGCTTGGGTGCTGGTGGTGCTGGTGGCACATAGTCGGCAGGGATGTCTTGGAAGAAGCTAGACGCATCCCGAAACCCAGACAACTCCACGATCTTGCGCAGCGTGTGGCTGAACTGCTGCGGGGTCACCAGCGGATTCTGTGGGCCAAGCTGCTGCAAGATCTGCTCTTGCTTGGCCATAATCATCATCAAGGCTTGCAGTCGCTCGTTGGTGTCGCCATTGCCCAGGCCGATGTTGATGCTGGCGTCCATGCCTGCATTCCAGTGCCGCGGGTCGATGGCCACCCACTCGTTGCGCAGGCGCACCATGCGCTCTTTGTCTTGGTGCGTTGTCACCAAGAACAAGATGCCCTTGAACAGCTTCTTCATGCCCTCGGCCAAGATGCGTGCAGTCAACTCAATGCGGCCTTGGCTGGCACTGATGGTGGCATTGACCGCCGCCTTGGTGCTGGATTGCAAGGCATCGGCATTCAGGCCCATGGCCGCCTTGCTCATGCCTGTGCGATCTTCTTTGATCTGGTCCATGTACTCCATCATCGGGAATGCAGCCTGGCCAACAAATGGCGTTGTCAAGGGCTGCACCATGCCGGGTGCACGCATCCGAATGATGGCACCCGTTTCGTTGTTCAGCACATCATCAATGTTGACTTGGCCCTCGACCACTGCCGTGCGAGGGTGAATGCTTTGCGCCAAGCTGTCCAAGGTGTTGCGCAAGATTTCCGACTTGATCTCTTGCAGGTCGCGGGTGATGTCAAAAATGGACATCGCCTCAAGTGGGCTTGTGTGTGGCTCGGGGTCACATGGAAAATCTGCAAATGGGATGTAACTTGCCGGCAAATTGCGCACCACCTGGTAACCGCTGCCCATGCAGCAAACTTTGCGCAGTTCAGCAATGCCATCCCCGTCATAGTCCACCCGAGAATACGCCTCGATGTACAGCACCCTGCGCATCATCGGGTTAGCTGCGTCATTGGCACCAAACGTGGTGGACAGCGGCTGCCGTGCCAGATACTCGTCATTGCTGTCGAGGTCGGTGCTGGAAATGTTTTCTTCAATCTCCTCTTGGTCATACCCCATGGCGATCAGGTCGGCCACCGTGGCCATCTGCCGATGCGCAATGATGGATGCGTCATCAAAGGACCGGGCGCGTCTGTCCAGCAGCAATTCCTCTGGCGGCACAGCCATGATGCGAATCATGCCATCCTTGCTTATGCGCTTGATCTGCACATCATGGATCATCGGCGCAGGCATGGTGATTGGCTGGCCAGTAGCCGGGTCTACCGTGGTCATCTGCATCTCATCCACGTTGGGGTCTGGGTAAGACACCACAATCTTGACCTCTGCGTCAGGCTCTTGCATCAAAATCTCAAGGGTCTGGTCATCCAGCCCTGTGTACTCGTCAATGCTGACCTTCTCATCGTCCTCCCACCAGAACTTGGCAATGCCGCATTTACGCACCAGGGCATCTTTGAAAATTGCGTAACTGGTCAAAAACCCATTGTTGTCGTTTTGGAAAATGTAGTTGGCGTAATCTGTCGCCTGCTTTGCAGACTGCACATCTTCAGGCCCACGGGGTACAAACTCGACCACATTCTCACTGCTGAAGAAAACCCTCATCAGGCTGGGCAGCATGGCCGACACGGTATCCCGCACCTCCATGGCCACCACCTTGCTGTTGCCCTCGACCTCGTTGCCAAACAGGTCGCCCCGGTAATACTCGGTCCCCTTGGCCCGTGTTGGCGAGAGGTCGCTGTCGATGTAGCTGACCGCATCGGTCAGGTCTTGCGTGATGATGCTTTGCAATTCCGCATCATCCATTTGGGTCTTGGCCGCAATGTCGGTGCTGATGTTCATGTCGTTCATGGCCGTGCCTTTAGGTAAACCGTACTGCCGCAATTTTAATCTTCAAACGTCAAACCACGCCTTGGCATACTCGGGTCTGTGAGTCTGCAACCATGGCAGCGCCTGGTCATGCAGTTTTTTGGCATCAAAGCCAATGGTGTGGCTGCCGATGTGATGCACATAGCTGGCACTGACAAAGTGGCTGTACCCGCGCTCCACCAAATCCCGGCAGTGGACATCATCGCTGTACCAATTCAGCGGAGGGAATCCCTCGCCAAATGCCTCTTTGCTGATGTGGGCCAAGATCGGGCTGACTTCCTCGACCATCTTGATGTGGGCCTCAGACGGGAATTTGAAAAAGTGCAAAGGCTCCGGCTTTCCAGTAATCCGCACGTTTTGGCATGGCCGCGCCGCATCACTGCGTGACGCGACCCACCCAGCACGCACGCTGCTCATGCTGTTGATGATGCCCACATCTTCCAGCAGCACCTTGATGCTGTCAGGCGTCAGCACAATGTCATCATTGGCCACCAGGCACTGGTCATAGTCTTGCAGCGCCCTCCTGATGATGTAGTTGTAATCATCGCCAAAATTGCTGGGCTGGCCAAAGATCTTGAGGGTTGCGTCAAACTTCTTAATGACCGACTCAGGCCCATGCAGGTAGACAGGATGCTCTGGTGCATACTGCCGAATGCTCTCCAGCAGCACCCCCAGACCCTTGCCATGCACAGTCGCAATGCAGATCGGGATCATTTCTTCTTCACTGGCTTGGCTGTCTTGGCCGCCGCCTTAAAGTCGGCTGCACTTGGCGCCCCCTTGGCGCCAGGCTTGCGCATCTTCTCTTTGGAGCCAGCGGCAATGCGTGCCTGTTTGGCGTTGATGTTGGCATACAAACCTGCTTTCATGCTTCATCCCCTTCGGCATACACCATGCCATCTTCGTCCTCTTCACCCTCTTGCTCACCCGTGTTGGGACCGCCCACCACCCATGCATCGCAGGTCCGGCTGGCTGCGCACTTGAAATCGAAAATCTCGCAATAGCCCAAGTCGGCCAGCTTGATCGTCCCCCATGGGTCGGCCTCCATGCCGATGCCCTCGGCAATGCACTTCTTCAGCGTATCCGACACGTTGAATGCCGCGCAGTTGCCGCACAGGCTTTGCTTTGCGTCATCTGTGGAAACATCCCACTGGTCAGCCTTCTTGGCCCAAAACGCACTGTTGGGCAGCTTTGGATTCTCAGGACCGTAGGACGCACTGGTGATGGCCTTGGCCCGATTCTTTAAATTCAGCGTAATGTCTTGCGTTGGCATGGGGCAGTTCTCGCCTGCGCTCATGTCCTCGCCTTCTTCCTTGTCCATGACTTGTTCCATGGTGCGCTGCATTGTGGCCATAAAAGCTCCAGTTGGTAATTCCCAGATTATGCAACCCTCGACAGGTTTCGGCGCAGCGGCTGGCTCCACTTGTTGCTGCCTGCTGACCCGTACATCCCGGCAATCGCATCGCTTGCAAACGTCAAGACAAAAGCATCAGCCTTGTCAGGGCTGGGCAATCCCCTCTTCCTGATCTCGTCTTTGCCTTCAATGGCAATTTTCCCATTACTGGTGAAGGTGTACCGCACCGTGGCCAATTCGGAAATCAGCACCTCGTCCTTGGCCAGCTTGCAGTCTCTCGCCTCCAGCCACGCCTTGGCCCTGTACCAAAGTTCAGCTTTCAGGTTGCGATAGGTGCCGCCCATGGCTGGGCTTTCGGACACATTGATGCCCCTAGCTGGCAGGCCAAGCTCTCTAAGCCTGTCCACCACCCCAGCCCCAAGACCGATGCTGTCCACCAAAATCTCTTTGGGCTGCTGGCTTGACGGCAGCACGTTGTACTCAGCCACCACAGCACCCGTCAGTTGCATCAGGTCCAGATTCTTCCAAGTCCTGATGGCCTCGGTCATCACGTTGCCTTGGCGCTTGCACAGCGCCGACCTGTCACTGCCAAACCGCGCCACATCCAACCCCCACACCATGGGTGCCGACTGGCTCGGGGCCACATCCCGATGCACCGCACTTTCCAGCAGGTCCATGCCAATGATGGTGTCGTCATCACCCTTGGGGAATTCCCCAATCACGCGAATGCGGTAGACGTTGCTGTCCTCACCGTACCGCTGCGCCATCTCCTTCACATACTCGTCACTGACTCTTGGCGAGTCGGTACACGCCACCTGAAACGTGGTCCACTCCCCAGCCAGCCGGGTGTGGGTGTCATAGAAGAACCCTGATGACCTCACCGGGTTGCCCAGCAGCAGCGTCACAGCGTTGTGGCCCGACATACTGCCCGCCGCCGCCTCGAACACCTGCTCTGGCACACCGCTGGCCTCATCGGCCACCAGCATCACATACTCAGAGTGAATGCCCTGCAAAGCCTCGGGCTGCTCGGCCCGTGATGTCCTGGCTGAGATGAACATCTCAGTCGGCGCTGCGTTGAACTCAATGCGCTCTTGCTTCACAGTCAGCAACCCCTGCAATGGGGCAGGCATCGCATTGATCCACCGCTTCAGTTCCGCAAACATCGCGTCATAAAGCTGGCTGCTGGTCGGCGCGGTCACCACCACCTTCACGGGTGATCTGGTCATAAAGTACCACAGCATGGCCCAGCTTGATGCCGTAGATTTCCCCACCCCGTGGCCGCTGCGCACTGATATCTTCCTGTCCCCACGGGCAATCGCCTGGAGAAACTTCACCTGCCACGGGTCCGGATCTACCCCCAGCACCTCCCGCACAAACAGCACCGGGTCAGGCTGATACCTCTCCACCCACTGCTGAAACACATTTTCTTTTGCCATATGCGTCAATTATGCGGCCAGCATCGCCTGTCGGCAGTCGTTCCAGCCTTGGATGTACTCGGGGGTTTCGCTGTTGTCGGTGATGGCATCAGGGACTGCTGGCTTTGGCTGTGCAAGTTCTTCTTTCGCAAACGTCATGGCTTGCCCCAGTTTCTTGGTCAGCACATCTTCAATCAGCGGCAAGATGGATTCTTGCAAGTATTCCCGCAAAGCCAGTTCTTGTTTCGGGGTCATATGTTTTTCTCGCGAAGTTTGGCTTCGATGGCATCCATAAGTGGAAGTGTTCGTGCGTAATGTTCTCGCCTAATTTCTGTGCGCTCCTCATCCGTCAGACCAACCCATTGCCGCTGTGATGCGGGTGGGGTGGCAACCGAGGAAGTATCACCGACGACAAATTGCATTTGGCCTTCTGCACCACAATCGTGGCATGTGCCCGTCCCTTCACGCGCATCGACTGAATACCGCTTGTGCTGGCATCCCTTCACAGGCTGCACAGGTGCTGCCTTCAGTCGCTCAATCTCAGCGTGCTGCCGAATGTTTCTGGCCTTGACCATCTGCATCTCTTTCATCAGCGCGTCATAGCCTTCGGCTTCCCAAACCTTGACAGGTGCTGGCTGTGCTGCGGGTGGGGTGGTGTAGAGCTTTGTGCCAACAGGCAATGGCGGTTCATGCCACCATGACATCGCTACATCTGGATTTCCTGATTCGCTTGTGACTGTCGCCACAGGCTCCTGCACAGGTTCTATTTTTAACAAATGCTGCAAGGCATCCAGAACTTTCTGTGCTGCTTCAGTAACCTCAACGTCTTCGTTAACTTCAATGCGGCGATCTGCGGTAATACGCATCACCCATGTGCTGTCTGTACCGCTGAATTGGATTGTGTTCGGTGTCATAAACAACTCCTCAAAGTCAACAGGCCCAGCATCAGGGTGATAAACGCCACCACCACCCAGACCAGTTGCCCATCGGCTGGGGTTGGCTGCTCGTCTTCAGCAATGACGCTGAGTTTTGTCTCTGGTGGATTCTTCCAATACCCCCTCACAGGGCAATCACGGCCCTGTCGGCAATTGCCGTTTGCATCGCAGCAGTTCATGCCCACCGCCCCGCCGCCTGCTCACGCAGCTTGTCCTGTGGCTGCGGCTGACAGATCAGCCACTTAGCACCCAGATGCCGAATGCTCTTGATCCACTGCCTTTGCAGATGGCGGCTTTGCGGATACAGCGTGCGTACCCTTTTGAGAAATGTCGTGTCCATCAGTGTCTCCTTGTTTATAGGGAATTGCAGTTTAAGGCAAGTTCATCAGGGTGTGCAAGTGCTTTATTTGCTTTAAGTGCCCTTGGTTACATTTTTGACAAACTTAAAAAAAATTTTTCAGGGTTGTCAGGGATGGGTGTGGGGTACCGCAGCAGCCGCCCCCGCCAAGGCGGCCACCGGGGGGGTCGCGGCCACGGCCCCAGGCTGGCGCGGCATCGGCTTGTCCACAGGGGTTTGTCCACAGTTATCCACAGATTCCTGTGGATAACTTGCAAGTTAAACCAAACGTATCCATTAATCTGTGGATAACTCTGTATCGACTTAACATAATGGACGTTGTGCGAAGTACCGTCAGTTATCGGTATGCATATCCACGCTGCGCTTGCGCAGCGCATCGAGTGCCATGCTGCCCAGATCGATGTTGACCAAAGGCTGCTGCTTGTCGCTGTATTCCTCGTTCATCTTGCTGGCCAGCCAGCGCCTTGTATCGACCCGCAGCTTGGCCACCTGCGCCTCTTGCGGGGTCGCGCTGTCGGCGATCTCCAGCGTTTGCTCGGCTAAACTCTGACCACCTCGCGTGCGTGCACGCGCAAGAGCGGCAGTGCGTGCCTCGCCCCCTCTATCCACCCAATCGTAAAAAGCGGTGTGACTTATACCCAGCGTCCTTGCCACACCCAAAACGGTTTCCCCTTGGGACAGTCTGTCAACAATGGCAACCTCGCCACCGAACTGGTGGATCTTCTTGTTGACGTCTGAGGCTTCCTTGCGTGCGATGGCTGCCTTGTCTTTGAGGGTAATCTGCCTTTCAACAATGTTGTCAGCCCACTCGGCCAGCGTGTTTGCTTTCGCCATTCAAATACTCCTCAATAATTTCAAAACCCTCTTGGGCTGAACGTGCGACAGCGCACAGATACCCATTGTTGTTTAATTGCAACTGCAAAGCCTTCTGCTCTTTGCTCTGTTGCCCTGTTGCTGTCTTCATCTCAACAAACAGCCCATGGTGACCACCAGATGCCTCAAGGACGCACAGATCAGGCATTCCAGCAAGTACCCCCTCCTGATGCAGTCTGACACGCTCTGAGGCCGTTCTGTTGCCCCCATTCGGTATGGCAGCAATGATGACATCAGGGTAGAAGGCTCTGACCCGCTGCACCAGTTTGACCTGTTCAGTGTGTTCAATGCTTTTTCTTAGTCGAGCCACCATGCATCGGATTCTACCGATGAAGGCAGTGCAGTTGCCTTGGAATACAAATGGCATCGATGCTTGAGTTGGCTGGGTTGTGGCGAAAAGCCAGTCGCATGGCAGCAGGCTTCAATCCATGAAATTCTGAGCCAGTTGCCCTTTTGCTCAAACTTGTCGCCAGGCATACCCAATCGTTTGCCCATGGTCCTGAGTTGCCTTGCCTTGTCCAAATCCACAAACTCATCGGCTGGCTGGTCGCCTCGATGTTGGCAGGTGTCGCAGGTCACCCGGTCATCGTCCAAAAAGTCATCGGGTGCAACGGGTGCAACGGGTGCAACCAATTGCTTAACCTTTCTATTTGCGTTTTCTATGTGTTTATTTGCCATATTCCACTAATATCCATTTTAAGTAAAGTAGTTACACCAGGTTGCACCAGGTTGCACAAAGCTAATAACCATGCGGGTTTGCGGCAGGTGCAACCTCGGTGCAACCTGCCAACTTGGTGCAACCTCAGACAAACACATAGGGTGCAACCAGGGTCTTGGTCAGGCCGTGCGATCTCTTATGGTTGCACCCTTTACTCTTTTGCAAATAGGACGCAATGCGGGTCACATCCGACCTGCTCGGGTTGGTCAGCCCGATGGCCATGGCAATTTCGGTGGCTGTACGCCAGTGCCAATCAATGCTTGGCGCATCCCAATCCAGCCGAGTCTCAAGCCTCTCGGCAATCGGGTCCAGCGTCATGAACTGCTCGTTCGACTCGTTCAGGCTGGCCAACTCGGCCTCATCCAGATACCAATCCTCGCCTGCTTGGTAGAACGTCTTGACCTCGGCCCAAAGCTGCTGCATGTCGATCTGGTGGCGGTAGTCAATCTCAAGGCAGTCGATAGTCCAGTACCTGCGGTTGCCCGTGTTGTCGCTCAAAAACTTTGAGTCATTGACCGAGGCAAAGAAAACCGTCCGTCTTGGGTTGACCGTGTTCTTTCTGGCGTAGGGCAGTCGGTAGGTGTCACTGGCCTGGGTGATGAAGGCTTTGAGGGCGGCAATGTCCGACTTGCGAAAGGTGGCATCCAACTCGCCAAGCTCGACCAGCCAGTTGGCGGTGACTTGGCGCACGCTGTCTGGGCTGTCAGGCCGCAAGATCATCCCATCCTTGGCAAAGCCCAAACCCCTAGGCACCAACGACAAGAACCAACTGGTCTTGCCAATGCCTTGGTCGCCCAGCAGGGTCAGCACGCCATGGGCGCTGACACCTCCCGGCTTATACAGGGCGGCCATGGCGCTGATGGCCCACCTGCGCATCATCTGCTCTTTCAGTGGCTGGTCCACGGCTGTGATGGTGTCCATCCATGCCTGCAAACGGCTCACGCCATCCCAAGGCTTGGAATCCACCCACTGCTGGGCGGGGTGAAACGGGTTCTGGGCGCAAATCATGGACATGAACTCTGGCACCAAGCTAGACGGCAGGCTCATCAGGTGAGCCTGACTCATCATGTAGGTGACCGCGCTGTTGGCCTCCGACCCCTCGGCCACTTGCATACCGGGAATGCGTACCACCTCCTCGCCCGTCATCATGTTCATTCGGTACTCGATGCCAAGAAACCGGGACAGGGCGGCAAAATTTTCCAGCGTGTTCAGCGGCTTGGGGGCTTTGCCGCCTGACATGTGTGGCCAAACAAGGGATGCCACCTCGCCATCCTCGTCCACCACCACGCTGTTGGCCACAGGCTGCGCGACCTGAATGGCCATCACGGGTGCCCAGCCCAACTTCTTGGCCATCCATATGAGTGAGCCAGCACCCAGCATAGTGGGCCGGGCCTTTTGCCATTCCTTGTCAGCAAAGGCTTGGTCGTGCTTGATGGACTTGGCCGACCAGCGCATAAAGGCGTTGCGGCCTTCTTCCTTGAGTGCGCCCTTAGTGGCGTACAGCACGCGCAGCCAATCGTCAAACGGCAGGTTGGGGTTGGGCATGGCGCCAACTGCGGATAGAGCCAGGATTGGGTCATCGGCATCTTGGCGCTCGTTCGGGATTCTGTCCGCAAGCGTTCCACCTGAGTCTGAGGTGATGGATCTACGCTCGACAAGCTGCCCGTGCAGCGACAGCAGCACCTCGCACCTGGCCACGATCTCCTTGGCCTGGGCCTCGTCCAGCGTCACCAGCTTACTGCGCTCCATGGCCAACGGCTCACCACCACCGTTCCAGTTGTAGGGCAGCTTGGTGTCGGGGTGGATGGCGTAGGCCACAAACTGCTGGCCACTGGCAAGGATCTCGACCTTGGAGCCTTTGACCTTGCCATTGGCATCTGCCTTGTCGGTCTTGAGAACGTAGGCAGCGGTGCTGACCTTGGCGAACTCTTCCTCAGTGCGAAACAGCAGCAACTCTCGGGGCGCGTTGCCAATGCGCCGGGGTGGCGGCATCTCATGGCACCCGGCGACATCAAAGACGATGGCGCGAATGGCTTGGACCAGTTCCTCGTCTGACACATCAATGTCCACGCCGGGGTTGAATCGGGTCAGCAGCCCGGTGTAGTTGGTTTCGAACTGCTGGGTGTGCACCTCCCACCCACCAGACTGCCACTTGTCCACGGCTGGCCGTTTCTCGCCTCGGATTATGGGGACTGGCTCGTAGCCAAGATCGGCCAAGTTTTGGGCAATGAATCCAAATGTCTTCTTAGCCATGGTTGATGCCTCTGGCTGTTGCTGGATGTAAAATTGACACTGGAACTCCTAAGTTGGGAACTTGGCCCTTGCGTGATTCGCGTCACGCAGGGGCTTTCTTTTTGGGGGTTGGGGAATGAATTCTATTCTTCGGACTTTTTGGCCTTGTCTTTGGCAAGACTTGGGGCGGCATGAGTGATGCCGATCAGGTCTTCAGACACCTCAATCTTCAGGTCAGCAATGGCGGCAGGGCTTCGCAGGGTGAAGGCTTTGGGGTGGTCTTTTAAGGCAGCAGCGGCCAACTCCTCAGACTTCCAGAAACGGGTCTTGCGGCCTGGCTTGAGATTCCAGCCTGCAATGGTGCTGCCGTTGGTCAGTTGCTGCTTGGCGGCAGTCAGCACGGCATCGGCCCATGTTTCTGCCATCTTGGCCAGATCAATCATCTCAGGCGTGATGGCCGTGTCGGTGGCAAAGTCTTTGCGTGCATTGTCTTGGACCTTTTGGCGCATGGACGGGCAGATGGTTTTGGCTCGGCAATATTTGCAGGCATCGGGTGATGGGTTTGTGGGGGCATCGGGCGTTAAGGCCAAGGCGGCAGCGTTGCGCAGGTCATGGCCATGGTTGACCAGATCGATGCCGCTGATGGTCCACTTGCTGTGGCCAGCACGGGGCTGGAAGATGTGCATGGTGCAGGTGATGTCAATGGGTGCGTTGAACTGCCGCATGACCCCAAGGGCATAGGTCATCAGTTGCTTGTTGTTCTCGGCCTCGACCAGCACACGGCCAGTCTTGAGGTCGATGACATGGAGGTGGTTGCCATCGACCAGCACAGCGTCAGCCGTGCCGCCAAGGGCATGATGCAGCGACTTGAGGCCAGCATCCACGTTGACCTCAATCATGCGTTTGCGGGGCTTCTCGACCAAGGTGTTGATGAATTCAACGTACTCCATGGCCATGCTGAAGTGATCGGTTGGGTAGTCGTTGGGGTTGATGCGTTCGCCACGCAGCAGCTTTTCGGACAGTTCATGGATGGCCGTGCCGATGGCTGCGGCCTCGCCTGGTGGCTCATCAGGCATTTGTGATTCCAGACGCACAGAGCCTGGGCATTGCATAAATCGCTCAGTGCGTGATGCTGATAGGCGTGCGTGTTTGCGTTCAGTGTGTTGCATGGTAGTTCTTAAATAAGTGGTTGCTGTTTGAAGTCGCTGGCGGTTATGCCGTTGGACCTGTCGAATAAAGACTGTTGCGCATATGCTTTCTCAATTCGTTGACAAGCAATTTCAAAGTATTTTTGTTCGCGCTCAATGCCTATGAACTTGCGGCCCATTTGCACAGCAGCCACGCCAGTTGTCCCGCTGCCCATAAATGGGTCTAGGATGGTTTCAGGGTTACCAGCTTGATCGATGCACCACTTCATCAAGGCAAGCGGCTTTTGTGTCGGATGTGCAACACGCTCTGCATTTGTGGCGGCAATCGTCCAATCAAAAAACTTGGCGTTTGCATCAAAGTTTGTCCACGCAAGCTCGCATCCAGCCATTGTTCGAACGGCATCCCGCTTAATCCATGTCAGCCAGCATCGTGAAGGCGGGAATTGAAAGTAATTTCCACCCCAAACAATGGCTTTATCTGATAGCCGTAAAGCCGCTTGAACAAGCTCAACGGGAGCCGCCGCATCCCAGTCCTTGTAAGCGCCTTCAAATGCTTTTCCCCAAGTACCGCCCTGCAATTTTTCAGCAAGACCATAAGGCGGGTCAGTAATTACCGCATCCACCTTTTGCAGCGTAGGCAAAATGTCCATGCAGTCGCCTAGGTACAGCGTTGCGTCTCCAATTTCTACTTTCATATATGACCTCAAATGATTTGGTTAACGACATTCAACTTCTTCAGCACCTTGGCCAGCACGGTGTGGTCAAGGGATGCCCTGATGGTCAAGATGTAGATGACGGGCTGGATGCCGTTCTTGGTGATGTTCTCGACCCGGCTGCTGGCCTGCTCCAGTGCAGACGTTGACCAAGTGCACTCGACAAAGACGATCGTGTCGGCTGCACTCAGGTCCACACCTTCGCTCATAGCCGCAATGTTGCCGATGATGCATTTGGTCTTGCCAGCTTGAAAGGCTTCAATGGCCTTGTCGCGCTGCGCTCTTGGCGTGTCGCCGACCACCGTCACAGGCTTGTGGGCCTTGAGTTCTTTGACTAGTTCGGCCACCACATCCTTGTGGTGCGCAAAGACCACCACGGGTTCACCAGAGTTCAGCAGGTCATCAATGAATTCGGCTGCTAAATTGACTTTGCGCATACCCGCTTCTTTCATGATCTCTGCCAAGCCTTCAAAGGCCAGCAAGGCGTTGGGGTTGGCCGCCAAGGCATCAGCATCGAATTGCTGCTCACGCTTGTCATTGGGCAGATCAAAGGTGATGAGTGACACCTGTGGATCACGATAGTCTTTGAACACATCCTCTTTTTTGCGCCGCAGCACATGGGGCTTCATCAGTGCCTTGAGTTCGGGGATGTTGCTGGAGCCTGAGACATCTAAGCCCCATGGCGATTTCCACATCTTGGCGTACCTGGCCGCAAAGTCGTACCAGCCGCCACGGTAAATACCCAGGCCGTGCAAGATGGGCCACAGTTCTACGGGCCTGTTGGGGATAGGCGTGCCAGATAAGGCATACACACGGTCAATCTGCTTCATCAGTAGGGATGCGGATGCGGTGCGTTTTGCCAAGGGGTTCTTGATGCGATGGCACTCATCCAGCACCAGCGTGCGGTAACCCGCATTGTTGAAGTATTGCAGCAGGTCGTAGTTGATGATGACCACCTGATGGTTGGTGGTCTTCATGGCGTCATTCTTACCGTTGACAACACGCACAGAGGCGTTGGACAGCTTGCAGAATGCGGCTTCCCAGACCGTTTTTGCAATGGCTGGGCAGACGATCAAGGCGGGGAGGTTTTCGAGGGCTGCGGCTGCTGTTGGCAGTGTCTTGCCGACTCGCGGCTGGTCGGCCAGAATGGCCCTCTTTTGGGTGAGCAGAAACTGTTTGGCAGTTTCCTGATGCGGGTACAGGTTCATCGGTTTCCTCGGTTTCACGGTTGAAATGAGTCGCCATTGTGCATCCCTATTTTTTTTGACGCAAGAAAAATATTTGTGCTAAAGTGCAATTGCGTCATCAGGTGATGGCGCTGAAAACCTTTAAACGATCAATCTGAAAGAAACGATCATGACAACTAGAGTCACCACTGGCGAGGTCCGCACCTCGTATTTCTCTGCACTTGCACCTCGCAAGAATGAACTTTCCGGTAAGGATGAATTTAGCACGCAGATTTTGATTCCCAAGTCCGACAAGGACACGCTGACAGCACTCAAGGCTGCGGCCAAAGAGGCGCTGCAAGCCAAGTTTGGGGACAAGATCCCCAAGAACGTGCGCAATCCACTCAGGGATGGCGACACCGAAACCAAGACTGATGGTTCTCCTTTGGGCCGTGAGTATCAGGGCCATTTCTTTTGCAACGTCAAGAGCACCAGTAAGCCTGGCGCGATTGATACGCATGGCAATGACCTGATCGGCAGCGATGACATTGTTTCGGGGGACTACATTCGTGTGTCGCTAAATGCTTACGCCTACAGCCAGGCTGGCAACAATGGTGTGTCGTTCGGCCTGAACAACATCCTGTTGGTGAAGAAGGGTGACCCATTGGGTGGTGCCAAGCCGACTGCTGCCGCCGACTTCGGCATCAGCCGGGGTGCAGCGCCAGCACCCGTGGCCACTGCTGACGTTGGAGATGACTGGTAATCAGCCCTTGGCACCAATCAGCTTAAGCAGTGCCTGTTCAAGCTGATTGACTGACCCCCACAGAGGATCCACAGCCCCACTCAGCCATCTGCTGACCTGGGGCTGTTGTATTTTGGCTTCGAGGCATACGGCCTTCATGGAGATGCCGTGCTGCTTGGCCAAGGTGCGGATGTCGTGAACAGATGTCATGCCAGCATTTTACTTGCATTCTTTGTTAATAGTTGACTGTTTTGTAGGGTCGTTGCATTGTCTTTTAATTTAGTGCATAATACGTTTCACCAGCACAGCATTTGTTCTGGGTAACGACTAAACCGGAGAAAACGACATGACCAAATCACAAATTTACGCAGTTCGCGCACAAGTACATGGCGCAATGACAGTTGCGAAAAACAGCAAAGCCACATACAGCCCACTGATTCGGATGGAATGGAAAAAGTATGGCTACATCCCAGTCCCTGCTTATAACGCAGCCTAATCACCCACGGGGCTTCGGCCCCTTTCCACAGAAAGAAAACGATGCGAAAAATAAAGCAAAACATCTGGGGCAACTGGAATGGTTATGAAGGCCGCAGCCGTGTTCAAGAATTTGGCACAAACGACATAGCGTCTGCGTATTGGCTGCTGACTGGCGATGTGGACTTTGATGCTGGTTATGCACCTGAGTGGCTTGCCAAATGCAAAGAAGCAATCAAGAGCGTTTAAAGGTGCTGCAAATGAACGTCATACCAATTTCAAAACAGGTGGCAGAGCAATTTGTTCTGACCAAACACTACAGCCGCAGAGCCTCTATTTTTTGGGCTGGCTTTGGGCTTGAGGAGGATGGCCAAATTACAGGTGTTGCAGTGTATGGCCAGCCATCCCCGCCAATTCAAAAGCACGCATTCAAGGACAGGGAATTCAGGCTGTATGAATTGGCCCGTGTGGTGGTGCAGTCCAAGACAAAAAACGCTTCAAGTTTTTTGGTGGCCAACAGCTTGAAGTTGTTGGAGCCAAAGCCATGCGCCGTGATTAGTTATGCCGACATGGAGCAAAACCATTGCGGCATCATTTATCAGGCCACTAACTGGCTGTATACGGGAGCCACCAAGAGCCATGACAAAGCCTATATCGTTGATGGCAAGCGCACGCATCCAATGACTTTGAGGGACAGAGGCATAACAGACCCAACACGATGGGCCAAAGAGAATGGCATTGAAATGGTCAAGCCCATGGACAAGCACCGTTATTTTCAGTTTGTTGGCGACAAGCGACAGCGCCGAATGATGCAAGAAAAGCTGAATTACCCAGTGCTGAAGTTGTATCCCAAATGCGATCAGCAGCGGTATGACGATGGACCAGATTTGTGCATTCAAGTTGAGCAAGAATTGTTTTAAGGAACATTATGAAACACCAAAAATATCACCAGCACTACCAAGTCAGAGCCGCCAAGCTGCACGCCCGTGCAGAGGCTGCACTGGACCTGATCACCGCCTTGGTCATTGGCATCGGCTTGGCTGCTGCCTTGTTTTATGGGTGGTCGGCATGAAGACGATCATGGACTTGGCCAGAGAGGCCAATTTGCCAGCCTGCCATCTGGATCACCCCAAGGCTTTGCAGCGTTTTGCTGACCTTGTTGCTGATCGTGTTTATGCTGAGTACCTGGAGCAGCCGCCACCCAGCCAGACTGGCGTGATCTCAATAACAATTCCTGAGCCGATTGCATACCTCTGTGAGAACGCAGTTGGCCACAAATATTTTCGATGGAAAAAACCTTCAAGCGTATACAAGCCAATTGCGCTTTACACAAAGGATCAGGCATGAAGACCATCTGGATCAAACCCAAGCCACTGACACGCTGCCAGATCCTTGGCGTGTGCCAGTCCAAACATTCACCAGCCTGCCTGAAGGGATGCCGCAAATGAGCCTCAAAGACCTGACCACCGATGACCTGCCCGACCTTGAGGCCCAATTGCAGCACGCGCTTGATGATGCACGGGGGTTGGCATTGCCAGCACATGCCGTGCGCAATTGCCCGAGTGACCTGCAATCGTCTGACCAAGCTTGGCGCAAAGTTCAATCCCTTCAATACCTCATAGGATGCATCGAAAATGGCCGACAAATTTATTAAGACCCCACCCAACTTGATCGACAAGATGTCGGGGCGATACGAAGGCAAAGAGTTGCTGCCCTATGCAGGCCGCCCAGGGGCCATGGATGCCTTCAAGTTGCCCAGCTTGATGCACTACGGCTTGGTGTACCGCAAAGACGTTGGTGACCTCAAATGAGCCTCACACCCGCACTGGATGCAGGCATCGACCTGCTGACTGATCTGCTGGATCCTGATGGCAGTGGCCACGCCATCCCGCAAGACCTGCGCACCCGTGCGTATGTTGCACGGGCCATGCTAGAGCGTGTCAAACGCCGGGAGTTGGCACTGTGGAAAGTCAAACTGGATGAGGCCGAAAAATGCGAGGATTAAAACCACGCATCAGGCCCAGCCTGCTGATTGCTTTGGCCGATGGTGTCGCCAGATGTGACCGTGAATTGATGGACATCATCCACTGCGATAGACGCGCCGTGCAGCGGGTGCTGCAAGACATGCACGATCAGGGGCTTGTGCACATTGCCGGGTGGATGCCTGCGGGTGAAAGTTACCGTTGGCGGCCACAGTACAAGCTGGGGCAGGGTGATGACGTTGACTGCCCACTGCCAACTGGCCGCACCAGCACGCAAAGGGTGCAACAGTACCGGGGTTCCTTGTCTATTGAAGACAAGGCTTTTAAGGATGCCAGGCGCAGACAGCAAAGACGGGTCGTGAAACGTGACCCGCTGGTGGCTGCGTTTTTTGGGTCAGTCCAAACGAATATCACCAAGTAGGCTTGACATCCTTCTACGCTCTTCTTCGTCAGGCATTCTAGTTTTTGCCGACTCAATATTTAGCAGGCCAGGGCTTCCCATGTATTGCATCATTGGCAGGGTTGGTGCTGCCCCATAGTTAAATAATGGGTCTGCAATGTTGGAGTACAAGCTTTGCGCTGTGGGCGAAAGATAAGCCCTTGTTGCCAAGGCCGGAGTTCCTAAAGCCAAAGCTGTTCCAAGAATAGGCTCACCCGTCAAGGCCGTGCCACCTGCCATTGCAGCCCCCACCTTTGCAGGCATAGAGGTGAGCATTCCCATCATGCCGGATCGTTCTGCTGTTCCAGATGTTGGCACCTTGGCTTTCAGTGCAGATTGCGCAACCTGTGCCAAGTCTGTCAATGTTGCGGCATTTTCTGGCCCAAGGATTTTTGGCAACGTAGTGGGAGAAGCCTTAACGTCTTTGATAAGGTTTCGGCCAAATTTAGTGATGTCCATTTCACCCGTAGGAAACATAGAGTTCAATTGAATGTCAGCCAATATTGCTTGAGCCATAGAGGTTTTTTCTGACTCATTCATCAATGGCAACACCTTATTGGCAAAGCTGTCTTGATTGCTCATTACATAACCAACAGCAGTTTTGTCGCTGGCTGTTTTAATTTTGTCGTTCAAGTCTTTTGCTGCGCCATAAGACCCACGCAACTCTTTAAGTTTTGCAATCTGGTCATCCATGCCTGCTTGCCTAAAGGTTTCATCTCTTGCGTCATCAAGAGAATTGCGCAGTGCCCTAAAGGCTTCGCCAACTTTGGTGCCTTTGTTTGTAAACGCCAGATCACCAAACAATTGCCGCTGGTCTTGGTAATCATTGCCTGCAATCTTGCCCCTTTGCTGATAACCCAAAAACTCAAACTCAGGCACGCCACTGTCAACAAGCTGTTTTCTAAAGCTGGCCTGCGTTGCTTTGTAGTTTTGATTTGTAGGATTTAAGCCAGCTTGCTGCAAAGCAGACTCAACCATTGTCTTTAATTCATCATTGGGCTTGCCAAAATAAAACTGTTCAAAACTCTCAAACAATGGGTCTTTGCGCAAGGCTGGTGGAATTGAAGAAAGAAGCTGCCTTGCATTTTTGATTGACTCTTCAAATTTTGGAACTTGCGCCAGTTCAATGTCAGTCTGTGAAGCAACTTGACGAATCTGACTTCCAACACTGTCAACATTTCGCTGGGCTGCACTTTTGACAGCACTGGCACCAGATGAAAATGCTGTGTCTGGTTGGGCTGGCATACCGCCAAAAAGATCAGCAATTTTTGTAATGATGCCTTGCGCATAGTCTGATTGCTGACTGTATCGCTTAGTAAATTGTCCAGCAGACATTGGTAAAGTTGATGCGGCTGCCTCAAATATTTGGGCCGTTCTGCTTGTGCCAGCTTGGCCTGGAGTCAGTGCGGTTTCTCCTGTAAAGCCAAGACTGCGTGCTTTGTCTGCAACTGTGGCGGCCCTAGTTTCTGCGCCAGTTCTAGAGGCTTGGGGCTTTTGAGCCATACCCACCCCACCAACTGCGGTTGACGCAAGCATGGAAGCAATGGTTGAAGGTATAGGGCCAAGTGCTTGGGTAGACTCGGCGGCCAGTTGACCAGCCCCACCAGCAGGCAAAGCAACAGCAGTTTGTGCAACAGGTCGCACCGCCATTTGCTGAGATATTGCTCGGGCCAATGGGGTTGATGCTTGTGTTGCCAATCGCTGCAAGCCAGGCAACTGAGAAGCAACCCCACCCACTGCACCAACACCAGTTTGAAGCATTCTCTGTCCAGTTGTCTCTGCTTGTGGCACACCAGCTTGAGTCAGCAGATTTTGTATGCCCTGAGATGGCGCTGTAATTCTTCCATATTGACCGCCCGTAACTTTTTCAGCGCCAGCAGTTGCTGTGTTTAAAAGTGCAGTTAACGCATCAGCAGCAGGCAATGCCAAACTTCCGGCAAGCATACCCACAGGGCCGAATGGAGCGCCCATGGCAGCACCAAGCAATGGTGGTGCAAGCCCTCGCACCGCTGCGCCTGTGTAGCTTCCTGTCGGTTGGCTTGGCGCTGTTTGCGAGGCAACTGGTTTGACTTTTGACAACACTTGCGCAGCAGCACCTGGGCCATATGTTTCATCAAACATTGCAGCAAGATCAGGCCGCTGCGACAGCAGATAAATGTCTTTAGTGGTTGGTTTTTTTTCTGCCATGATCACTTCCCAAATGGATTGGACTCAGTAAACGAAAAACCTCGCAAACTCTTATTGTTTGCAAAATAATAATTTTCTTGTTGTCGTGCGTAATCTGCTTGCTTGAGTGCAAGGTTTTGAATGTCTTTCAATGCTGCAATTTTTGATACTTGGCTGACGCTAGGGTTGGCCAAATCACCAACAGCCTTGTCATATCTTTTTGCATCAGCATCTGATGTTGGTCCACTAAATTTTGGGGTTTTAAGAGCCAATTGCTGAGAGATTTGCGTCAACTGGTCATTGGCTTCTTTTGCGGCAGTGCTGAAACCAACAGCTCCAGCCAAGCCTTTAATTCCTGATTCAACACGGCCACCATATGCCTGAGACAACAATGGCGCTGCCCTTGCGGCAAGCAATGCGCTGTCTTCAGCCGACTTAGCCGTTTCCAGTGTTTTCTGAACACTGTCAAAGTCCTTTTTCTGAGAATAAGAAAACTGTTCCGGCTTGTTGGCGTTAGCTTCTCTGCGCATATCAAGAGTTTGCTGCTGGATGCTTGCGGCCAAATTTCTGGCCTGCGCTGAGTTTTCCAGACCTTGACTGCGGAATGACTCCAAAGCCTCTTGAGACTGCTTAAATTGAGCCTCCATTCTGAGTCGGTTGGCTTCTTTTTCATCTTGAGACTGCTTAAATTGAGCCTCCATTCTCAGTCTGTTAGCTTCTTTTTCATCCTTTGTCGCAGCAAATTGTTGCGCTCTTTGCGCCATTTCAGACAAGGTTTTTACCCGATCATCAACCTTGTCGGGGTCCAAGGCACCAGATGAAAAACTGTTGGCATATTGCTGGGCAACATTGCGCACGTTTTGAGGGATCGTTTGATCTGTTGTAAACACACTGAAAGGGTTATCTGTTTGTGTGCCTGCACCAGTCAATCCAGCTTTTCTAAGGTCTGGAACTAATTTTGCAATTTGCCCAAGACTCTCCAGCGGATTTTTTGAAAGCATTGCCAATGCTTGCAGTTTGTTGGGGTCAACTCTTAACTGCGTAGACGCTGGGGTGAATTGCGCACCGGGCATCAAGTTTCCGTCCTCATCTCGCCCAGGGAAGCCGGGGAAACCGGGAATTGCTGTTGTCTCTGGAGTGTCTGTGCGCTGAAATACTTGCGGGAAAAGTTTAGACATTTCAGCTTGTCGCGTCCTTACGTCTTGCGCCTCTTTCAGTTTCTCACCCAGCAACAAATCTTGCAGCGATCCCGCACGGGCTTGTTGGTAGCCCTGCTGACCCGCTTGCAGGGCAGAGCCAAGAGCCTGACCCAAGCCAATGCGCTCACGGCTGCGGCCACTGGCTTGCAGCAGCGCAGCCGCCGCCGACAGGTTGGCATTGCGGCCCATCAGTCGGCGCTGGTCCTCGTTGAACAGGGCATCAATCCCTGTCGGTGTGCCGCCTGGGGCAAACATATTGCCCAAACTTGCAAAGTCAAAACCTGTTGCCATGTGATTCTCCTTAACCCAGCAGGCCCAAAATGCCACCAGCCACTGCGCCGTATGGGCCAAACATTTGGCCACCAGCCAATGCACCGCCCAATGCGCCAGATGCCACGTTCTGGCTGTATGGGGTGGTGGCGATCTGGCCAAGGTTCGCAGGCTGCGCACCCAGGCTCGACTGCACCACGCCAAGGCGTTGCAGGCCAATGTTGCGGATGGCATCCATCTGCTGCTGCTCCAGTGCCTGACGCGCCCCGCCTGCACCCATCACCGCCTGCGCACCGCCAAGGCGCAAAGCCTGCTGCTGTGCTGCCAAGCTGCCAAGTTGCTGCGTACCGCCAAGGCGCAACTGCGCAGCCTGCAAGCCTGCTGTTTGGTTGGCTCCCGCTGCTTGCTGTTGGCGTGCAAGGTCAGCCGCCTGCAATTGCACTGCGTTGTTGAATGCGTTCTCGTTGAGTTGCGTGCCAAGTGTCGCGGCTTGCTTGGCAAACCCTTGGTTTGTCAGAGCCTCTGCGACACCTTGGCGTGAGCCACCAAAAGCTCGGGCTTGTGTGGCACGCTCACCCGTTTGCTGGATGGCCGATCTGCGTGCAGACTCTAAGTCACCCAAGGCGTTCTCACGCACCATCTGGGTGTAGGGGTTCATGTAAGAGCCGATGGAGCCTGCACCCGTCATGCCAAGGTTGGCTTGGCCAGCGACCTGCTGCATGGGCTGATACATACCACCAGCAGCGGCCATCTGCGCGGCCAAGTCAGTGCCAGCAATGCCGGGGCCAGCCAAGCCCGTGTTGACCAAAGCCTCTTCACCCGCCTGATACGTTGGGTTAAGTGCTGCAAACTGCTGCGTAGACAGCGCCCCTGCAACACTTCGCGCATTGGCAAAGTTGGCAAGAAACGCTTCCTTAACGTCTGGATCAATATTCACACCACTGGTGCTGGTTCCACCTTTTGACATTTTCGCTCTCCTTTAACCGAGTAAAGATTTCATTTTCTTGGCAGGGATCTTGCCGTCATTGATCATGTCTAGCAAGCCTTGGCCATACTTCTTAACCGCTGATTTTTTGATGACGTATTCGCCACGCTGGATGTTGATCTGGCCTTCATCGGGGCCATCAGGGTCTGGGCCAAATACTTGGGTGATCAGGCCGCCCATGTAGTTGTCGGCACCACCGCCGCTTCCTGGGCCTCCAGCACTTGCTTCGCCTTCAGCAGAGACACCAGTTTCACCGGGTGATGCAGCAGCATCCCCGCCAGATGCACCACCAGCGCCCGTGTTGCCGCTGCCATTGTCGATAACAGCACCCGTCACAGGGTCCACAGTCTCATTGAGCAGCACGTTGTACACGCCGGGGTTGTAGCCGCCCAATGACGTGTTGGCCAAGGTGTCGGCATACGGGTTGCGGAATGCCTGCGTCTGCTGCGTCAGTAGGCCGTAGGGGCTGACAGCGCCTGTGAATTGCGCACCGGGTGCAGTTGCTTGGTATGCCGCAAGTTGGCGCTGCAAAGCTGCATCTGGGTATGCCTGCCGCGCAACACCAATCTGGCGCTCCAAGTCATTCACACCAAACTGCGGCAATGCCCTGTTGATCTCTTGGGCAGAGTAACCGCTGGCAAGAAAACGATCTAAATCAGCCTGAGTGCCTCGGCCTTCATTGGCCGCATACCAGTTGCGAATCTCTTGGGCGCGTGCGTCCATGCCTCCAGGCAGTTGCGAGGCAATGGATGTGTAGGGCTGCACTAAGGGCTGCGTCACTGCTGGTGCGAATGGTGTCTGCTGCGCCACCTCACCAATGGCCGTGCGCATGGCGTTTTGAAGGTCATTCAAACCCCACTGAGGCAGGGCTGTGTTGATCTCTCGGGCTGTGAATCCGCTTGTGGCCAGCCACCTGTTCAGGTCGCCTTGGGCCTGTGGATCTGTGCGGCCAGCGTTGGCGCTGTACCACTGCTGGATGGCTTGGATGCGGGGGTTGGCAGGTGCTGCGGGTGCTGCTGGTGCTGGTGCAGCGGGTGCTGTAGTGCCACCACCAAGCAGTCCACCGCCAGTGGCTGGTGCAGTGCCAGGGGTCACACCACCGCCACCAACGACTGTTCTTGGTGCCGTGCCACCGCCAAGCAGTCCACCGCCGCCCACTGTTGGTGGTGGTGCATCGCTCCATGGGCGCAGGTCGCCGGGGTTAATGCCAGCCTGTGCAAACAATTCTTCACGATTTGTGGCACGGTCAATTTGTGCCTGTGCTTGTGCTGGGTTGGCGTATGGGTTGACACCCTGCCGCGCATAGGCATCACCAATTCTTTCGCCAGTCATGCTGTTGACTTGGGTTATCTGCCAGTCAATGAATTGCTGCTGCTCTGGTGTCAGTCTCGCTCTGGCCGCATCCACTTCAGACTGTGGAATTCCAGAAATCTGAGGACGGGGTGTGCTTTGTGTGGTGACCGATCCACCGGGGTTGGCGATACGAATTTCCTCACCTCTTGCCGCCATGTCAGCTTGCACAGCCGCACGGTTAGCAGCCTGCTGCTGCTGCTGCACCCGTGCATACGCCTGCTGAGTCGCATTGTTGAAGTCGGCCACGTTGCCAAACTGAGGGAATGCCGCAGCCATCTCGGCTGGCGAGTACTTCAGCAAAGCCGCATCAAGTGCATCCTGTGTCTGTGGGCCTGCCGCCAGTTCTGCTTGAATTTCCGCTGCTGTTGCCATGGTTAAAGCTCCTTTGCCAATACAGACCACTGTGGGCTGTACCCTTCATCTTGTAAAAATGTCTTTGACCAGCCCCTGCGGCCTGCCAAAGTCACCCTGGTGCAACCCACTGACTTGCCCCAGGATTCGATCATTGGCCGCATCCGTGAAAGTTCATCTAGGTCGCCTCCAGCCAAGAAATAGTGCAAATTCTTTAGCCGTGGATAGACAATGATCTCAGTCAGCACAATGGACTCTGTGGCCGGCCACACTTGCAGCCTGCTGTCCCTCACCATCTCAACGACATCATCAAAGTGGTGTGTGCCTCCAGAGTATTCTAATGCCGCCTCCACATGGTGGCGCAGTCGCTCCAGATGCCCCAGGTCAATCATCGCTTGCCCATAGGCACCGCATCCAGCCGCATCGTGCCAATGCGCCAGTCGGCCAGCACAGCACCCGTCACCTTCACATTGACCTGCCTGCCCGAAAACCTGACAGAAGTCGGGTTGGCTGCCGAATAAGGCCCAAATGACGATTGCGCTCCTGTGGGGTACAGCCTGCTGGTGAATGAAACCACGGCCTCGCCCAATGTCTGTTCATCGGGGATGACCTCACGCACGCTCATCACGTTGTCGCCATTGCCAATCTGAATCGGTCCAGACTCTGCAAACACCGTTGCGCCATCGTAGGCATAGCCCACCTCATGCTCGTACACATAGCCATCATCAGACACCATCAGCGGGTTGGTGTAAACACCAGCATGGCTGCCAGCAGTGCGATCCAGCGCACCAATTGACCAATGATTTTCTCGATAGTTGAACGTGACATAGCTGTCGTTTTCGTTGCTGGAGATGCTGGGGTAAAACCACCAGATCTCACCAAACTGACTGTTGTGGACCGCATAGATTTTGGATGACTGCGCATAGTTGATGTTTTGAAAGACGTAATCACCCACATCACTTGGCAGTGGCTTGACGTAACCATCGTAAATCCAAAACCCTGACTTGCTCATCCAGATGGCGGCAGTGTCGATGGCAGCCACAGACTGCGCCCCAATCAGGCCGCAGCCAGAGCCAGCACGCTCAAAGCCATAAACAAATGGCGCACCCACATATTGCGCTGTGTGCACATCCACATCGGTGAACAGCAAGTTGATACCCTTGACGCGCTTGCCAGCCAGCAAGGTGCCTGTCGATGACAACTCATAGTCTCCAGCCAGGTTGCTGGTGGAGGCTGTCCATGCCGTGTTGTCTTCTTGGTCGCACCACTTAATCTTGCGTGCGTTGCCATCCGCGCCCAGGGCAAAAATAATGCGCTCGGCTGTGACCATCAGAGCCTTGCAGCTTGCAGGTGAGTTTGTGATTCGTGCGGCCAGTGTGGGCGTTGTAAAGCCAAGCTGCCACTCGTACAGCATACCGTCAGTGCTGGAGCAGGCCACCAGATACTCGCCCCATGTGTCCATCGACCAAGTGGTGGCTGGTGTTGATGTGCCGATGTCAGGCCTGGCCACGCCGTATGCGTAGCTGCCGTAATTGTTGTAGCCATAGCCAGTCACCGTGGTGGCGTCAGCAATGCCTGCGGCCATGCCAGTTGGCGTGATCTCCTTGACCACGCCAAGCTGCGACATGGCATAGAGTTTGGTGTGCGTGCCAATGCCAACCCAGCGCGTGCCGCCGTTGTCCCGCCAAGGGATGATGCCTCGGCACATGCCCGACAGTTGGCTTGCTGAAAACTTGCGCCACCCGCCAACTGGCCGAATGGTGTTCTCGTACCAGCGCACCAAGTTGGCGTTGTTCCAGCGGCCAGCAGCTTGGTATTCGGTGCCGTTTTTGTAGACGCCTGGGGGAAGTTTCAATGGGATATACATGGTCACACCGTTGGTAAGTTGGAGACAAACGACACCGTGGCAATCGCTGATGGAATTGCTGGCCGGGTCGGGCTTGTGCCAGCGGCAAAATGCTCAATGCTTACGCCAGTATTGGTTACGTTAAACATGATCTCAATGTAGTCGTTGGCGACCATGCTTACAAAAAAGTTCAGTGCCGCAATCCCATGGCTTGGGTCGCCAGAGGATTTTCTTGGTGGCAAATGAAATCGGCTGTTGCTGTTCGCAATGTTGGTGCCGTTTTTGCGAAACCAGATGTCAACATCCTGACCATCGTTGGTGGTGTTTTTGAACTGGATGGAAAACTGCACGTTCCAAATACCATCCACAGCCACCGTCATGCGGCTGCTGCTGGCAATGGTCACGCCGTTGGAAAAGTCAGTGGTGTTGAATGTGACCGCATAGGCTGTGGTCGTGTTGGCGGCAGTCTGGTCTGTCGAATCCTGAAACGCACCATGGGGGGTGTTCAGGAACTTGGAACCCATCGGCCCAAACAACGAACCCAGCACACCGATCATCCTGCGAAAGTAGGTGTTCAGTGACCCGTAGTTCTCGCTGAAATGCCTTTGCTCATAGGCCGCAGGCGCAAAACCAAGACTTGGGATTGCGGGGGTTTCGAGTTGCTGCTTGACGTTGGCCATTTGGTGATTATTCCACTTATGCCATGCCAGAGCCTGTCTTGTTCACATCGGCCACCCTGCGGCCCCAGCCCTTGCCGAAAGTCGGCCAATGGGGCAAGTCCATCAGGAATGACAGTCGGCGCTTGCTGTAATCGTCAACCAAGTCACCCTCAAACGCTGCCACCGCCGCCAAGGTCTTGGGGCCAATGCCGCCATCAGGCTCGACACCCACACAGGCTTGGAGCCACTTGGCGGCACGCCCTGGCCCACTGTTGACCGCTGCGTCAAAGACAGCGTAATCCACGCCAGCAGGCAGGTCATCGCCCTTAATCTTGTCCCAATACTTGGCCTTGTACATCGGGCCAACAATCTCGGGGGTCAAGGCACGCATGGCCTTTTCATCCACCTTATGGCCGACCCATTCTTCCCAGACCTTTTGCGTCACGCCAAGGTTGGTCCGACCTCCTGGATCGTCTTTGTGAAAAACGTACCCTCCTTCGTGGTGCAGCACAGCCTTTAATGCTTCGTCAAAGTTGTCTTTCATGTCACGCCTTTTTAGAAAGCAAATCGGTCTTGGCCTGTGAGCCAGCAGAGGAGCCAAAGTAGTAAGAGATGATGCCTGTCCATGCCGTGCCAAGGCTGCCCAGCATCATCAAGATAGCCGGGTTGCTGCTGTCCACTTGGCCGTTAAACATCATGCCCATGATGCCAAAGAAACCCACAGTGACAGATCCTGCCAGCAGTGGCGGCATCAAGGATCTTGTGGCCGCCTGCATATCCCGTGCTGACTTTCGGTCTTCCACCTCCAGCTTTTCAAAGTTCAGGCCAAGCTCTTGCGCCTGCTTTTGCAGTTCAATCTCAGCGATCTTGACCTGGGCAATCTGCTCGGCTGTCAGTTTGTTGTTGCTGATCATGTCGCCCACCTTGTCGGGGTCAACACCGATGGCCTTGGAGATGACCGACACGGCCATCCCAGCCAGTGGGCCGCCCATTGCCGTGGCGATGGTGGGTGCGATTTGTCTTAGCCAATCCATATCAGTTTCCCCTTTTGGTTAGCATTGCGCTGGCGATCTCCAGCATGAATTTTACTTGCTCAATGTTTGCTGGTTGCTCTGCCCAGCCCACTGTGATCTGGCCCACAAACCTGTGACTGTCTGGTGGAACACTCACCCGGCAGGTGTAGGTCACGCCCTTGTCTAAATACCACAGCCCCACTTCGGACTGTGCGTATCGGTATTCACCGCACGGGATCTCGTTGGTCATCAGCTTGACCACATCCGAGTTGTTGGCCGTGTTTTGACTGAACAGCCCCACATCAATATCCTCAATCGCCTTGTCGCGGCCATCCTTGGTGTATGCCCGATACAGCACCCTGCTGTTGAACAGAGGGTTGACCTTGAACACGGCCACCACCGTGGCCCCTGTTTTCTTCAGCAGCATCGAACTGGCATCATCTGCCCTTGAGGTGTTGATCTCGGGCAGCTTTTTGGATTCCTTGTAGGCATCAAACATGAAAGTTTGGTTTTGCCACAGGAAGTACCCGCTAAACGCAATGACACCCATCAGGATGGCCGCAAACAGCTTGAAGGGGCTGTCCACATAGGCCAGCACCTTGTCGATGATGGATTCAGGTTTCTCGCTCATCTTCGGATGTGCATCATGTAAATGATGATGCCGTAAATCAGTAATGCAGTCAGGATGATGCTGCCAATACCGATGGCGATGTACTCGGTCAATTGCTCCATCTTGGCCTTTCGCACCTTGATGGCCTTGGCCGCAGCATCTTTTTCGCCCTTGCGCCTTTTGGCCGCCGCTGCTTGGAACTTCTGCCAGTCTTGCCACATACCGGGCCTGCCTGCGTAGATCATTCGCTCACGCAACTCAACTTCTTGTGCGTTCAGTTTCTCAAGTGCAAAGAATTCTTCAATGTCTGACCGATTGCCTTTTTTGGTAACT